>OQVT01000070.1_pt1 | contig 37789 bp, 28 predicted proteins | sample 1691561 | NCBI WGS metagenome assembly OQVT01 (sample SAMN03418260, study PRJEB22391) | human gut metagenome | biome: human-gut; feature: organic feature; material: feces | host: Homo sapiens | place: Tanzania | collected 2013-01 | reverse complement strand
ATAATAGGCAAGCGTTGTAAAACGGCGCCGACGTGGCGGCATAGCTCAGTTGGCTAGAGCATTCGGTTCATACCCGGAGTGTCGTAGGTTCGAATCCCACTGCCGCTACCAACAAGGCCCGGTGGTCAAGAGGTTAAGACACCGCCCTTTCACGGCGGTAACACGGGTTCAATTCCCGTCCGGGTCACCAAAAGCAAGAAAAAGCATCGCATCGGCGATGCTTTTTTCTTTTATATTCATTTATACTTATATTGAATTTTTGAAATTTTCGGAGTCCTGCGTCCAGTAGGAATATTCAGGGTCATTTGTTCTGGATTCGAGCAGACCCGTCTTTTTAATCAAAGAGCCGAGATAAACAGTCACCTTTTTTGCACTGTCATAATTAAGGTGAGTACCTGCGTCACGAAATGCATTTTGCATATCTATGCCGACCTCGCCGTAATTATTATTCAAATCTATGTAGTCTATACCGTTCTTTTTTGCATAAGCCTCAACCGCATTGTGACGCTCGGAGTCCCAGCCGTTAACCGACGGCATTGTAACAAAGACAACGGTTGAACCCTTTTTTCTGCAATAGGAAACAAGTTTATCAATCTCGGAAATTCTTTTTTTCGCAATGTCCTCGCTGTCGGTACTTGTGAGCATATAATTGACCGCTTTGATTGTATAAACCGTCTTGGAGTAACGGTAGCCATGAGCTTGAATAAACGAGCCTTCGTTATGCACTGCCGCCTTTTTCCACCTGTTATGAAACACAAAAGCGGAAAACACATTACGCACGCCGTCCTCAAAATAATCGGGTTTTGCGCTGTCTATCACAGAGGAGAGACTCAACTTTGAAGAACGCAGACTGCCTCTTTTTCTGTCGGTCTGAGGATAATTATCATAGAACATATCGGTCTCGACAAGAACAAGATCGGGCGTTTGATTTTCGTACACTTTTTCGATAAGACCGAGTGACTGCGTAACCGACTGTTTCGGAGAAGCGCAAACGGTTGCGGTATAACCGTACTCGTCCCAAAGGGTAAACGGAACAAATCCCGAATACATATTGCTGTTACCCACGCAGGCAATCTGGATAGTGTCCTTCGGCTCATCAACAAAGGAATAAGCGTCTCTGAGTTTAGAACTGAACTTTGCGGCGTTTCTGCCCGACAAAACAGAAAGCGACAAACCCTCAAGCACAAGCAAAAAAGCGAGCAAAAACGCAATAATTTTTACGCAGTCCTTTACTGCCTTTTTATATTCAAAATTCATATAATCACCCCTCATCATCTTTTATGAGGTGATTATACATCTATATTGTTACAATAAGATTAAAGTCATCTTACATATTCGTAATATAGTATAAAGTTTAACAACACAAAAAACGCAACGGACTCACATAAAATCCGTTGCGTTTGATATTTTATTTTAGTTATTCGCTAAGGCAATCAACGCTTCCCTCGTGGTTTGCAGAAACAAATCCGATATAGGACTGTCCCTTATTAAGCGAAATGGCGGAGCCCATAGAGTCCTTAATCGAAAGTTTTCCGTCGGTTACGGACCATGTAATGTCGCAAGCCTTACCGTCGGAGACATATGTGCCGCTGCCTGAAGTCCAGCTGTAATTCAAGTATGTAGTGCTGGAATTCTTATACGGAGCGGTAATATAGGTCGAATCTGCCTTGAGGAGAATGAGATTTTCAAACGAGACATCGGTGTCCCAATCATTGGTATGATACTTTGAGTCGTCCGAGGAGAATGTGAATTTTCTGGTGTCGGTGCGTGATGAAAACTTAACATTAACGCCGCTTGCGGGTGTTTCGCCGGCAGGTGTTGCGTTCTCGTTAAAATCAAGAGCCACAATATTATCCTTATTAATCTCCTTACGGTAGCCCTTACCGTCCATAACTCCGTCAAGTTCCTTAGCGTACATTACGCCTGTATGCTCGGAGGAAACACGGCGTGTTTTATTTCTGCCGAAAAGTGCGCCGCCGTTCATTCCGTCAATATCGTCAACGCCGTTTGCACTGATGGTTTCGTAACCGCCGACATAATTGCCCTTACTGTGAGAGCCGCCCCAATGAATAAATACTGCGTCAAAGAACTGACTGAATTCAACAAAACTCGGTCTTGCACTGCGAAGAGGACCCACCTCATCGGGAATTGCCGAAGAATCCGCATATACCCAAAGCATACGGCTGATACCGCCCTCTACTTCACCCTCGCAGGTAATATCGGCAGAACCGATGCCGAACTGCGGACGAGCGTCACTGTGATTTTCAACAACTATCGCAACAGGTCTCTTGCCGTCTGCGGACTCCGAAATTTCATTGCCCGTAAACGGGTTGGTCGGAGGGATATAGACAGTGGTAGACTCGGTTGTGGTCTCGGTAGGTTCCTCCTCTTTTTTTGAGCAGGCAAAGAACGAAACGCTCATTACCAAAACCATCATAATTGCAATAATCGCCTTAAATCTCTTTTTCATTATTTCTCTCCTAACGGTGAATTATAGAATAACTATACCACTAATTGCTAAAAAAATCAACAGCAACACTATATATAGAGAGATTAAATTGTTTTATTTTTAATTTTCTTCTTGTTTTTCAAGCATTGTTTGGGCGAAAACAGCATATCCCTTTTCGGGATTATTTACTATAACGTGGGTGAGCGCTCCGACAAGTCTGCCGTCCTGAACGATAGGAGAGCCGCTCATACCCTGAACTATACCGCCGGTAAGTGCTTTAAGTTCGGGGTCGGTAATTTTAACCACCATATTTTTTTGGGAATTATTTTCGTTATACGAAATGTGAGTAATCTCGATTTCATATTCTTTAGGTTCGCCGTTTTGCACGGCGGAAATAAGCGAAGCCTTGCCTTTTTTTACCTGCTGGGCGGAAGCTATGGGGTACGCCTTTGCAAAAGAGGGAACGGCACTGTATGCTCCGAAAATTCCGCAATCGGTATTTGCGGTCAGTCTGCCTACGGTATAATCGCCGAAATCACATTCGAGAGAGCCTGTTGTGCCCTTAGACGCCTTTTGAATATCGGTAACTCTTGCACTGACAGCCTCGCCCTCGAGAAGCGGCATAATCTCATTAGTATCGACATCATTGACCTGATGCCCGAGAGCGCCGAACATACCGCTGTCCTTATCATAATAGGTAAGAGTGCCTATTCCTGCTGTTGAGTCCCTGACCCACATACCCGCCTTATAGCAACCCTCACGCTCGCAGTAAACGGGGCTGAGAGTAAATTCACGGTAGCGTTCGCCACGCTTTACCTTAATATCAAACGACGAGCCGTTATTATTATTCAGAATATTTTGAACGGAATCGGAAGTATAGACCTTTTCGCCGTCTATCGAAATAATAACATCGCCCACCTGCAAGCCGCACGATTCGGCAGGATTTACTCTGCCCGAATCCGTTTCCACGGACTGCGTACCGACTATAATAACTCCGTCGGTATACAGTTTAATGCCGAAAACCTCGCCGCTGACGAAAACGGTTTTTTCGTCCTTTTCAATAAGCGTTACTTCTTTAATCGGAACAACTCCGAAAAGTTTAAGGCTCTCACGGCGGTTGGGCAAATTTTGGGAATCGACAAAGGCGGCGTTACCTTTATCGGAAACTGCATAAGTTATCACCCGAGAAAACGGACTGTAATCACCGTTATAACTGACAACGCTGTCCGGCAGAACCACGGTGCCCCAAATAATTACGCCAAACAGCACGGTGCAAAGAGCAAGAAGCACCGCATCAAAAATTCTTATTGCTTTTTTCATCATATCACCAAGAATAGTTTTACCGTCTTATGACAAATTCATACTTGAAAGAGAGCACTATATGTGATAAAATATTTTGTATTAAAATTCGATTTGTTAAAATAAATGCAATCGGCAAGACAAATTTGCCGTATCGGCATCGGGAGGATAAAAATGAGCGGACATAATAAATGGAGCACCATCAAGAGAAAGAAAGGTGCAAACGACGCAGCAAGAGCAAAGGTATTTACAAAAATCGGAAGAGAACTCGCCGTAGCAGTTAAAAACGGCGGCGCAGACCCGAACAACAACGCAAAACTTCGTGATGTAATAGCAAAGGCTAAGCAGAACAATGTACCTAACGACAACATTGACAGAATGCTCAAAAAAGCCGCAGGTGACGCAGACACCACAAACTATGAAGAAATCATTTACGAGGGATACGGTCCGTCGGGCGTTGCGGTAGTGGTTGAAGCACTTACAGATAACAGAAACCGTACCGCAGGCGAAGTAAGACACTACTTCGACAAGGCAGGCGGAAATATGGGCAACCCCGGTTCGGTTACCTTTATGTTTGAAAAACAGGGTGTTATTATCATAGAAAAAGAGGACACCGATGAGGATCAGCTTATGGAGGACGCCCTCGAAGCAGGTGCAACCGACTTCTTAACCGATGAGGAAGATATATTTGAAATTCGCACAGAGCCTAACGATGTGGGTGTAATTCGTGACGAACTCGGCGAAAAGGGATATAGCATTATTTCAAGCGAAGCGGCTTATGTTCCGTCAACTTACACTCGTCTTGAATCGCAGGACGATATGAAGAAAATGGCAAAGATGATAGAGATGTTTGAAGAAAACGACGATGTTCAAAACATCTATCACAACTGGGAAAACGAAGACGAGTACGAAGAAGACTGATTGCTCAAAACATAAATAAACGGATTGCAGGTAATTATGCAATCCGTTTTATTTATTGACCGAAATGATATTTTTATGTATAATAATGTCGGCAAGGAGATTTGTCAGATTAACGGTAGGCGGTTAAATCTTACCTCCACTCTTGATTTTGCAAGAGACAAACGGAGGTGATATTATGGATTACCTTATAGTACTAACGGTTTTTGTTATTGTATATACAGGCTACATAATTATACTAAAAAAGAAGTAATCGCCCAAAACTTCCAATAAAGTGCGATTACTTCTTTAATCCAACATTGGAGGCTGACCGTCTATCGGACTGCTCCTTGTTCACTTTTATTATATACGCTTAATATCAATTTGTCAACAGTCCACAGCACACATGGTGCTGTTTTTATTTTTAGCACACTATATCAAGCACCATCATTACGGCGAAGCCGAGAGCGAACGACAAGGTTGAACGATTGCCGACAGAGTCTGCCTTTGCCTCGGGAATAAGTTCCTCAACGACGACATAAACCATAGCCCCTGCCGCAAAAGCCAAAAGATACGGCAAAACGGGAGACAGAACGCTGAAAAGCAAAATGGTAGCCAAAGCCGCAATCGGCTCGACAACGCCACTCATAACCGAAGCAAAAAACGACTTACCCTTATTTTTACTCTGTGCAAAAACAGGCACGGAAATAATCGCACCCTCAGGAAAATTTTGAATAGCGATACCTATGCTGAGTGCAAAAGCGTCGGCAAGGGAAATATTGCTAAGCGGACTGAGATAGCCTGCAAACACTGCGCCGACAGCCATACCCTCGGGGATATTATGAACCGTAACGGCGAAAACGAGCATTTGAGTTTTATCCATTTTAACCCGTGGAAGCAGTTTATCCACGGCAGGCAAAAGCCCTATCCCCAAAAAGAAGCCAATGAGTGCAGGCAAAAACGCAAATCTGCCTAAGTGCGCACTCTGCTCGACGGCAGGGATAATCAGCGACCACACGGAGGCGGCAATCATAACTCCGCCCGAAAATCCAAGAAGTACCTTTTCAACTGACGGATTTATTTTTTTCTTAATCAATAGCACACACGCACCGCCAAGACATGTGCCGACAAACGGAATAAGTATTCCTAAAGCAGTCATATTTCTCACCATTTCATAATATGAACAGTGGCGAAAAATGTTAAACCCCCGAGCGTGGCTCGAGGATTTGGCGTGTTTCAGGAACTGTATCAGCAAAACATAATAATAAGTTTTCCGGCGACAACGACTGCGACAAGCGCAATAGGATATGTTGCGGCATAAGCCGAAGCGACATCCTCTGTACCTGCTACGGAAATGAGCGTTCCGAGCGCAGGGGTACTGGTCATACCGCCGGTGATTGAACCGAGATTATTAAGAAGCGGCATTTTAAGCACAAATTTGGCAAACAAAAATCCTACTATCATCGGCGCAAGTGTTATGATTGCACCGTAGAGAAAATAAACCGGTTGGAAATACTCCACAAACTTTGCGCCGCCGCTTACGCCTGCTCCGATGAGGAACATCATGAGCCCGAGTTCACGAAGAGTTTTAAGCGTTGCGGTATTGGGCATAAGATTAATTTTTCCTATTTTGCCGAAATGGCCGAAAAGCAAAGCCACAAGAATACAGCCGCCCGTCGTTGTAAGAGAAAAGCCTTTAAGTTTAAGCGAGCCGACGAAAACGCCGATAATTGCCGCAGAGGAGAATGACATAAATCCGAACTCGTCCACTGTGATAAGATTTTTGCCGTTTCGCTTTACGGCAGTGTTCTCTGTACGGTCATCGGAGATACGCTTGACTTCCTCTTTCATATCCGCCTTTGTGATTTTCGGAACAAGCTGAACAAAAAGGACAACTCCGACAACGCCGAAAAGATATGCAATGGCGTAACCTGCGGAAACAGCGTCCTCAAAATTTGCGCCCATATCCACAACAGCTTCTTTAGAAGCGGAGAATGCAGGAGTCGAAGTGAGCGCACCTGCAAGAATACCGACCATTGTGGACTTAAACGTATCGGGGTCAACATCACTGAACTTACCGCCGATTGCAATACAAAGCACGCAGATAAGCGATGCGGACAGAATTATCACCAAACCAAGCATGACATAGGACTTAAAATTAGCCTTTATGTTTCTGAAAAACTTTGGTCCCGCAATAAAACCGACCGAAGTTACAAAAAATATAAGTCCGATATTTTCGATAATTTTAAGCGCTTCTTTTACAAAGGTTGCATCTCCTATTTTAAGCTGAGCTTCAAGGCTCGGAAAAAGAAACGCACCGAAAAGCAGAGCGACAATAAACACGCCTGCCGTTCCGAGACTGACTCCCTTTACGGTTATTCTGCCGATAACATAACCCACAGCCGCAACGGCGAACATACAAAAAGTAAGAAACGCAACGCCGTTTACGGTTAATATACCAAAATTCATTATTTCTACCCCTTTAATAAAAAACAATGATAATAATGTATAAAACAAAAACGCAAACTCCTCCGTCATTGCAAGGCAATACCGCCTCCCCCGACAAAAGGGGAGGCTTTTAGAATTTGCGTAACAAAATTTACTCGTTTACTTTACGAGCGTAATCGGGAAGAAGTTGAGGCGATACCTTATCGGTCTTTATGCCTGCATTTTCAATCTCCTGCTCGAACGACTCAACGTGGGAGAGAGTGAGATTTTTAAGTTCAACGCCTTTTGCCTTTTCGGATGCGTTTTTACCTGCATTTCTGCCGAAAACGATAATATCGAGAAGCGAGTTACCCATAAGTCTGTTTCTGCCGTGAATTCCGCCGACAGCCTCGCCTGCAACGTAAAGATTTTCAACACCTGTCATACCGTTTGCGGAAATATCGAGACCGCCGTTTTGGTAATGAAGAGTAGGATATACGAGAATAGGTTCTTTACGAATATCAATTCCGTACTTTGCAAACATTCTCATCATGGCAGGGATTCTCTTTTCGATAGTGCCCTCACCGTTTTTGAGTTCAATCATAGGAGTATCGAGCCATACGCCGACACCGTCATCGGTATGAACTCCCTTACCGTTTGTCGAACATTCACGAATAATAGAAGCGGCAGACACATCACGGGTTTCAAGTGGATGCATAAATGCCTCGCCGTCAACATTGATAAGTTTTGCGCCCAAAGAACGAACCTTCTCGGTAACAAGCGCACCGAAAATCTGCTCGGGATATGCCGCACCTGTCGGGTGGTACTGAAGAGTATCGGCATAGAGGAGTTTTGCACCTGCACGATAGCCGAGAACAAGTCCGTCGGCAGTAGCGCCGTAATGGTTTGAAGTCGGGAAACCCTGATAATGCAAACGGCCTGCACCGCCTGTTGCGATGATAACGGTCTTTGCTTTTGCGACAAGGATTTCCTCGGTTTCCATATTCATAAGAACGGCACCGGCAATCTTGCCGTCCTCGTCCTTGATAAGCTCAATAGCCGAAGTAAAATCAACGATAGGAATTTGTCTGTTCTGCACCTCGTCACGAAGAGTACGCATAATCTCCGCACCCGAATAGTCCTTAGCGGCGTGCATTCTCTTTCTTGACGTACCGCCGCCGTGGGTGGTAATCATTGTGCCGTCCGGTTCCTTATCGAATTCCACACCGAGATTATTAAGCCACTGAATAGCCTCGGGAGCATCGTTTACAAGTTTATAAAGCAACTCGGGTTTTGCGGCAAAGTGACCGCCGCCGAATGCGTCGATATAGTGCTGTGCAGGGGAATCGTTAGGCTTATCCGCCGCCTGAATACCGCCCTCTGCCATCATTGTATTTGCGTCACCGATTCTGAGTTTGGTTACAATCATAGTGCTTGCGCCGTTATTGTCAGCCTCGATAGCTGCGGATGCACCTGCTCCGCCGCCGCCGATAATAAGAACATCAACATCATAGTCAACCTTATCGAGGTCGATTTTTTTATTCTTTATTCTGCTGTGTGCCTGAAGAAGAGCGGCAAGTTCGAGAGGTACCTTTTCGCCCTTATTCGGTCCTATTGAGAGAGTTGCAAATTCGCTCTGCTTATAGTCCGGGTGATAGGTTGCAAGAAGTTTATCTTTTTCGTCCGCAGTCATTCTGCGTGGCTCGAGAACAGCGTTTTCTGCTCTGTGAGCGGCAACCTTTTTCATTGATTCTTTCATTTCTTCGTTATACATATCGGCACCTCCTTACTTTTCAATCTCTCTGTTATTATATAGTTCTTTCATCTCGTCAATCGGCTTATTCATAAGTTTTTCGAGAAGTTCCTCGAATGTGCCGTCTTTGATTTCCTGAACTCTCTCTGTCAAATGCTTGCTTTCGGGAGCAAGATATTTACCGTTAATACGGCGGGCAAGAAGTGCCACCTGCGGATGAGAAATACCGGCAGGGCAACGAGACGAGCAAACGCCGCACATTACGCAGTCAAAACTTTCCTCGGCACATTTTTCAAATTCGCCTCTCTGAGCATATGCGATATACTGCATAACATTAAGTTCCTGAGTGCAAGCGTTGGTACAAGCATTACAGCCTATACAGGAATAAATCTCGGGATAAAGCTGCATCATAATCGACTCGTTTACACTAATCTTTTCTATATCATAAGGCTGTTTAACAAGCGGGAAGAACGGAAGAGTCGCAATGAACATTCCCTCCTCAACCTTTGTCTGGCACGCAAGGCAAGCCTTGAGTTCACCGCCTGCTATTCTGTAAATGGTAGCGCACGCACCGCAGAAGCCGTTACGACAGCCGCAACCTCTTTTAAGCTGATAGCCTGCATACTCCATGGCTCTCATTATAGTTAAATTTGACGGTACGGCATATTTTTTGCCGTAAAGATATATATTTACCATACTTTCCATATTCAGTCCTCCATATCAATATTCATCGGGCAGTTCGCCGAGTTCGTCACAACGGAACACCGGTCCGTCCTTGCAGACATACTTATCGCCGATATTGCATCTGCCGCACTTACCCACGCCGCACTTCATACGAAGTTCCATAGTGGTATAAACCTGGGTCTTTTCAAAGCCGAGTTCCATAAGACCCTGGAGCGTAAACTTAATCATAATCGGAGGTCCGCAGATAACGCAGGTCTTATTTGTGTCAAAGCCGAGTTCCTTAACATAATTGGGAACAAAGCCGACATGACCGTCCCAGCCCTCCTGCTCACGGTCGATGGTGAGGTAGACATTAATGCCGTCCTCCTTGCACCACTCGTCGATTATTTCCTTATAATCCACGAGATCGTCCATACTTCTTGAGCCGTAAACAATATCAATGGAGCCGTATTTATCACGGTTATCACGACAATAATTAATTACGCTTCTAAGCGGTGCAAGTCCGATACCGCCTGCGATAAAGAGCAAATCCTTGCCGGCAAACTCGGTATCAACAGGGAAGCCGTTGCCGTACGGGCCACGAATTGCTATCTCCTGACCGACATCCATTTGATGAAGCCAAGTGGTAAGGCAGCCGCACTTTTTAATGCTGAACTCCATATACTCCTCGTTAGTGGGAGATGAGGTGATAGAGAACATACCCTCGCCTGCGCCCGGGATAGAAAGCATGGCGCACTGTCCGGGAATATGCTCAAAGACCTTGCCGCCTTCAAGAGCGTTTACTCTGAAAGTCTTTACATCGGGGGTGTCCTGACGAATATCGGTAACAACGCCGATGTGAGGTATCAATGTTTCCTTTTCCATTATGACTGCACCTCCAATGCTTTTTCTACCTTAACTATATTCATTGATATAGGACATTTTGAAATACATCTGCCACAGCCTACGCAACCGAAAATGCCCTCGTTATTATCGGGATAATAAACAAGTTTGTGCATAAATCTCTGGCGGAAGCGTTCAAGCTGTGAAGTACGGGGATTGCCGTGAGCCATTTGGGTAAAATCGCTGTACATACAACTGTCCCAGCACCTGAATTTTTTAACGCCGTGACCCGTGTCAAACTCACGAATATCATAACATTGACAGGTTGGGCAAACGAAAGTACAGGTTCCGCAACCGAGGCAAGCCTCGCTTAGTGATGACCATTTTTTGCTCTTAAAGTGAGTGAGCAAATCGTCCTTTTTCATACCCTCAAACGAGGTGTTTGCAAGAGGAAGTTTTGCCATAACGGCTTTAACGGCAGATTTAATCTGCTCGGCGGCATCGTCGGCACAATCCTCAAGAACATCGCCGAGTGACACAAGCAGAGCCTCGCCTTTTTCCGTATTTGCACTAAAGTAATAATCCTCGCCCATTCTCCAAGCGGTAATGTCGCCGTCGGGATTTGACGCATCTATGCCGAACGCAGAGCAAAAACAGGTCTCCTCGGGTCTGTTGCAGGCAAGAGATATGATAATTCCGTGCTCTCTTCTGTTTTTATAATATGTATCAATCGGGTCAACAAGAAAAACTCTGTCAAGAATATCAAACGCACGAACATCACAGCCTCTTACGCCGAAAACAACGAAGTCCTCAAGTTCGCTTCTTGTATCCTTAATTTCAAGTTTCAAACCGTTTTTGCGAATGTCATAAAGGTTCTCGGTCTGCGGAAAGAAGAAATCCTTTGCCGAACGGTTTGTGTTATATTTTTCGGTGAGAGTCATACCGCTCTTATATTCCACAAACTGAGCAATATCGCCGTTATCGGTGGGAATATAGAGTTTTTTATCGGCGGCAATTTTATCAAAAAAGTCATAAATGCTTACTTTCAGTTTTTTCATTATTTATTGCCCCCTCTCTCATAAACCACAGACGGCTCGCAATCGTCAAATGTAAAATCAACAAGCGGAAAACGGCTGTCTGCGTCCTCGCCTGCCTGATACTCACCGTAAAGTTCGTTTGCATCCTTAATGAACTTACGGTTGAGCAAATGAAGCGGAATGTTCTGCGGACATACTCTGGAGCATTCGCCGCAGTCGGTACATCTGCCTGCTACATGAAAGGCACGGATAATATGGAAGTTTGCCTCCTCAAAAGAGGTCTGAGCCGCCTTTTGTGCAACGCCCGAGTTATCGTTATCAAACACGCACTTTTCGCAGGTGCACGCCGGGCAGACATTACGGCAGGCATTACAGCGAATGCACTTTGAAAGTTCGTTCTGCCAAAAAGCAAATCTCTCGTCGGGAGTCATTGCCTCAAGTTTTTCCACCTCATCAAAACGGTTTGAGTCAAGCACCTCGCCGTTTTCTCCGATAAGTTCGTCATAAATTACGACTTTCTTACTCTTGCAGGAAAGGCATCTTTCTGCCATAACCTCATACTTTTTATATTCTTTTTTGTCGCCGTAGATTGTTTCGGCGATAATGCTGTCGTCGGTCTCGGTGATTGATGAAATTCCCGAAAGTCCGTCAGCCTTTATTTTATTTACATCGGTTTTGCCGAAGCACTGAATACCGATAATGTATACCTTTTCTCTGTCTACTCTGTGCTCTTTAATAAGCTGTTGAAGGCTGTAAGAGTCGCAGGGTTTTACGAAAACAAGGACTTTTCCGTCGCCCTTTCTTGTCTGCTTTACAAGATACTTTGAAAGGTTTGCGGAAGAAAATGTATTATAAACGAATTCGTTATCAAGTTCCTCTGCGCTCTCAAAAACGGCAGGGGTCAAATCATAGGAGAACTCGCCGACTTTCCAGCCGAGGACTCTGTCAACGGTACTATCACTAAGGAGGGCTTTCGCTCTTGAAATCATTTGTTCTTGCATCTCAAATCCTCCAATCTCTTATTCTCGCCGAGGTTATATATGGTTTCCACAAAACTGTTCATAGTTTCTGCAAACTTCTGTCCCTCTGCGGCGGAGACCCACTCAACTCTTGTTCTGCCCTTTTCTATTCCGAGATAATCGAGCATTGAGAAAAGGAGAGTCATTCTGCGGCGTGCGTAGTAGTTACCCGTTGTGTAGTGGCAATCGCCCGGGTGACAGCCGCACATAATAACGCCGTCTGCGCCTCTTTGAAACGCTCTTAATATAAACATCGGGTTTACTCTGCAAGAGCAGGGAACACGAATAATTTTAACATCGGCAGGATAATTAAGACGGTTAGTTCCTGCCAAATCCGCACCTGCATAAGAGCACCAATTACAGCAGAATGCAACGATTTTCGGCTTAAATTCATTATTCTCTATTTGCATATTGCATCTACCTCCGCCATAATCTGTTTATTTGAAAATCCGTTAAGGTCCATAGCACCCGACGGACACGCAACTGTACAAGCACCGCAACCCTGACAAACGGCAGGATTTACGCTTGCAACCCGTCTGATTTGAGTTGTGCGGTCAGGCATTCTGAATTCCTTTTCAAGATATGTAATAGCACCGTAAGGACAAACCTTTTCGCACGATGAACAGCCGTTGCACATCATCTCGTCACTGTGAGCAACGCAAGGATTACAAGTAAGTTTATCCTTAACAAGAAGTCCGATAACCTTTGCGGCACAGGCACTTGCCTGAGATACGGTTTCGGGAATATCCTTAGGACCCTGGCACATACCCGAAAGGAACACGCCTGCGGTAGGTGACTCAACAGGACGAAGTTTCGGGTGAGCCTCGGTGAAGAAATCGTTTGTGTCCATAGAGGCGGTAAGCATGGTTGCAAGAGGTCTTGCGCTCTTATCCGGTTCTATGGCGGCGGCAAGAACAACCATATCTGCGTCGATATGAAGTTGCTCGTTATTCAGCAAATCGCTTGCCTGCACCTTGAGTTTTTTGCCCTCGGGCACAACCTTACCTACCATACCTTTAATATAATGTACTCCGTACTCCTCTACCGCTCTGCGATAGAACTCGTCGAAATTCTTACCCGGTGTACGAACATCTATATAGAAAACATATACATCGGTATCGGGATATTTTTCTCTGGTAAGCATTGCGTGCTTTGCGGTATACATACAGCAAACCTTTGAGCAGTACGGTTTACCCTTTTCGTTTTCCGCATCACAACGGGAGCCGACGCACTGAACGAAAACGATGGTGTGAGGATGCTCGTGGTCGGACGGTCTGAGGAGCGTACCGTTAGTCGGCCCTGCGGCATTCATAAGTCTTTCGTATTCTAGAGAGGTCACAACATCGGGTGACTGACTGTATGCAAACTCGTCGAACTTATCAACCTTAATCGGCTCAAAGCCTGTTGCAACAACGATTGCACCGTACTGAGCGTCCACAAATTCGTCTTTTGCGTCATAATTAATAGCGTGCGCCTCGCACACGGTGGAGCAAAGACCGCACTTGCCTGTACGAAGTTTAATACAGTAATTCGGATCGATGGTTGCAACCTTGGGTACAGCCTGAGCGAACGGAATATATACCGCACTCCTGTTATCCATACCGAGATTAAACTCGTTAGGCACTCTCTTCATAGGACATTTTTCGGTACAAAGTCCGCAACCGGTGCAAATATCTTCGTTTACATATCTTGCCTTACGCTTAATCTTAACATTAAAGTTACCTACAAATCCCTTAACAGCCTCAACTTCACTGTAGGAATAAATCTTGATTTTCTCGTTCTGTGCGGCTTCTACCATTTTAGGTGTAAGAATACAAGCGGCACAGTCAAGGGTTGGGAAAGTCTTATCAATCTGCGCCATTTTTCCGCCGATTGTCGCCGACTTCTCAACAATATCGACCTCAAAGCCCGCCTCGGCAATATCGAGCGCAGTCTGAATACCTGCAATACCGCCGCCGATAACAAGTGCACGCTTTGTTACCGGACTTTCGCCTGCGGTAAGAGGTGCGTTAAGCTGAACCTTTGCAATAGCGGCTCTGCCGAGAACGACAGCCTTTTCGGTTGCGGTCTGCATATCCTTATGAATCCAAGAGCACTGCTCACGGATATTTGCAATCTCGACCATATACGGATTAAGTCCGACCGATGCCGCCGCCTTGCGGAATGTATTTTCGTGCATACGGGGTGAGCAGGAGCATACTACCACGCCCGTAAGATTATAATTTTTTATTGCGTCCTTAACAAGATTTTGTCCTGCCTCGGAGCACATATATTGGTAATCAACGGCATATACAACGCCCGGCTCCTGCTTCAAGGTTTCTGCAACCTTATGAACATCAACCGTTCCTGCGATATTACTGCCGCACCAACATACGAATACGCCAATTCTTTGCATAAATAATAACTCCCCCGATTACTTCCAATATTTTCTCATAGCGGAAACGATAGCCTGCTGAGGCAAATCCTCGTCCCACTTATCAGGAATATCCTGCGCCGTAAGATGGTTCTTGCCCTGCTGACGAATCTGTGCGACTCTGACAGCCTCGATAAGCCTAGCAGGTTCAACGCCTCTCGGGCAACGCTCGAGACAAGCCATACAGGAAAGGCAGGTATAAAGCGACTCGCTCTCCAAAAGGGCATCAATCTTTCCGTTAATCACCATAGAAACAAACTGGTGCGGATGATATTCCATATTGTCATACGACGGACATGTTGCGGTGCATTTACCGCAGGACATACATTTGCGTGGATTTTTTCCATAGGAGCGAAGTATCTGCTCACGAACATTTTTATTTTCCATAAATTACTCCGCCTCCTCAATCAAACCGAGTGCCTGAGCCAAAAGCTCGGTAAAATATGTAATCTTAACGCTGCCGTCTGAATTTTTCTTTAAGTTATACATACAAAGAGGGCAGGCTGTGATGATTTCCTCGGCACCGTTATCAACGGCGTTTGAGATAACCGCCTGAGCCTTAGTCCTTGCTATATCTTTATTTTCAAGGGTTGTATATCCGCCGCAGCACTCGTTTCTCATAGAATACTTTACCGGTGTTGCGCCGAGAGCCTTAATGAAATCCTCCATTACGCTCGGATTTTCGGGGTCGTCCATTTGCATAACCTTACTCGGTCTGAGCAAAAGACAGCCGTAGTATGCGGCAATTTTTTTACCTTTAAGCGGATTAGTTATTTTTTTCTTAATCTCGTCAAAGCCGATTTTGTCACGCAAAAGTTCGAGAAAATGAATTACATTAACCTCGCCGTGATAAGCCTCGTCCTCGCCGAGTTTCATATATCTTGCGACTTTAGACGAAAACTCATCGTCTTTCATATCGTTATTAACCTGCTTTACAACATTGTGGCAGGCACTGCACATTGTAACAAGGTCTTGCCCCGCATCCTTTGCTTTCATAAGTGTGCGAACTGATGAAAGTTTCGTTGCGATTTCGTCCTTAGCCATAGGATAAACTCCGCCGCAACACTGCCACTCGGGAATCTCCTCAAGAGTTACACCGAGCGCCTTTGCGCTCATTCTGGCGTAATTGTCCAAATCCTTAGCCTTGTTTTTCAAAGTACAGCCCGGATAATAGCTGAATACCATATTCTTACTCCTTACTCAAAAATGTTTGGTGCTTAATGCTTTGTATCGCCGTCAGCAAGAGTGGCAGGGCATTAATCACACCATTTGCTCAGGGTGGAACACCTCGTCGAATTTTTCCGCTGTAAGAAAGCCGAGTTCAACGCAGGACTCCTTGAGGGAAATATTCTTTTTATATGCATTCTTTGCGGTCTTTGCGGCGTTCTCGTATCCGATATACGGATTAAGAGCGGTTACGAGCATAAGGGAGTTATGAAGATTATGAGACATCTTCTCCTTATTTGCCGTAATGCCGACAGCGCAATTATTGTTGAATGAAATCATAGCTTCGCTTAAAAGTCTTACCGACTGAGTGAAGTTATAGATGATAACGGGCATAAATACATTGAGTTCAAAATTGCCCTGAGATGCAGCCATACCTATTGCGGTATCGTTACCAATTACCTGAACGGCAACCATGGTAACAGCCTCGCACTGAGTCGGATTTACCTTACCCGGCATAATTGACGAGCCCGGCTCATTCTCCGGAATCTTAATCTCGCCGAGACCGAGGCGTGGACCCGAAGCAAGCCAACGAACATCATTTGCTATCTTCATAAGGTCAGCCGCAAGAGCCTTGAGCGCACCGTGTGCAAAAACAATCTCGTCCTTTGACGTAAGTGCGTGGAACTTATTAGGTGCGGTGATAAACTGCTTTCCTGTAATTTCGCTTACAGCCTCGGCAACCTTAACATCAAAGCCCTTAGGAGCATTAAGGCCTGTACCTACTGCGGTGCCGCCGAGTGCAAGTTCCTTTAATTCGGGAAGTACGATTTCGAGTAATTTCTTATCTTTTTCAAGGCTTGCTCTCCAGCCGCTGATTTCCTGTGAAAAAGTGATAGGAGTAGCATCCTGAAGATGGGTTCTGCCCGATTTAACAATCCCCTCGTTATCCTTTTCGAGTTTCTTAAATGTGGAAATAAGAGTATCAACGGCAGGGATAACCTTATCCTCGATTCCCAAAACAGCAGCAATGCTCATGGCTGTCGGGAATGTATCGTTAGAGGACTGCGACATATTAATATCATCGTTTGGGTGAAGAATTTTCTTACCTGCAATCTCGTTACCTCTGTTTGCGATAACTTCGTTTGCGTTCATATTTGACTGAGTGCCCGAACCTGTCTGCCATACAACAAGCGGAAAATGTTCATTGAGCGCTCCGCTCATAACTTCGTCGCAAGCCTGTGAAACAGCGGCGAGTTTTTCGTCTGTCATCTTTTCGGGTTTAAGCTGATTATTTGCAATAGCGGCAGCCTTTTTAAGCACACCGAAAGCATGTGTAATTTCTCGGGGCATAGTTTCGATGCCTACACCGATTAAGAAGTTTTCATGGCTTCTTTCGGTTTGCGCCGCCCAATATTTATCGGCAGGAACCTTAACCTCTCCCATTGAATCGTGTTCGATACGATATTCCATAATATGACCTCCGTATTTTATTATATTAATTTAGTAATTCACTATCATATTATATTATTTCGGACGGCTTAATTCAAGAAATATTGTTAAAAAAATAACAAATTCGTTATTTTGACCAATTTTGCAAATTTCAGAGCCTAAATTTAGTAAATCTGATTTACTCTCTGATAAAAAAATGCACAACTTTGCTTATAAATTGCACAGCATAAAAAAACAAAAGCCGTAAAAAGACGCAAAAAATCCCCAACGCAAGCGTCGGGGATAATCAATCAATTTAAGTCAAGCGTATCAAACGAATCCTTAAGAATTTGGTAACTGTTACTAAGTTTTTCGATTTCCTCATCGGTAAGATTAAGAGGAAGAATCTTACGAACGCCGTTACGATTTACATAAGCGGGAAGTCCGAGATAAACATCTCTCATTCCGTACTCACCGTTAAGGCGTGAAGATACGGTGATAACGCTGTTTTCGTCGCCGAAGATAGCTTTTGTTATACGAACAAGGCTCATACCGATACCGTAATAGGTAGCACCTTTAAGTTTGATAACCTCTGCGCCCGAATTTTTAACCTTCTCGATAATATCGTCAATATCCTCTCTCTTAAGTTCGGCAGAAAACTTATCGGTTTCGATAAGTTCCTCGATATTCATTGTGGAGAGATTAAGTTGGCTGAACGGTACGAACTCGCTGTCGCCGTGCTCGCCGATAACATAGCCGTGAACCGAGTGAGGGTCGCAATGAAAATAATCGCCGATGAGATAACGCAGACGGGCGGTATCAAGGGTTGTGCCCGAACCGATTACACGATTAGCCGGAAATCCCGAAAGTTCGTAAGTTACTCTCGTCATAACATCAACGGGATTGGAGGCAACAAGGAATATACCGTTAAAGCCCGATGCGACAATCTTTGAGATAAACGACTTAAATATAGTCACGTTCTTATTAAGCTGGTCAAATCGGGTTTCGCCCGGCTTTCTCGAACCTGCCGACGCCGTAATTACAACGAGGTCTGCGTACGCACAATCCTCGTAGGAGCCTGCTCTGATTTTCATATGAGAGGAACTGAAGCAAAGTCCGTGGTTAAGGTCCATAGCCTCACCCTTTGCCTTATCCTCATTAACATCTATTAAAATAAGTTCATTACAAAGGTCGCTGTTAAGCAGTGCATAAGCATAACTCATTCCTACCATACCGCAACCTACAAGTGCAACTCTTCTGTTTGCCATTTTAGCATTCCGCCTTTCCGTAAAGTTCGTTGAATTATTAACAATGACTTTTCATATATAATATAACCGAAGTGCTCTTTTGTCAACAATTTAACAATAATTTCGACTTTTATAACAAATTTTAATCAAAAGTTAAAATCCAAATAGTCATCCTTCATAAATCTGTGGTAGGTCATTCCCAAATCCTCGGTATCTATACAGTACCAAAATTCATCGGGCTTACCGTCGGCAAAATAAATGAGATAATCAAATTCATCGGTATTGATTTTTTTAACGACAACATTATCGGAAAACGACTTAAACACAGCGACAATACTGTCAACAGTCGCATTCGGGTTACGCACCTCGTTAATGAAACGCACCAAAAAATCATTATCGTCAAAAGTGGAATGAACATAATCAACGCCCTTCGCAGGTACATCAAGTCGAAAGCCGTTCTCGGTTTTCATAACGGTTATGTCGCCGAGTTCGTCCTTATTTTGCTCGCAAAATTCGCCGAGAAGTTCGGGCAGTTCCTCGACGGTTGCACCGTCTAGCATATGCAAAAGAGACGGGGTGACATAATTCACCCCGAAACTCATACTTTCGTAACCCAGTTTTATTTGCGATTCCTTGATTACGCCGATTAAATTTTTCTTTAATCTGTCAAAATTCATATTACAGTTGCTCCGCAATATTGAAAATCAAATCCTTAGTCTTATCCCAACCGAGGCAAGGGTCGGTAATGGATTTACCGTAAACGCCGTCCTCTACCTTTTGGCAACCGTCCTCGATATAGGACTCAATCATAAAGCCCTTAACCATCTTCTTAATATCGTTGCTGTGGCGCATGGAATGGAGCACCTCGTTTGCGATACGAACCTGCTCGAGATACTTTTTGCCCGAATTGGAATGGTTTGTATCTATAATAACGGCAGGATTTTCAAAGCCGTTATCAAGGTACATACCTGCAAGCTGAATCAAATCCTCATAATGATAATTTACATGGTTAATGCCGTGTTTATCCACGCTTCCTCTGAGAATAACGTGAGCAAGGTCGTTGCCCTTAGACTCAACCTCCCAGCCTCTGTAAAGGAAGGTGTGGCCGCTCTGTGCCGCCTTAATAGCGTTAAGCATAACGGAAAGGTCGCCCGATGTGGGGTTCTTCATTCCGACAGGAATATTGAGAGCGGAGGAAACAAGTCTGTGCTCCTGATTTTCAACGCTTCTTGCGCCGACTGCTACATAAGAAAGCAAGTCGGACAAATATCTGTGGTTCTCCGGATAAAGCATTTCGTCGGCACAGGTAAGACCTGTCTGCTCGATAGCGTCCTTATGGAGATTACGCACCTCGATAATGCCCTCAAGCATATCGGGTTTTTCCTCGGGATTCGGCTGATGAAGCATTCCTTTATAACCTGCTCCCGTGGTTCTCGGCTTTCCCGTATAAATTCTGGGGATAATAAGGATTTTATCCTCCACCTGCTTTTGAACCTCGGCAAGACGGTGAATATAATCAAGAACGCTGTCCGGTCTGTCAGCCGAGCAAGGTCCGATAACAAGTGCAAGTTTATCGCTTTCACCGGTGAATACTTCTTTTATCTCTTTATCTCTGATTTCTTTTTTTTCGACTGCTTCGGCAGAAAGAGGATACTGCTCCTTAATCTCCTTTGGAACAGGAAGTTTTCTGTTGAAGTTTGTATTAATCATATTGTCCATGGTTTTACCTCTCTGTGTTTGCTGATGGGACTAGTTTACCACTAAAAAAGAAGTTAGTCAATGCGTTTAGAGCCACTATTTATGCGGTTTTAATCAAAAGTATAAATTAATTTTTATGTAATCATAAATTTTATTTATGCTTGTGTTCCGTTCGCCGTTCACTTAAAAATGACAATCTTCGACTGCAAGGGTCCGCAAAATTCAATCGTGATTCCCGCATTCATAAGATACTCGCCGGAGTTCTCATATTGCTTTGAGTCAAGGGTATAGGCATACATTCTGTCGGGTTGAAGTCCCTTTAGTTTAAGGCTCTTATAGCGTTTATTGTCGAGCGAGCCTGCATTAGACATAGCGAACAAAACGCTTTGGTTTTCGTCGGTGTACTGGGTAGCCCAATAGTCGCCGCCATCGCCGACGGAAAGCCTATACATATCGCCGAACTGAACGGTATTCCTGATTTCTTTATAGAGTGCGACATATTCAGCCGCCTTTTTCATATCATCAGAGTTATAATTATCAAGATTTGCGCCGAGAGAAAGACTGCCCTGCATAGACGAAGCAAAGCGATAGTCAAGACTGACAGGGCGTTTATCGCTGTTCCAGTCGGTAACCCACGCACGCATACATTTAATCGGATAGAGCAGAGAAAAACCGTTTTGAATAGTAAGACGGTCGAGCGGGTCTGTATTGTCGGAAGTCCAAACGGAATCAAAATGTTCCATTGCTCCGAGATCTGCTCTGCCGCCGCCCGAAGCGCACGCCTCAAGTTGCAAATACGGATACTTCTCTTTAAGTCGGTCGGCAACACGGTACACAGCCGCAGTATGTTTAAGCCAAATTTCCTGCTCGTTTTCCAAATTATCTGCGCCGATTTCGGAAAACGGTCGGTTCATGTCCCATTTGATAAAGTGAATGTTATGCTTTGAGAGCATTTTATCCATTGAGTCGAAAACGAAATTTTCAACCTCGGGTTTTGTAAGATTGAGCACAAGTTGGTGGCGAAGTTCGCCGTTTACACGGGTTTTATAATGATAAATCCAGTCGGGATGAGCACGGAAAAGGTCGCTGTCACGCTGTACCATCTCGGGTTCAAACCACAAGCCGAAGTCCATACCGAGGTCGTTTACCCCTTTAATGAGCGAATCTATACCGTCGGGGAACTTTTCCCTATTGACGAACCAATCGCCCAGCCCTGCTCTGTCGCTGTTTCTCTCACCGAACCAGCCGTCGTCCATAACAAAAAGTTCACAACCGAGGTCTGCCGCTTTTTTTGCAAGGCGAAGTTGATTTTCACTGCTGACATCAAAGCCGATAGCCTCCCACGAATTATACAGAACGGGCAGCGGCTTATTTGCAAAACTGCGGGGCAAAATGTGATTTACGGAAAAGCGGTGCATCTCGTTGCTCATATCGGCAAAGCCGTCGGCATAACCCATATAAACCTTTGGCGAAGCGAGAACATCGCCCGATTTTAATGTATAGGAAAAATCAAAGTCGTTCATACCGAGCACGATTCGGGTAATTCCGACATAATCACGCTGACACTCGACCTTAAAATTGCCCGAATAGCCGAGTGCACCGAAATAGACATCGCCCGACGATTCATCGGCATTTCTGTGTGCGATGAAAATCGGCTGATTTGTGTGTCCCGTAGTTCCCTTACGGCTGTCAAAAACAAGATAGCCCGCCTTGAGTTCGGTACTCTGTTGCTGAAATTCCGCACCCCAGCCACCTTGGGTATTAACTATATTATAAGACAGTTCACCCGGCAAGTTCACCTCACAAGACGAAAGTTTTTCTATCAAAATATCGCCCGAGGAATGATTTTCTATCTCGGCATAGCGAGTAATAATGTCGCTGTCGGGGTATGTTATATAATGCAATATCAAATCCGCCTTATACACCTTATCGGTAAGGGTGATTACAAGTTCGTTTTCCTCCTGCTTTGCGTGCTTAAAAAGGAAAACGGAATCACGGCACTTGTCGGGATAGGTGCACTTAAAAGCACAGTTGCGGTACATTTTTCCGCCGAAAACCGTATATTCGCACAAGGCGTTATCAAGTTCGCTGTGATTTGAGTTTGTCTCCGTCGTTTCGCCTAGAAAAAACTCCCTGCGATTTATTCTTTTTCCCCAATATATGTGGCGCAAAAGACCGAATTTATCCACGCCCAAAACATAGGTAGTATTTTTTGTTTGCAAGTAAAATATGTTATCCATTCATATCACCGATTTAATTATAGACAAAAGCCGCCTTTAATACAATACTTAATTGACAATATCAAAATAAATTGTTATAATACATAGACAGAGACGATTTCAGCACGAAAAAAGGTGAAAAAATGGAAAAGAACAGAGTAGAATTAAAAATCTACGGAAACACATATACAATTCTTACAGAAGACGATGCGGAATATGTTGAGGAACTCGGCGAACTCATCAACAAAGAAATGCACGCCGTATCAAACGAATCACCGACCCTGTCACAGACTCAATGTGCGGTACTCGTAGCGCTCGACCAGGCAGACGCCTGCAAAAAAGCAAACAGCGAGGCGGTTAATCTCAGAGCCCAAATCAAGGATTACATTGAGGATGCGGCAAGAGCAAAATTGGAAGTTGATGTGGCGAGGAGAGAAATCGAAAGACTTAACAGAGAACTTTCGTCGCTTCGTAATAAAATGGCTGAATAAGCGAACTTTTTGTGCCTCCCTTATTTCGGGAGGCATTAATTATTTAAGCAACGCAAAACTGTTATAAAAGGATTATTATATGAGCATGGAAATTTTAGCCCCGGCAGGCAGTACGGACGCACTTATCGCAGGAGTGAGGTGCGGCGCAAACGCAGTCTACCTCGGAATGAAAAATATCAACGCAAGACGCAATGCCGCAAATTTCGGCACGGAGGAATTGGCATCGGCTGTAAAATACTGCCACGAGCGTAACGTAAAGGTATATGTTACGCTGAATATATTAGTGAGTGACGAGGAACTCGAAACGGCGGTGCACACCGCAGAAGAAGCGATAAACGCAGGAGCAGACGGTTTTATCGTACAGGATTTGGGGCTTGCAAAAATACTGCACGAGCAGTTTTCGAACATAAGACTTCACGCCTCCACACAGTGCAGTGTTAACTCGCCCGAGGGTTTTAAGGCACTGGAGGAGGCAGGCTTTGTCAGGGCGGTAATACCACGGGAGATGAGCCTTGAGGAAATAAAAGAAATACGAAAAGCGACCGATATGGAACTCGAACTTTTCGTACACGGTGCGCTGTGTATGAGCGTCAGCGGTCAATGCTATATGTCTGCAATGCTCGGCGGCAGAAGCGGAAACAGAGGGCTTTGTGCCCAACCGTGCCGTCTTCCGTTCAGCGCAGACGAGAGCAAAAGCTGTGATTTATCGCTGAAAGATTTGAGCCTTTTATCACATCTCAAAGAAATAGAAGAAGCAGGCATTTGTTCGCTGAAAATAGAGGGCAGAATGAAGCGACCCGAATATGTTGCCTCGGCAGTAACAAGTTGCAAAAAAGCACTCCTCGGCGAATATTCACCGAATGACGAAACGGTGCTCAAAAGCGTATTCAGCCGCTCGGGATTTACCGACGGATATTTTACCGGCAAAAGGCAGGATATGTTCGGCTACCGGCAAAAGGAAGATGTCATAGCGGCAAAAGACGTGCTCAAAGAGCTGTCCCACCTCTACGACAACGAAACGCCGCTTGTGCCGATAAAACTCGATTTCATATGCAAGAAAAACGAGCCGATTAAATTGAGCGCAACCGCACTCGGCAAAACGGTAACGGCAACAGGCTGTGTGCCCGAAAAAGCCATAAACAAGCCGATGACCGAGGAAAGCCTCGGCATAAGACTGAAAAAATTCGGCAATACTCAATATTACACAACCGAAGTAAACATCACGCTCGACGACGGATTAATCGTAAAGGCGAGCGAGATTAACGGACTTCGCAGAGAGGTAACCGAACTCTTAAACGAGCAGTCGAACAGGGAAAAAGTACACTCAACCTATCGTCTGAAAAAAGACGAGCGAAAAGCAGACGCACCGTATTACACGGCAAGATTTGCAGACCCCGAGGCAATTCCCGACAGGCATCCGTTTAAGCGAATTTTCATTCCCGTATGGTGCAAGGACGAAGATTTCGTAGACAACAGAGCAGGAGTCGAACTGCCCAGAGCGCTCTTTTCCTGCGAGGACAAACTGACAAAAAGGCTGGAACACCTGAAAAAAATCGGAGTAAAAAAGGCACTATGCTCAAATCTCGGAGCATACAGACTGGCAGAAAAATACGGTTTTGAGGCATATGGAGATTTCGGACTGAATGTATTTAACAGCGAAACGGCAAGGCTGTTTAACTCACCCATTATTTCCTTTGAGGCAACGCTTGAGCAAATCAATTCCATCGACGCAAAGGACAAAGGCATAATCGCCTACGGAACGCTTCCGCTTATGCTTACAAGAAACTGCCCGATTAAAAATCATCTCGGCTGTCAAAACTGCACAGGCAGGCTGACGGACAGAAAAGGTTTTGAGTTCAAGGTAAAATGCTCGCCGTATCCGTGCGTTGAAATATTCAATCCTCTGCCGCTTTATATGGCGGACAGACAAAGAGAAATTAACTGCGACTTTCTGCATTTTTATTTTACCGACGAGAACAAAAAGCAGGTTGAGGAAATTATAAGCAATTTTGAAAACGGTACAAAACTCGACAAAAAATACACCAGAGGACTGTACTACAGAGGGGTGGAGTAATGATAATTTTAGCATCGAAAAGCCCGAGGCGACTCGAGTTAATGAAATACATAACAGAAGATTTCACCGTAAAAAGCGCAGACGCCGACGAAACACTGCCAAAAGGAATTTCGCCCGAGGAAGCGGTTTTAAGACTGTCAGCGATTAAAGCGGAACCCTTCAGGAGCGAAAACGATATTGTAATCGGCGCAGACACGGTGGTTGCGCTCGGCAAAAAAATTCTGGGCAAACCGAAAAATGACGAGGACGCAAGGGCAATGCTTCGCTCGCTTTCGGGCAAAACACACTCGGTTTACACGGGGGTTACAATCATTCTTTCACAAAATTCGGTATCCTTTGCGGTTCAGACGAAAGTGACCTTTTACGAATTAACCGACAAAGACATTGATGACTATATAAAAACGGGCGAACACCGTGACAAAGCGGGCAGTTACGGCATTCAGGGATACGGCTCGCTGTTCGTAAAAGAGATAAAAGGCGACTACTTTAATGTGGTGGGACTTCCTATCGGCAGATTAAACAAAGAATTAAAGAAAATTTTGTGATTTGGGGTAAAAATTATTGCAAAAAATTTATTGTATGTTATAATATTTATAGGTATTGTGCCTATTTGTCTGTAAAAAATTTAATCGAAAGGAGACTTGATTTATGGCAGCAGACTTACATTGTCATACAAAGCTGAGTGACGGCTCGGTCGGTATAGAGGATTTAATAGTAATAGCACAAAAAAGCGGAATTGATACCATAGCAATTACCGATCATGATTGCTTGGCAGGCACTGTCAGAGGTCAGGTCATCGGAAAAAGATACGGCGTTACGGTAATTCCGGGAGTTGAACTTTCGGCGTTCGACGAAATCGCAGGAAAAAAAGTACACATCATTTCCTACCTTGCAGACGCACCCGACAGACTTGAAAGAATCTGCAAAAAAACATCGGTTGCACGAAAGAGAGCAGGACAGATAATGATGCTTAAAGTTGCGGCAAGATTTCCTGTTGCAAGCGATTTCATCATCAATCACGCAAGCGGCTCGACAAACCTGTTCAAACAGCATATAATGCACGCATTAATGGACGCAGGCTACACCGATAAAATCTTCGGCGACCTGTTCTATACATTATTCAACACAGGAAGCGAAAACAATGTTCTCGCCCCCACAAAGTACCCGAGCGTCAAAGAAGTAATCGACGAAATTCATTCGGCAGGTGGCATAGCAGTGCTTTCCCATCCGGGTAAGTACAAAAATGAGGAGGAACTGGACGAATATCTCGAACTCGGACTTGACGGAGTTGAGGTATGGAGCCCGTACAATTCCCCCGAACTCACTCAGGAACTTGCCGACTACTGTAAGAAACATAAAATTCTCTTAACCGGCGGCTCGGACTTCCACGGCATTTACGGCAGACACACCGTAACTGTAGGCTCATATTCCACTCCGCAGGAAAACCTGGACAAACTTATGAGCTACAAGGCTCGTAAAAAGAGAGCGGCAAGAAAAGCCGAAAAGGCAGCCGCAGCGGCTCAGGGAGCATAAATTCAAATAACACAAGACAGATAAAAGCCATTGACTTATTAATTAAAGTCAACGGCTTTTTGTTTTAGTAACTATTATTTAATTAATACATATTAATATTTACCGTGAAGAAGTCGAGCATAATCCTTTGCATTTACTATTCCGTCATTATTCACATCAAGCGGAGCGTAAACCTTATTGCAGTAATCCATAAATTCCGCCTGTTTTGTATACTCGCAATAACGGCATGAAAGTTCTGCCGTCTCACCGTCAAAGGCTGTCGGGCGAAGCGTATGGCTGTCACAGGAGAACACGGCTTTTACGGCTATATCTCCCGACGTTTCGGCACCCGAATTCATCTTAGCCGAGAGGTAATATCTTTTCCCTGAGGAAAGATGATACGAAACCTTGAAATTAACCCCTCCGCCGGAATCATCATCATAAGCCAAGGCGGATTTTTTCATCTCGCTGTAACTTGTGCTGTAAACATAACTATCGGCGTCATAAATAAGACCGTAGGTGTCACGGCTGCCGCTTGATGAAAAAGTAACGGTTCCGTCAACCGGAGCAACGAACGACCAAAGAGCCTGCTCGTGACTCTCGGTAATATGAGCCACGGCGGTGTTATCGGCTGAGAGCGGCGAATCAAAATAAATATGATTTTCGAGGCAGAAACGCTGTGCCGCACTCTTTTGGGGGCAATGAGTTATAAAGCCCGAAGTGTTATCCATCTTTGAATCAAAGCCAAAAGCATAACTGCCGATTTCGGTAACATTACTGCCCAGAGTAATCTCTCCCAGTTTATCATTTGCGCCGAATGCCATATTGCCCAGCGAAGTAACGCTGTCCGCCAGCGAAACGCTTTCGAGTTCACTGAAGCCGGCAAAAGAATACGAGCCGATATGTTCTATTCCCTCATCTATAACCACATTCTTAGTGGCGTCGGCATATTCAAACCACGCACGGGAGGAATAGTTATCCTCCGTAAAATCCGTCATTTTTCCGCTTCCCGAAACGGTGAGCGTAAAAGTTGAGGGGTTATAGGAATATCTGACGGAATCGGCGGCATAAGCATAAAACGCAAAAAGCGAACCGACTGCAAAAATCACCGTCGCAACAAGTGCAACAAATTTCTTTTTTCTCAATCGGTTCACCTCTTAACTTTATTTTACATCATAGTGAATATAGCATAATCCTTTGCGTTTACAACGCCGTCATTATTTATATCCGCCAGTTCGTTAAATCCGTCCTCGCCCTTGCGTTTATTACAGGTTTCGAGGAAATTGAATTTATAATTTACGGTATCGCATTTTGTGCAGTGAATGTCAATATCTCCGCTTTCACTGTCAAAACTTTTTACGATATTATGATCATCCTCCCATACGGCATAAACATCAAGGTCGCAGAGAACATTTGAGTAATCCTCCGACCAAGATACAAACTTTTTACAAGTCGGCGCTTCGGGAGTTGCGGGAGCGACAGCCGCCGCACCACGCCTTATGAACGCATAGGAAATTCTCTCGGTCTTAGTCTCGTCGGTATAGAAATTAACCTGATACATATCACGGCTGACCGCAACATTAACGCTCATATTTTCGCACCCGGCATTACCCACATTATAACGATAGGTAAAGCCGTCACGCTTCTTCTGGTTAATATCCGTCAACTTGCCCGAAAGATTATCAAGTTCGTCGGTATAAAAAACATTATTCTTATACGCAAGTTGTCTGCTCTCGCCCTCATCGGTCTGATAAACGGTATCAAGAGTAGAGGAAACAAGTTTAGAAACGTCCTTAAATGCTTTTCCGATATATACGGAATTGCCGCTGAGATATGCGGAGGCGTTTATCCACTGATTGCCGATATTCTGTTCGGTAACACCGCTCAGCGAAATGTTTGCGCTGAGGTCAAGTTCGGGAATATGGTTATTACTGCACGAAAGACTTCTGAGCGAAGTATTTGCGCTCAAATCAAGCGAAGTAAGTTCGTTTTGATAAAGCGAAAGAACGGTAAGTGCAGTATTTGACGAGAGGTTAATGCTCGTCAATTTGTTTGTATCGAGATTCAGCTTTTTCAGTTTCGGACAGCCCGAAAGATTTATCGTCGTAAGCGAGCCGCCACGGCAGTTAAGGTCAACGAGTGACGGCAACGAACCGAGGGTAAGAGTCTCAATGGGATTACCACCGCATCTTACGAGAACAAGTTTTGTGTTCTTACTGAGATCAAGTTCTTTAAGTCCGATGTCTGCCGCATAAAGCGAGGTCGCCGAGGTAAAATATTCAACGCCCTTTATGCTCTCGATAGTGTTGTTTGGATCAAGTGAGTCATGAAAAGCGGATATGGTGAGACTGCTTACCTCTCTTTCGGACGGCTGAAGAACGCCGTCGGAATTCGTATCGTACTTTTCGCTCACTATTGCCCTGAATACAGGGTCGGGAAAATTTGCTTCGTTTATTACTACGGTATCGTCGCCGAATGCCGCCACGCCTACCGAGAGGCAGGCGACAACGGTAACAAGTGCCAAAATTGAAGCGATATATTTTTTTATCTTTAATTTATACATATTATATATGCTCCGCCGATATCAGTTTCTTTTAATAGTTACAGGAATCTTTGCGCTGACCTTGGTTCCGTCCGGATTTGTTACAACGCAGGAAATGTTGGTTGTGTTAACGGGCTTAAGCTTGCCTGGCATTGTAAGATTTACATTACCGTCATTATCAACGGTGATGAAGTTGGCAGCCGTAGACTGCCATGATACAGAAACAGGCTCAGCCGCAGCACCCGGAACAAGTTGATAAGAAAGCTTGAACGGTTCAAAATCCTTGTAACCCAACTCATAGCCCGACTTTGTAACAGAAGTTACAACCTCGCCGTCAAGAAGGATATTTACACCTGTAGCGTTAATAATCTCATCAACTATATTAACGGTGTAACTGTACTCGGTTACACGGTCGTAATCATCGGTAACAACTGCTTTAAGGGTAACGGTTGCGGTATCGGCAGTCTTTGTAATCTTAAAGGATTTATCACCGATTTCAACTGTTGCGCCCTGTGCGTTTTCGTATGAGAGAACGCACGACTTATACATATCGCCCTGTACGCTTACATCAACCGCAAGTCCGCCGTTTACCGCAGCGAAGGTCAAGCCGTCAGCCAATTCCTTATCGCCCGAAGTCATCTTTAGAGTCGGGGTAACGAACTTATGCTCGTCGATAACCGTAAGAGTTTCGGTAAGTTTTGTACAAGCGGCGTCAATCTCTGCCTGAGAGGCATCGGGATTTGCATAAACCTTTTCGGCAGCCTCAAGGTCTGCTTTAAGCTGCATACCGTACTCGTACTCATAATTCATATAGTCGAGAGCCTTGGCTCTGGTGATTGCCTCCTGCAAAGCACCTGTGTCCCAAGTGGTCTGAACATCAAGTTCTGCCGTGATACCGCCGTCGATAGAGGTAACTCTGATTTTTGTCTTGCCCTGCGTACGGAATGTAACATTGCCGTCGCCGTCTACCGTTGCCACGGTTTCGTCAAGCGATTCGTAAAGGCAATTTTCAATAGAAGGCTTTGCGGTAATGGCACCGCTTGTGGCATCGAGCTTATTTGTTGTCTTAATATCAAGCGGAATCTGTTTTGTTTCATTTGGTGCGCCGTAGAGCAAGTCGGAAGTAAATCCTACCTCGCTTACGCCGTATCTTACAAACGATACATAAACGCTGTCGCTGTACTTATCGCCGTATGCCGTTGTTATGGTTGCAGTAATAATTGCGGCACCCGGGAACATGCCTTTATTTGTAACCTTGCCGTTTGAATCAACGGTAATGTTTTCGGTCGATGAACTCCACTCGATAGTGTCATACATACCGCCGGCAGGTGCAATGTCATATGCAAGTTGAACATATGCTCCGTTAAGGCTGTTGCTCTGAAAACGAATGAAGCCCGGATTTACCATACTTACGGTGGACTGTCCGTCATTGAGTTTAAGCGAAATTCCGCTTGCGGCAATGTAACCCTTAAGATTATTATATGCTGCGTTAAGGTCCTTGAGTGCGGCGTTAACCTCTGCCTGAGAGGCTTTGTTTTCGCTTATAATGGTCTTACACTTTTCCACCTGTTCACTCAATGCGTTAAGGGATTCCTCGGTATACTGATTTGTATCCTTAACATCATTAATGAGTTTTTCGTACTCTTTCGTTTTTTCCGTGAGTTTACTGTAATCGGTTGTAACCGTAACCTTAACCGTCTTTGTAAATCCGCCGTCAACGGTCTTTACATAAATATCGCAGGTGCCTGCGTTTACTACGGAAACGAAGCCGTTTTCGTCAACGGTTGCAACAGACTCATCGCTTGACGAGAACTCGACCTTATCAAGATATCCATTCTGTCCGGTTGTGCTCCAATGGAGTTGAACAGGGTCGGACGAGCCGAGAATGTTAAGTTCGCTCTCATCAACGGTAAGACCCGTACAGGTATTGTCTGACATTACAACCCAAACTGTTCTTTCTGTTGTCTTGCCGTAATGGTTTGTATAAACAACTTTAATTTTTGCATAAGCAGTCGAATCTCTTGCAGTCTTATTAGGAGCGATTGTAATATAATTGCCCTCGGTCTTATACTGCATATTGTTATTCTCAACAACCTGCCATGCAACCGAACTGTACATAGCGTTTGACGGAGCAAACGAAGCAGTGAGAGTCAGATCATTGTAATCATTCCATTTCGAGTAATTGGACGAAAGGTTGATTGACACGGTGTTATTTTCTCCGACCGTACCGCTCGGAACAACGGTTGTGCCGCTGTCGCCCAAACTTGTGCCGAGTCCACGCATAACCGTATTATATCCGATATTAATATCTGTAATCGGAACGTACGGATTAGATTCGAGAAGTGCTCCCGATTCTTCAAGTTTCTTTGTTGCGGCGTCAATTTCCTCCTGAGTCTTTGACTTGTCGCCGAGAACGTCGAGCGCCTCATCATAAGCCTGCTTAAATGCAGTACCGCAGTTATACTCATACTGCGTATAATCTGTATCCTGATATTTTTCGATTGCCGCTTTAAGCGCTGTTCTGTCGCCCTCTGCGCTAACCTTACACTCGCCGCTTACGCCGCCGTCATAAGATACGCAACGAACGATTGTCGAACCTGCTCCGACAAAGGTAACAAGACCGGTCTGGCTGACTGTCGCAACATTTTCGTCGTCGGACTCCCAGTAGTAATCCTGAATGTCCGCAGCATTAATATGAAGTGCGTCCGAACCTACGGGATAAATTGTTGCCGAAAGTTGTTCGGTTGTACCGATTGCACCCGAGATGCTGTCCTTGGAAAGTTTAACATCCGTTACAGGGTTATACGAGAACGAAACATAAACGTCATCGCTGAATTCCTTACCGAACGAATCGGTTACGGTACAGGTAATTCTGCCGTAGCACGGCTTTCTCTTTTGGGTCGGTGAACATACGCCGTCGGACGATACGGAAATATCGGTCGTTGACGACTCCCATTTAACCGACTCGTAAGTTGCATTATTGGGATAAAGTCTGACCTTAAGATTAAGTTTTGCGTTAGTGTAACTCAAGCCCTCTTTAAGAAGTCGAAGGTCATACTGATAGAATTCCGAGGTGGGCTCACCGTCAAGGTAAAGTTCAACCTTTTGAATATCAACAAACTGCTTGAGTCCGTTATATGCGTCCTCAAGTTTCTTGCACTGTGCGTCTACCTGCTCCTGAGTCGAATTCTTTTCGCTGAGCATTGTGTCCGCCTCATTGAGTGCGTCCTTATAAACTTTCCAGGTATCGGGATAGTAACTGATTTCGTTGAGTTGTCCGTCGGACTCAAAACCCTTATACTGGTCAACAAGAAGTTGAAGTTTATCATAGTTTGTCGAAACGGTTACAACGCACTGCGCCGTAAATCCGCCGTCTGCGGAAGTACAGGTAATAACAGCCGTGCCGCCGTAATTATATGTAAGAAGTCCGTTTTCATCTACAGAAACCACATCGCTGTTTGACGAGAACCATGTTACCTTGCCCACGGAAGCGGTGGATTTGCCGAGCGTATCCTTAGGAAGAACCACAGCCTCAAGTTGGTGAGTTTCGCCTATTTTTGCATTATCAATTTCTTTCTCTTTAAGTTCAACGCCCTCTGCCGCAGTCTTAACGAATGCGATATGGCGGGTGTCGCTGACCTTAGTTCCGTTATAATCCGTAACGGTGCAGGTAATGTCGGCACTGCACGCCTTGTTTTCGGTAGGAGTGCAAACGCCGTTTTCGTCTACGCTGATTGAATTATTTGACGATTCCCAAACAGCCCTTGAGTACATTGCGTTTGACGGATTAACCTTAAAGTCAAAATCGTAACTGTACTTTTTATAATTCTTTGCCGTGCCGACTTTAACGGTTACATATCTGCTCGAAAGGTCGGATTTATTCGTGCCTTTCATATCAAGAGAAGTAATGCCCACAAAGCCGCCCACTTTGATGAATGCGGCAAGGAGTTCTGCGGCTGTTGTGTCAACCGTACTCTGGGAAGCCATATCCTCCTCGTAATTTACGATATACGCAAAGTCAAGTTTTTTAATAAATGTATTGTAATAATTGCTGTTAAAATCCGTCTTTAGAACTACGGTATTATCGCAAATATCTATAAGTTCCTCAAGACTCTGCTTATTAGGTCGAACGGTAACATCAACACTGTCAAGGAATGAACCGTCTGCAGATACGCAGTAAAGAGTTGCCGTACCTACATCATGTGCGGTAAGAACAGCGTCGGAATTACTGTTGCCCTTATTTTCAACAGTGAATACCTCTTCGTCCGAGGAATACCAGTTAGCGTCATAGCAGGCATATGCCGAACTCTCCCAACTGCCCTCAAAAGTCATGGTATGAGTAGCCTCGGCAGTCGAGCCGTTAACCATATCTATCTTATCTTGGTCAATGGTATTTCCGCTGGCATAATTTCGGGTTACGCAAACGGTGATTACATTCGATTTAACCGAGCCGTCGGCAGAAACCGCATAGATATTAAAGGTGTGCGTTTGCTCGTGGCCGCTCTTTTGCGTAACATCAATGCTGTGTGTATCCGACGAAACGGATTTATCATAAATGCCCGTATTGTCTACCACCCACTCGAGATTTTGGTCGGTGGCGTCGGACGGATAAACATCAGCCTTAACGGTTGCGCCCTTGCCGTAATACATATTGCCTACGCCGGTCTTAACCGTAACGTAGTTATAATCCTCGCCGTTAATCGTAACCGTTTCGTTCTTTCCTAACGACGAGCCGTTACCGAGCGAATTATTAACGCCGATTTGAATTTTCTCAACAGGGATACCGGTTTCAATCGTTTTTGTTGCGATATAGGAACTAATCTCAAAGAACGAGCCGTCCGAAAGTTGGTAGCCTGTCCTTGTCCTGAGTGCAATAGTGGACTTACCGCCGGTGAGCGGTGTGAAATGACCGCTTGAATCTATCTTTGCGACATTATCCGGGTCAACAGCCTCTTTGTCGGAGTCCGCCCATTCGTAGGTTGTATTTCCTTCCTCGTCCTCGCCTGTTACCATACCCCAGGAGATATACAGATTTTCGCTCTCTGCCACTCTCTTAGGATATATTGAGTAGGTGAAGTCCTCTGTTTCGGAAATTCCGACTGTTGATTTACCGTCAATTTCCGCCTTTGAAATATACTTACCGGTTTTGCCGGTTACGGTCATGGTAACCTGTCGCTCAACATTATTCGTTGTCGAAAGAGCGGTGATGGTGCAGGTCTGTGACGAAAGAGAGCCGAGAGAACCGCCTGCGTCAAGACCGGTTACAATACCCGTCTCGGGGTCAACGCACGCAATATTCGGGTCTGACGATGTCCATACTATATCGGAAATATCACCGGTTGTGGGAGAAATGTTCGTAGGCTCAAGCTGAATCTGCTGACCCTCTTTAACAGATGTGAGTCCGCTTATGTCAAAAGCCTCGAGCGGCTGAGATTTAACAACGGTAAAATCTATCGTGTCATTGTACGCAAACTGCAAGCACAAATTTGCAATCATCTTTACTGCCGTTGCCGTAAGCTGTACCGGGTCTGCGGCGTCGCCCACAATATCCTTAATCGCAAAGCAAACATCAAGAATTGCCGCCAGGACATTTCTGTTAATATCAATGCCTATATATTTTATGAGAATATCGGCAACTTTTTGGGTATCGAGCGTGCCGGTATGTTGGAGTTTATAAAAATAATTTATAAATTTGAGCAAGCCCTCAATAACATCGTCGGAATCGGGAGAAACCATAATAGTAACCGTTCCGACATTCTTAAACTTAACGAGTCCGCTGTCATCTACGGTTGCAACAACTTTTCCCTGGTCGAAGATAGAAGAGGATTTAACCGAATAAACCGTACCGAAATTCAATCTCTGCGGTGTGGTAATCGCATAGAGCTGCACCTTTGAGCCGGTGGCTACAGTGGTGGGAATCTGTGATTTATTCGTAATGTGCGTTCCGTTGGGGAGAAAGGCGGCATACCATTCCTCACACTTTTTAACAACGACATGGATAACCGCTTCGCCGACCTTTTCACCGTTTCCGTCATAGAGTTCGCAGTGAATATCGCTGTTTACCTTATCAAGATAAGTTCTGAGCGAGTCGATAAGCTGTCCCTTATAACTCTCGATATGTTCCGCAATCCACGAATTCGAGCCCAATGTCTTTTCGAGCAGGGCAACGATTTCGTCCGTGTCCATGGAGTCGAGGTCTACATATTCGTTAAAGAACGCCTTTTCGATAATCTGTCCGAGCGGCTTACCGATAATCGGTATGGTCTTTACCTCGTTATCAATCCAAAGGTGAATTACCGCACCCTTTGACGAGTCGAACGCTTTAATCTTACCCGTCTGGTCCACATCCGCCAGAGCAGGCGCATCCGAATACCATTTTACATAACCGTTATTCGGAAATTTTCCGTTCATAATTTTGTAGCTGAGCTGAAGTTCGTCGCCCTCGTACATATACTCCTTGTGTTCACTGCCGTCCTCATCTGTCTTGGGGACTGCCGTGTTCGTGCTGTTGTAGAACAGCTGTAAATCATACTTGCCGTCTACTCCGTCTCCGGCGAAAGCCGCTGTTGCAGGCAGGATACCCGTTACTGCCATCAAAACAGCGAGAAAAATACTTATCGCCTTTGAGGTGAATGCTTTTTTCATAAAAATTCCTCCTCGAACTTTTATAATAATAGTTAATGCTTGCTCTATATATTAATAAATTTAATATATAATTTTACTATTATGTTAATTATAAACCTATAGTATTTTTCCGTCAACCGTTTTTTCGCTTACGTCCCGACAACCGTTTTCGGTAATTATGATAGGTATATCTAGCTTGTAATCGTTCTTTAAAATGCGCAACGCATCGTATACGCTTTTGGGATAAAATTCTTCTCCTGTATCCGCAAAGTTTCCTCCTGCGTTTATAATTTTCTTTTTTATCGCTCCGGAATCTTTAGATACTACCACCCGATTATAACAGTTCAGACCGAAAAAATCAAGTTTTTGACCTATCAACGGGAAGTCGTCGTCCCGCATTTGCGGCGTCGTTCCTTCCCGTTGCATCTTTTCCAGGATATACTCCGTATAACGGCCTTTGAAGACGGGGTTCAGAAAAAACCGATAGGATTCCTCGTTCTCTTTTTCCGCCAGAGCAATATCTTCGGGATTGTCATCTCTTGCGGGATGGCGGTGCCAGATATCTACGACGATACCGATTTTGCTCTTCTTTGACGCAACGCTGCGAAAACGCTCCACAGCTTTCCCGTGCGCAAGCAGAGCGTTATGACAGGCTTGTTTCCCGCATTGATCCGACTGTTTCCCGGGTGCAAATCCGCCGCACGCATAGCCCACGTAAATCGCGATGGGTTCGTTCAACGTAGAAAACATCGGCACTCTGTCCGAAAAACGTCGGAAAAGGAGTTCGGCGTAATCGGCAAACCAATCGGCACAGTCCCGATTCAGCCAACCTCCGCGATCCTCTATTCCCTGCGGAAGATCCCAATGGTACAACGTCGCGTTGGGCGTTATCCCGTTTTTAAGAAGTTCGTCGATCATCCGATCGTAAAAATCGAGTCCTTTTCCGTTTATTCTGCCCGTACCGTCAGGAAGTATGCGAGACCACGAAAAAGAAAAACGGAACGCGTTGATTCCAAGACTTTTCGCCAACGCAATATCGCTTTTATACCGATGATAAAAATCGCACGCAACGTCAGGCGTCGAGCCGTCGAGTATTTTGCCCGGCAGACGGGAAAACGTATCCCAGATTGACGCTCCCCTTCCGTCCTCGAACGCTGCGCCTTCGATCTGCGACGCGCTCGTCGCAACGCCCCATTGAAAATTTTTCGGAAATTTTATTTCTCGCATATTTCCAGTATAAACCTCTCTTTTATGTTTTGATCCGGCTCGACGGATATTTCCCGCGGCGCAATCAGGCGAACTGCAAGCCCGTTTTCTTCTCTTCTGATGAATATCTTCATACTGCCGTACGGAGTGGGAATACACCCTTCCACCCATCGCAAACCGCAAAGATCGGGGGAAATTCGTATTTTTTTATAACCCGGATCGAGAATCCGGATTCCGAGAACGTATTTTACGATAAACGGCACGGGTGACGCGCTCCAGCCGTGGCACAAACTTTTTCTCAGCCCCGAATAACAATATGCTCCGTAATCGGCATGAGCGTTCTTTTTCCCTTTGACCGGAACTTCATCCAATCGAATACTGTTTTCTGCCCACTTCATTCTGAATTCTTCCCAGAACGTTGTCGCGCCCATTTTTATCATAGAACCCCAATAATTCTTAATAAGCTCTGTCGCGCCGCTGTAATCGCCCAGCTTTGCTTTTGCCAAAAGAATATAATATCCGATAAAACAAGATACCTCAGCGCCCGAATTATCCGCCAATTTTTCGCATATATCCGAATTTGTCCTGCCTGCCAAAACGTTAAGCGCACAAATTCTTTTATTCAGGGGTGTTTCGATTGTCTGATTTCTCAACTTTTCGGCATATCTTTCGCATATACGCTCATACTCATCATTATTTAAATATCCGAATACTTTTTGCGAACGCTCTAACGCAAGAATCAAAACCGCTCTCAAAGCTGCTGTGCAACCATCATTTTTTG
>OQVT01000068.1_pt1 | contig 37931 bp, 18 predicted proteins | sample 1691561 | NCBI WGS metagenome assembly OQVT01 (sample SAMN03418260, study PRJEB22391) | human gut metagenome | biome: human-gut; feature: organic feature; material: feces | host: Homo sapiens | place: Tanzania | collected 2013-01 | reverse complement strand
CAACGAGAGGGAGAATCAGTAGTTCTCTTCATTCTTTATTGATATCAGATTCTGTCGTGGCAATAGGGACTAATTCTTTTTCTTCTTCTTACTATTTGAGGTCTATAATATTATCTAAGAATTTGATATATATCGGGCCCCATGCTTATAGCAGATGCTTTGATTTGCTGAATTTCGATTTTCCTGAATCCCTTAAGTATATAGGATCATATTCATTCCATTCTTGCCATGAATTGACGGAAATGGTGTTTCCTGCTTCTTTAAGAAAAATTGGAAGTTTTGCTTTCTCAAATTGCAAAAAACTTGAGACCGTTACTTTTAAAGGTATTTTGTCTTATGCAGGTTCTGGTATCTTTGATGAATGTTTAAACCTAAAGGAAATACATATTCCTAGAGGTAGCTTGGAGCATTATATAAAAATCATGCCATTTTATAAGGATAAGTTCGTTGAAGAGTGATGATAATGGCAGTTATGTAAAAAGAACTTGTTTGTTCTTATTATTCATATTATTGCTGCCTGCTAATACTTTTTTTGAGCATAAAGTAGGAGGATTCCTCACTTGGAAGTCCTTTAAGTTACTTTTGTTGTCTTGGACAATCCCCATAGTCTGGCATAGGAAAGTGTCTTTATACAAATTTTGCAGGTCGTTTTTTTGCTATCAGTAGCAGACAAGTGATAATGATTCCTATGAGTATATAAGTTCACTACTCCTCAATTCTTCCCGTCTGTAAAATAAGCCTGTTTAAACAGGCTTATTCTGCAAACGGGTGTTTAAGTGTTGATAATCAGATAGTTGGAGGTGTAATTTAATTCTGGGAGGCACGGATTTTGGGCTCTTTGCTTCTTATTATGCATTGGAAAAGGGCTGAAAAGGGCTGATTCTGCAAAATAAGCTTGTTTTCATGGGCTTATTTCTGCAAAATTTGCAGATTAGGAGAAAACAAGCTATATTTGTAGCCTAAAATGCGATTGTTATGGAGTATACGGCAATTTTGGAGAAGCAGATATTGGGGAGATTGAAAGTTGACAATCCCTGGTGGACAGAAGGAAAGGTTCCATCTTTTTATGGAAAGATGAGTCCCAGACTGTATCTTGACATCTTTTATCCCCTGGTGAAGGATGTCGACATTCAGCGTGCTATTATATTGATGGGACCTCGGCGAGTAGGCAAAACCGTGATGATCTATCATACGATAAAAAAGCTGATAGACGAAGGGGTATCACCGCAGAATATCATTTACGTGTCGGTGGAGACTCCGATATATAACAATATCCTTTTGGAACAATTGTTTAATCTGGCATGTCAGATTCTTGGCAAGGAGAGGGGCAAGGAGCAGTTTTATGTCTTTTTTGACGAGATACAATATTTGAAAGACTGGGAGATAAATCTTAAGTCTTTGGTGGATACATACCACAATGTGAAATTTGTGGCCTCTGGTTCTGCAGCTGCAGCACTCAAGAAGAGCAGCAATGAGAGCGGAGCCGGGAGGTTTACAGATTTCAATCTGCCGCCATTGCTTTTCTTTGAGTATATCCATCTGCGCGGCTATGATATTATCATGCGTGAATCCAAAGTGGAGTGGGGCGGCATAGAGAGTGCTGTATATGATTCCATTGACATGGGCCAATTGAATGAGCTTTTTCTGGATTATATCAATTTCGGAGGTTATCCAGAGGTGGCTTTCTCAGCTCGTATTCAGAAGGATCCCAGCCAGTTTGTGCGCCATGACATTGTTGACAAGGTTTTGTTGCGCGATTTACCGAGTCTTTACGGTATTTCCGATGTGCAGGAACTGAATTCCTTGTTTACTATGATAGCTTATCATAGTGGGATGGAGTTCTCGTATGATGGAATGTCGAAAGAATCAGGGGTTAAGAAGGAAACCATTCGTAGGTATATACAATATCTGGAGGCTGCTTTCTTGATAAAAGTGGTGAACAAGACCGATGATACGGCAAGGAGGTTTCAGCGCCAGACCACGTTCAAGATTTATCTGACGAACCCCTCTTTGAGGTGTGCTTTATTTGAGCCGGTGAAGATGACAGATGGAAATATCGGTGACATGATAGAGACGGCTGTTTATTCACAGTGGATACCGCGCGATGAGCGTATCGCATATGCAAACTGGAAAATAGGCCGCACTCAGGGAGAGGTGGATCTGGTAGGTATTAATGATGCCTTGCAGAAGCCAAGTTGGGCGGTGGAAGTGAAATGGACTGACCGTTTCTTCGACAGGCCCTCAGAATTGTCTTCGTTGAAGTATTTCATGGAAAAGAATCATTTGTCTCAGGCCTTGGTCACAACTATAGGGCAGAGAGGCAGGAAGGATATGGATTTCGGCACACTGCATTTTATTCCGTCAGCCTGCTATGCCTATACTGTTGGTGAAAACACTTTGCGACAGGCGAAGAGAAGCTTTGGCTTGTGATATCTGTTAATAAGATTGGCGTGTTGCTTATCTGAAAATCCCCCAAAATCCCGTCAGGCTCTGATGAACGATTCGGGGTGAACGGGAGAAATAAGGATTATGTTCTAAAGAGTTAAAATCCGAGCAGGCTCTGATGGCAGATTCGGGGAAAAGCAGGACAAACAGAGATAAAAACAATAAAATCAAAATAGAAATATGACAAAGAAAAGTATTCTTATCAAAGACACTACGGTGGATGAACGAATGGCAATCGTGAAGGAGTCGCTTAACTTCTGCGACGGTGATTGCGATGGAGTGGATATGGATGACATGTATGACGACTATATCTTCGGTCGTCGGGAGCTTGCCGACATCAATCTGGAATTCAGTCGGAAGCATGCCGGTGAGGTGGTGCCAAACCGTCCTTCGGCACCTCGTGGCTGCATGGGGCGGTAACCATTTGCATTGGCATGAAAAAACGGATTGTCTGGAGCGTTGTTGGCTTCGGACAATCCGTTTTTTTGTTTCAATCGGTCATTAGAGCTTGTCGGGCTAAACCTCAGATGGTCATCAAGGCTTTGGGGCTGAACTTCAAAATGTCATCAAGATATGTTTTGCTAAACTCCACCTCGCCCATCAACCCGATTCTGACAGAATCACTTTATAGTCGTTTCATACACCGTTTCGGGGTCAGCCTTGCCGAAGTCCATGTCGCGGTAGGCTTTTGGGAGGTCGGACATGTCGAGGGTTATCTCCTTGTTTACGGGGCGGTCGGGGTCGAGCAGGGAGTGGGAGAAGAGCCAGTTGTAGGTCTTGCGCATATAGAAGAAGCGTGCCGGAGCACCGTGGTTGGCGCCCTGCAGCCAGGTGTAGCGCAGACGGGAGTCGTTGCCGGACTTCTCGAGGTCGTTGACCACCGATTTAGACTGGCTTATAGATACCGCCCTGTCGGCAGTGCCGTGGATTATCCATAGAGGCAGTTTGCCGAGCGGCGTGCGGTCTTTCTTCGAACATCCGCCACACATAGCGAGAGCCGCCGCCACTTTGTCGGGATATGTGCAGGCGAAGTCGAGGGTGCCATATCCGCCGAGACTCATTCCGATGACATACACGCGGGTGGAGTCGCAGGCATAGTTCTGTTTCGTCCATTCCAGCACGTCGTTTATCTTCTTCGGGTTCCATGCTCCGCCGGGGTTCTGCGGCACCACCACCAGAGCGTCTACCTGCCTGCCCTTCACTATGGCGTCGAGCGGTCCGTAGCGTCTTACCCTGTTCAGGTCTCTTCCGCAGAGGCTCTGTCCGTGGAGGAAGATGATGACAGGAGTCTCGTTCAGCGTGTAGTAGTATTCCGTTGGGGTGTAAACCCAGAAGTTGTAGCCACCGGGTATGGCGTCTTTCACGGGGCGTATGAAGTCGTATTGGGCTTTAGTCTGTAATGATGCCGACAGGATGAGCGCCAGCATGAGAATGATTCTCCTTATTATATTTGGCATGTCTTTATGTTTTGTTCTAAGAGAAAACGCAGATGAGTAGTGATTTATTGTGTAGGGAGGGGTGTAATGTGGTGTTGATATTGGAATTTTGGGTCGGAAACGCAAGATGCAAGTAGAAAATAACGACCGGTTTATGTTAAAAACAAAAGAATTTTTATTAATAATGGTTACAAACACCTGGTCTGTCCGTTTCTCAACTATAAGGAAGAATACAATTATTTTAAAATCTATTTTTATGAAGACAAGAAAGATGTATAATTCAAGTGCCAACTTGAAAAAGATGTCCATCACGCTTGCTCTGTCCTCTGCAATGCTTTGTCCTGTGGCAGCCAATGCCGCAGGCAACGGAAACGTTGCCCCTTCTCCACAAGCTGTTCAGCAAAGTGGAGTGGTTAAAGGTAATATCGTTGACGAGACAGGACTGCCAATGATTGGTGTTACCGTTATCCCTATGGGACAGACAAAGAACGGTACTGTTACAGACCTCGACGGTAATTTCACCTTGAACAACGTTTCGGGAAAGGTAACTCTTGAAATTTCATACGTTGGATACAAGACCCAGAAGGTGCAGGCCACCGTCGGCACCCCATTGTCGCTCAAGATGGTTCCCGAGTCAAACCAGCTCGACGACGTTGTCGTTATCGGTTTCGGTACCGTTAAGAAGCGCGACCTCACCGGTTCGGTAGCTTCAGTGAAGTCAGACGTTATCCTTCAGACCCCTACCACCAGTGTTGCTTCAGCCATGCAGGGCCGTATCTCAGGTCTCGACATCAACGGCAGCGACCTCCGCATCCGTGGTAACCGTTCAATCAGCGGCGGCAACTCTCCGCTCGTGATCATCGACGGTGTGCAGGGCGGCAGCATGAGTGACCTCAACCCTAACGACATCGAGTCTATCGACGTGTTGAAAGACGCCTCCTCAACAGCCATCTACGGTTCGCAGGGAGCCAACGGTGTAATCATCATCACCACCAAGAAGCCGGAAGCCGGCAAGATGTCAGTGTCTTACGACGGTTACGTCACGGCAGCCTTCCGTCCCGACCGCGCCGACTACCGTTCGCCAAGCGACTACTACAACACCCGTCGTCTGGCAGCCCAGAACGCCGGACTCTGGAGCAGCGAAGCCGACGACCAGTCGCTCTTCTCAAGCAACGAGGCATACGCAGCCTATAAGGCAGGCGCATGGACAAACTATGAAGACCTCATGCAGAAGAAGACCACATGGAGCACCAAGCACACCGTGACCCTTTCTGGAGGAACAGAGAAGACAGCAGCCCGTTTCTCTGTGGGCTATGCCAACGACGGCAACAAGTGGAAGAAGAGCGGCGGTACCGACCGTTACACTCTGCGTGCCAACATCGACCACAACTTCCACAAGTGGATCAGTGCAGGAGTGACATTCCAGCTTGCCCATACCCGTTCAGAGTATTCACCATATATGAAGGCAAAGAACACCGGTCTTGAGCTGGGTTCACCTTATGGCGTATACAACAATGAAACCGGCGAGTATAGCATCGGTAACGAACTCGTGACATATCCACTGGCAGCCGACGACTATGTTAACCCGCTGATCGACCGCATTGACGGCGACAGATACAAGAAAGAGACCTACGCTACAAACGTAGTGGCAAACGGATACTTGGATATCCACCCGATTGAAGGTCTCTCATTGCGCTCGACACTCAACACCCACATCACCAACTCCTCTTCAGGCGACTTCATTGCCGAGAACCACTCTACGCTTATCGAGAGCGGCAAGACAAGAAGCCAGTCTAACATGTCGAAGGGTTCTTCTACATACGTGGAGTGGAACAACGTGTTGACATACAACTTCAAGAAGCTCCTTCCGGAAGACCATCACCTCTCACTGACATTCCTCACCACATGGGGAAAGAAGGTAGCCGACAATCTGAGCGCTACATCCAATGGCCAGACACTGGCAAGCAACCTGTGGTGGAACATGGGCAGCAACGACGGTGGTGAGGGCGCACTCTCACACTCAAGCTATTATCAGCAGGCACAGAACTTCTCTTATGCCGGCCGTGTGATGTACGACTGGAAAGGCCGTTACCTTTTCCAGGCATCCCTCCGTCGTGACGGTTCTTCAAAACTCGCTCCAGGTCATCAGTGGGAGTGGTTCCCATCAGCAGCCTTTGCATGGCGTATCTCCGACGAGCCTTGGATGAAGCAGACCAAGTCATGGCTCGACGACCTGAAGCTCCGTGCCACATACGGTGTGTCAGGTAGCCAGAGTGTAAACGCATACGCTACATGGAGCGGTGTTACCTTCGCCGACTGGAGCTTTGGATTCCAGGACACACAGGCAAACCGCTACTTGCTCGGTGTGCTTGACAACGGTTACTACAAGATTGCCAACAAGACCACGAAGTGGGAGCGTTCAGCATCCTTCGACCTCGGTTTCGACGCAGTGCTCCTCAACAGCCGCTTGAACATCACCTTCGACTGGTATTCACAGAAGACCACCGACCTCCTTCTGCAGCGCTCACTGCCTACATCAGCAGGACAGGACGGTAAGTATGCCACTATGGTGAACATCGGTTCAGTGAAGAACCACGGTGTGGAATTCTCTATCAACAGCCGCAACATCGTGACAAAGGACTTCACATGGGGTTCTACACTCACATTCTCAGCCAACCGCGAGAAGATTGACGAGCTCTACGACAATCTGAAGGAACTTCAGACAGGTACAGAGAAGGAGACACAGACCTATATGGTAGGTCATCCTATCCACTCATACAAGACATTCAAGTATCTCGGCATCTGGACCACCGACGAGGTGAACGCCTGGACCGACGAGACAGCATACTACAAAGACGCAGCCAAGACACAGCGCTTCCAGGCTGGTGACATCAAGGTGGCCGACCTCGACGGCGACCACGTGATCGACCAGAACAAGGATATCGCTTATGTAGGTTCCACATCACCAGACTGGTTTGCAGGATTCAACAACGACTTCCGCTACAAGAACTGGGACCTCTCAATCTATTTCTATGCCCGTTGGGGACAGTGGGGCGAGAGCAAGGTGGCAAACTACGACCCTTCTACCGGTGGCATCTACTCTAACTTCGACTACTGGGTGGCAGGCACAAACGAGGGCGGCTCGCTGCCAGCACTCTACAAGGGCCGCAAGCTCTTCGACTACGTAGGCTACCAGAGCCTCTCTTACTGCGAAAACTCATTCATCAAGCTGAAGAGAATCTCGCTCGGCTACACATTGCCACGCACAGCATTGAAGGCAATGGGCGTAAACAACGTGCGCATCTATGCCACAATCAACGATCCTCTCTACTTCGTGAAGAATGACTGGCAGAAGCACTTCGATCCAGAGGGCAACCAGCGCAGCGTAACCGTTGGTCTTAACGTAAACTTCTAATCACCGTCAATAAAGGAAACAAAATGAAGAATTTCAATAAATATATTATCGCGGCACTGCTCGGCGGAACGACGATGGGATTCACCTCATGCTCGCTCGACGAATATAATCCAAGCAATGAGGGTGCCGACGCGGTCTTCGTTACCGAGAAAGGTATGGAGAACCTCGTGAACCAGATGTATTACAACTTCCGTTGGAAATTCTACGGACGTGAAGACCCTTGCCTCTATATGGAGGGATCGGCCGACATCTGGCAGAACATCGGATCAAACTACGACTACGGTAAGCAGCTCACACGCTGCGTAGACCTGCAGGGCGACCGCGGACAGTTTGCCAACGTATGGAACCGTGTCTACGACAACATCAACGTCTGCAACACCATCATCGGCAGACTCGACGACTGCAAGGAACTGTCGGCAGACAAGAGAAGCGACTTCGAGGGCGAGGCAAAGTTCATGCGCTCCTACTGCTACTGGTGGCTCACCGAGTTCTTCGGCGATATAGAGCTCAAGACCAAGGAAACCAAGGACCCAGAGTTTACAGCCAAGCGCACCGACCGCAAGACAATCTACGACGAGGTGATCATCCCTGACGCCAAGTTCGCTGCCGAGAACCTGCCTGTCACTCCTTATGAGGGCAACGTAGGCCGTTCTACCAAGAAGGCAGCCAAGGCACTCCTCGCACGTGTTCTTCTGACCCGTGCACAGTATGAGGAGGCAGGAAGCGACGCTCAGAAGGCTTTCTATCAGCAGGCCCTCGACGCAGCTCTCGACGTGATTAACAACAAGGCAGCTCTCGGAATCAGAATCTATGACACTTACGACGAAATCTGGCAGGCAAAGAACAACAAGACGAACACCGAGTATCTGTGGGTGTCTACATTCTCATCAGTATCTTCACTGAATGCCGACTCCAAGCCAAACCGTCTGCACTCATACTTCTCTCCGAAGCTCGTGGGCAACGCCGGTATCCAGAACACACAGACATCGTTCGACTATCCGGCAGAGTCAACACTCCTCATGCCTACATATTATTTCATGAACCTCTGGGAGGATTGGGACGCTCGCTACGATGCCGACTTCCAGGAAGCCTTCATGAACCCGTCGAAGTATCCTTACAAGTGGAAAGAGGCTGAGGCCAACAAGTATAACCAGCCAGAGCTCAAGGACAAGAAATCAGCAGTGAACGACACTCTGCTCTATTTCACCCGCAAGCACATCAGCGACGAGACAAACCGCAACTATGCCACTGTAGACATCGACGAGCTGTACGACACCGGCAACGTGAACGCTTATGGCGGTGCTCCTCTGCGCAACTACAAGACCGATGCTGCCAACTACGACTCCAAGACTTCGCAGTATATCGCCGCTTCATTCCCACGCTTCAGAAAATACCGTATCTGGGATGGCGACGAGAACGGCACTATTCTCCTTATGGACCAGAAGGCAAACCAGAAGGCAAGCCATGCCGACGTGCCGGTAATGCGCTATGCCGAGATGCCTCTCATCGCTGCCGAGTGCTATATCGCCCTTGGCAACCCTGGTGCCGCTGCCGACATGATCAACAACGAGATCCGTACGGCACGTGTAGTGAAGGCTGGCCACAGCCTGAGCGAGGCACAGGTGAATGCGTCACAGATGACAATCGACTGGATTATGGATGAGCGTGCCCGTGAGCTTTGCGGCGAGTGGCTGCGCTGGTTCGACATCAAGCGTGTTTACTCTCCACAGGGCAAGTTCGCTTCCACCATCATCGGCCGCAACCCGAGTATGACAAAAGACGACTGCATGCAGGAGTATCATGCCCTACGTCCAATTCCAAACACATTCCTCGACAAGCTCGAGAATGCGTCGGAGTTCGGACAGAACCCGGGATACAATCCATATACGAAATAATGGCTGACGAGAATTTTCTCGTTGACTTGTAAAAAAAAACGGAGTGTCATGGTTACAATACCATCGGCACTCCGTCTTTTTTTTAAATATAAACAAAGGACAATTTAAAAAAATAAAGATTATGAAGAAAATTCTACTTTCAGCAATCGCCCTTATGGGTATGGTTTCAGCAAACGCACAGGAGGCTACAACTCCTTACATTCTTTCTCAGGTTGAGGCAAACACTTATGCCGTTACGATGACAAACGATGAGATCACTGCCGCTTTCGATGCTCAGTGGGTTGCAGACGCTTGGAATATGGGTGCCGCTCTTCCGGCAGGAACAGTGATGTTTGAGAACGACGACCTCGTCATCACCGCTGCCGTTGACAAGACTCCGGTATATACCGAAAAGGGAAAGCTCTCTCAGATCAAACAGGAGAATCCCGGTTATACAGGATATGTGAATGCCGGTTCTACATTGGATCAGAACAACTGGGAAGAAGGCATTACCATCCAGGACATCGCAACGGTTAAAGCCGGCAACCAGGGTATCGTTGCCGTTACACCTAAGAAGGCAGGTGTGTTGAGCTTCGGCGTTTATGCCGGCAACAACAGCCGTGAGATCGGTATCTACAAGCTCGCTACTGATGACGAGAAGGCAGAAGGCGAGTTCGGAGCAATGATCGCAATGAACAACTTCCGCAACGATGGTGAGAACGGAACCGTAGAGAACGCTCCTGCTTTCGTTGAGGCTCAGGTTGAGGTTGGCCGTCAGTATGCTTTGCTCGCTGGTGGCAACAAGAACCTCTGTCTGCATCAGATCAAGTTCGTTGCCCAGGGTGGTAGCGTTGATGGTATCAGCTCGGCAGAGACTACAACCGTAAAGAACATCACAGCCATCTACACACTTGCCGGTGCACAGGTGAGCAGCTTGCAGGACGGAGTGAACATCGTGAAGTATAGCGACGGCACATCAGCAAAGATCGTTAAGTAACAATCTCTCAATATGGACAACGTCCACACCGATTAGCGTATCGATGAAAAAACAACTCCCGTCAGGCATTTCGTCAGGCGGGAGTTTTTTCGTCCTTCCTTTGAACTTGTCAGGGAAAATGCTATATTTGCAAAATTGATTACCTCTCCCCTCCGGAGACCCAAATCTCAACAAAACTACTATAAACAAAACAATATGCTAAAGGAAATCAGAAATGCCGGTATCGCTGTTTTGGCGCTATTGGCGTTGCAGCCAGCCTACGCTACCATCGAGGGTAGTCTCGACCCCACGTCGGTAGTGGCGCAATGGAGCAACTCATCAACCTATCCGAAAGTCATCGACATCAATTTCAGCGACGCCACATGGCCCGACACCTGGAAGGGAGAGACAGGAGTAGACTGTCCCGACTTTGCCAAGGGCGGTTATGTCAATGCCGTGCTGAAAGTGGGAGCCAACGGCGGCACAGCCGTGCAGTATCCTGTGCTCTTCCACAACTGCACCTTCGCCACCAAGAAGTCATACAACGGTTTCGCCGGTGCCACGGCAGCCTTCTGCCGACAGTATTACCTCGGTCAGAACAAGACCGGCAACAGCACCGCCACATACAACGACTGGACCGTTGCCGGCCACACGCTCCATCTCGAAGACAACATCACATACGACGCCTCCGGCAACCCCAACTATGGCGAGGCAGGCTTCGTCCAGATGTGTCGCGACGCAGCCATCACAGATGCCGCCGGCAACAAGGTGTCGCAGCACGGATGTATAGAGATAGACCACATCCCATACGTAGACCGTGTGCAGTGGTCGTGGTCGTCAACCTCCTGGGGCCGCGGCATAAAATGCGACTATAAGATTGGCGACGGCGAATGGAAACCGCTCGTATGGATGGGATCAGAGAAACACAAGATGGGATGGACCGTCTTCTCCGACCAGGGCTATTTCATGGAGAACGTCATCAACGCCTCCGACGTGTCGCTCCGCTGGAGAGTGTGGGACGGCGAAGACCTCAAGAATCCCGTGCAGGTGGATGCCGACGGCAAATGTCCTTTCACCACCTCGCTCAACCCCTACGCCCAGATGCAGGCGCCACGCGTACACAAGATACAGATTTTCGGCAGTGAGATAACCGCCGAACAGGCACAGTATGCCGCAGACCATCCCGTGTCTGACGTAGGCACCCTCTCCGACCTCGGCGGAGGCAGCGGTGAAGGCGGTGAGACCGCCGCTCCCGCCGACAATGCCGCCGTGGTGATATCCACCGTGGCACAAGACGGCACCGGCGACTACACCAAGATACAGGATGCCATCAATGCCATTCCCGAAGGTTCGCGCGGCATCATATACATCCGTCCGGGAGTGTATGAGGAGAACATCTATGCCGGAAGGAAGAGCACGAAGAACAAATACTTCTCTCTCATCGGCGAAGACAAGCAGACCACCATCCTCACCTCTGGCGTAAGCCGCGGAAAAGGCAATGAGGACAATACCTACAACGACTGCGCCGCCCTCAACGTCTATGCCAGCCGCTTCTATGCCGAAAACCTCACTATCCGCAATACCAGCGGCAATGTGGGACAGGCGGAGGCGCTCTTCACCAACGGCGACGCCCATATCTTCAACAACTGCATTCTCAGCGGCTATCAGGACACCTATAAGGCAAATGTGGGAGCACGCGGCTATTTCACCAACTGCACCATAGAAGGCGCCACCGACTTCATCTACGACGGAGGAATGGAATGGTTTGACAGCTGCCGTATCCACCTCCTCAAGGGAGGCGGCTATATCACGGCACCTGCCGAGAGCGGCATGCCGATGACCAAGGTGATGTATCCCGATCTCAGTGCCGACAAGTTCTATCCCGGTCTCTTCTTCCGCAACTGCACGGTGACGGCAGCCGATGGCGTTGCCGACGGCGCATACTATCTCGGCAGACCATGGAAGGAAACATGCGGAGCGATGTTCATCGGCTGCAAGCTCCCCAAGGCAATCAACGCCAAGGGATGGAAAGACTGGAGCGGCTCTGAAAACAAGGCATCGCTATACGAATACAAGAGCATCGATGCCGCTACGGGCAGTCTTGCCGACGTGTCGTCGCGTGCCGCCTTCTCCCGTCAGGCAACGGATGCCGAGGTGGAGGCATATATGAACCCTAAGTTCCTCTTTGCGAAATACAAGGATGAACCGTTCGACTACGAGAAGATTCTCCGTGGTGCGGCAGCGCCGATGAACTTCGTCGTGACCCCTAACGAGATCTCATGGGAGAGCGACGACAACGCTGCCGGATATATTATATATAAGGATGGCGCCTTCCTCCGTTTCACCACCGACCGCTCCCTCACCAAGGATGCTGCCGACGATTCCAAATACAGTGTGGCATCGGTATCCAGGAAGGGAGTCGTGTCAAAGGCAGTCCTCGCTTCCGACGCACTGCGCATCACGGCATTCCCTACGGCAGAAGGATTCGGAAAATATGCCACAGGAGGCCGTGGCGGTAGGGTGGTGAAGGTCACTTCGCTTGCCGACGACGGTTCGGAGGGCACCCTGCGCTGGGCGTTCCAGCAGTATCCCGGCGAACCTCTCACCATCGTGTTCGCCGTGAGCGGCGACATCCGTCTTGCCGACCAGCTCCGCATAAACCGTGCCGACTGGACACTCGCCGGACAGACCGCACCGGGCGATGGAATCGTGATCACCCACAACAAGATAAACCTGGGCGGATCGCAGAACTTCATCATCCGCAACGTGCGTTTCCGCTGCGGACAGAAGGATGTAAACGGACAGATTCTGCAGGACCAGGCACTCGGCGTGGAGAACTGCAACAACTACATCTTTGACCACTGTGTGGTGGGATGGTCGATGGAGGAGAACATGAACACCCAGGACTGCCACTTCCTCACCGTGCAGAACACCATCGTTCATGAAGGCCTCTACAATGCCGGCCACAAGAAGGGCAAACGAGGCTACGGCTCCCAGTGGGGCGGTTCGCCGGCGTCTTACTATCGCAACCTGCTTGCCGACAACAAGTCGCGCTCGCCGCGTATCAATGGTGCCAGAGGCGAGGATTATGTTGTCTTCCTTGAGTATATAAACAATGTGAACTACAATTTCGGCGGCAACGGCGGATGCTACGGCGGCGAGAACACCGCCGACATAACATCATACAACGGTATGAACTCAGCCCACGAATGCAACTTCATCGGCAACTATTACAAACCGGGACCTGCATCCAACAAGTCGGGTGTCGTGCTTGTCAACTCCAGCTACGCCCGAAGTGGCGCCACCTCCTGGGGACCGGCAAAATGGTATGTCAACGGCAACGTGATAGAGGGCGACGCCAACCGCACCGCCGACAACTGGAAGGCGATGAGCGCCGAGCATTATTCGCTCTCCGACATCAGAGTGGATGAACGCATCGTGCCGGAGCACAACTACTACAAGTATTCAAAGGCGGGCAACGTGGGCACCTACGACCCTGAGATGTATATGATATACAATGTGGAGAGTGGCGAACAGGCCTATCAGACCGTTCTCCGCACTGCCGGCACCATCCGTCGCGACGCCGTAGAGAAGCGTGTCGTTGAGGAGGCAACCACGGGAGTGAACCTCTACGGTGGTGCTACCTATGGCGCCAAGAAGGGAATCATCGACACCGAGGCTGATTGTGAAGGCTTCATACAGTATGCCACCGACTACACTGTGCCGACAGACACCGATGGCGACGGCATTCCCGACGAATGGGAGCGCCAGCATGGTCTCAATCCTGAAGTGGCAGACCAGAACATGGTCAATGCCCAGGGATACACGGCGCTTGAGGTATATCTCAACAGTCTGATGGGTGAGCAGCAGTCTTCTGAATTCCATGTCAGCGCCATCCACTCCCTCCAGGCAGCTCCGCTTGTGGCATACGACCGCACTACCGCCACTCTGCGTGTCAGCCAGAATGCCGTGGGCGCAGTCCTCAAGGTGTATAACACCGCCGGACGCCTCCTTTCATCCCGACAGATAACGTCAGCCCTCACTTCCCTCTCCGATGTCAAGGCTCCCGTCTTCCTCGTCCGCATCGAGGGCAGCAATGTGGCGCCACGTGTCATCAAGGTGGTGAAATAAGATGATTTATCAATAATTTCAAAAAACGGTCAAAATTGTCAGATTGTCTGGTTTTTTGCTGTAGTGCTTTGATATACAAGCAGTTGGCGGTCTGATGATTGTTTGTGATTGTCTGGATGGTTTGATTGCAAGCAAGCGTATCGGTGGTAAGCGTTTCCGCAATGCTGTTGGTAAGCGCATCCTCGATGCTGGTGTATACGGTTCAAAAAAATATCGCTCAGGTTTTATTCTTGGACGATATTTTTTTGTTCCTATGCGTCGGCAGAATTCTGAAAGCAGGAATACGGATATCGCAAAATGAACTTATTGGGCAGCTGCCTGACATGAAATCTGCCCATCCGGGGCAAGCACCGTGCCCCAGTTGGGCAAGCACCTTGCCCATGATGAGAAAGCAGCTTACCCCAGTTGGGCAAGCACCGTGCCCATTTTTTTGTTAAAAGCTTAACAAAATCCACTCTTCTAAAAAAACAGAATCCAAGCAAGCCTTAACGACCGATTTGGGTTAAACACACACTGAATTATTTCCGCCAACAGTTAGACGTAATGTCTACACTCTTTCCGGAAAAACATCTTATTGGCAACAAAATGTTATTTTTGTTCTAATTTTTTCTATCATTTTTTTTGTTATATTAAAATATTTATTACTTTTGCATCCGGTACTATACAGAATGCTGCATGTTTTTCTATAAAAAACTAAAAACGGGGCCTGTTCTATAAAAGGAAGACGGAAACAGAAGAATCAGAGCAAACCTTGTTGCATCCCTATGGTATAACGAAGAAACACGACATATCGACATATTTGGAAAATAACTTAAACATATACTAATTTTTAAACTTTTTTATTTATGAGAAAGACGTTACAAAGAACATTCGGACTTCTCTTCTTCGCGCTTGTTGGCGTGATGACGGGAACGGCCCAGAACTCTTTCCCGTATTCTGTCGATTTCACGACGGCTGGCGACCTCGCCGGCTGGACAGCCGTGGATGACAGTCCTACGAAGGGAGTTACTTGGGAGTATGGAACGGGAACGTGCAGTCAGGCAGCAGGTAACATTTATCAGAAGTGTGCTTTGATGCCGGAAGATGCTACTTCCAAGCATGTTGATTATCTCGTTTCTCCAGAGTTTACCGCTACGGCAGGTGCTACCTATTACATCAGCATCAAGGCCCAGTATAAAGGTTATGCAATGTGTGGCGTGCAGGTAGGCAAGAGCGCTACCGACATGTCGGCAAACACAGTGATCAGTGATGACGTTTCCAGCTCGTTCGGCGGCTATAATAATGGCTGGTTCGACTATAATGGTGTTGAGCGCGCTAAAACGGCTAAGGTTGCTTATACCGCAACTGAGGACGGACCACTCTATTTCTCTCTCTATGCTCATTCTAACTCAGACGTTGACGATACCAGCAAATTCTTCGTTTACAGTATCGACATCGAGGAAGACAAACCAGGTCCTAAGGCATTGCCTTACAGCGTAGATCTCGGCGACAACCAGAGAGGATGGGCTGCAATCGATGCAAGTGATGTTCCTGGCGTTACATGGGCAGCAAATGAATTCTATGACTACTCCTCTAGTAAATATATGCCTGCCGTCGTAAACGGCTACGACTGGGATAACACATGGAACGACTACTATGTTTCTCCTACTTTCACACTTGAGGCTGGCAAGAGCTATAAGGTGAAGACTCGTACATGGAAAAACACTGATCCGAGCGCATTCACACTCTCATTGATGCTTGGCACATCCCAGACAGATGCAAGCACATTCCAGAAGATTACAGACCTCAGCATGCAGGCTACCTACGATGCTACTGCTACTGAGGACCATGTATTCGCAGTGAAGAAGAGTGGCGACTACAACCTCGCATTTCTGGCTACTACAACTACAGGAACTAATGAACAGGTTGCTCTCTGCTACTTCGACATCGCCGAGACCGCCGAGACTCCTGAGGTTACACTCGGTGGCGCTGTGGAGACAACCGCTCTGCCATACAACATCACATTCGATGCTGTTAACGACGTATGGACAACTATCGATGCCAGCGCTGATCCTACCACAACATGGGGATTCAACGACAGCTGGATTAACGACGGATTCTGCCCTACAGGCCAGTATTCTGCAATACCAAGCTATTGCATCCTTCAGGATCAAAACGTTGTAAACGACTACTATGTATCTCCAGCATTCAAGCTCGAGGCTGGCAAGACTTACACAGTGAAGACAAACACCGGTAAGATGTATGACACTCCGGCAGTTCTTTCTGTTGAGTTCGGTACTTCAAACACCGACGCTTCTTCATTCACAAAGCTGACCAACATCGCAATGGAGAACAGCGGCGAGCAGTATGAAAACTCTTACGACCTTACTGTTCCTGCCGACGGCGTTTACTATCTGGCATACCACGCAGTAAACACTACAACAGAGAATTTCACCAAGTATGCTTATCTCTATGCCATGAGCTTCGGTATCGAAGAGAAGACCGGTGGCGACGAGCCTGTAGTTGAGGCAGTGGAGGTTCCTTATGAAATCTCATTCGCTTCTGAGACCAACGCTTGGACTGCTCTCGACGCAAGTGAGACTGTTGCTGTGACATGGAAGTACGCTTCTGGTTATGACGGCTTCTATAATGCTGATGGCACTTACTCTCCATGCTATAGCCTGGAAGATGACTGGGGCAAGCCAAACGACTACTTCGTTTCTCCTGCTATCAAGCTTCAGGCTGGCAAGACTTACACTGTGAAGACAAATACAGGTAAGGCATACGATACTCCTGCTGTTCTCTCTCTCGAACTCGGTACTTCAAGCACTGACGCCACTACCTTCAACAAGGTGAGCGACATCGAGATGGCTGAAAACAGCGTACAGTACAAGAACTCTTATGACGTGACAGTGGAGAACGATGGTGAATACCGTCTCGCATTCCACGTTACAAACAATGATGCGGAGTTCCCACTCCGTGCTGAGATGTATCTCATGGACTTCTCTATCGCTGAGAAGGCTGCACCTGAGGTGACAGCAGAGCTTCCTTACGAAATCGCATTCGACTCTGCCGACAAATTCGCTACCTGGTCTACTCTCGACAACAGTGACGTTCCTGGCAAGACATGGGAATTCACAGAGTCTGACTTCAACAGCAAACCGGCTGCATTCATGGGTCCTGACGCAGGTTCTGCAACTTGCGACTGGCTGGTTTCTCCAAGATTCGAACTCAAGGAGGGCAAGTCATACATCATCAAGTTTGACGGTGCTACAGGTGCTGACAACAAGCTCAGCTTGCTGCTCGACTACTTTGAGGAGAGCATAGACAAGGATAATATCAAGGCTATCGAATGGATTGGCGAGAAACTTCCTAAGATGGAAGGCGAAACAACAAAGACAGAATGGACTGTTGACATCCTGAAGGATGGTGTATACTACTTCGGATTCCGTGCTCTGAACTGGACTCCAAACCAGGAGGCTGATGCTATCAGCATCTATTCATTCAGCGTTACAGAAGCACCTGAGGGCGAGCCTGAAACACCGGTTGCTCTTCCATACGAGACTTCATTCGCTGAGGAGGCAGGCGCAGCAGGCTGGACAGCTATGGACCGCAGCGACAACGCAAGCTCTACATGGTCATACAACTCTTGGGGATATGATGAGTATAACGAGAATTGGGAGAAGGTTGGTGAGAACCACCCATGTGTTAGCTTCAGCTCAGACTGGTCCAATGCCAACGACTTCTGGGTTTCACCATTGTTCACTCTTGAGGCTGGCAAGACATACGTTGTGAAGACTCACACGGCCAACAACAGATCTTGCTTCGACGACAAGACGACTTCATTCTCTATGAAGCTTGGAACAAACAAGAAGGTTCAGGGCACATTCACACAGTCTATCGGCGATATCGAGCTCAACACAGTTTACGACCGTGATCCGAGCGTATTCGAGTTCACTGTTGAGGAAAATGGCAACTACTATGTGGCTTACAACATCTTCGATACAAACGGTCAAAATGCTTATGGTTACATCTTCGACTTCTCTCTCGCTGAGAAGACTGCAGAGGTTCAGCCAGTGGCAACAGCTGCTGTTACAGACCTCGCCGCTACAGAGGCTGGTGATCTCAAGACTATCAAGCTGACGTGGAAGAACCCGACCAAGGACGTTGACGGCAACGACCTCGCTGCTGACGCAGAGCTTTCAGTCAAGGTATTCGAGGGCGAGACTCTCCTTACTACTGTTGCTGGCACCCCAGGTGCAGAGGGCAGCTATTCTTACGAGCCAGAGACATACGCTGGTCTCCATGAGTATAAGGTTGTCGTAGTTTACAAGGAACTTGAGTCTGAGGCTGCTACAACTACTCTCACAGTGGTAGTCAACGGTATCAACGGTGCTATCGTTATCCCTGCTGATGCAGAGGTTTCTGTACGCACACTTGGTGGAGCATTGGTTGGCAACAACTTCTCTACTCTCGCCAAGGGTACATACCTCGTAACAGTGAAGACTGTTGACGGTAAGGTGAAGACAATGAAGATTACCAAGTAATCTGAAATCTCATAAAGCTTGATTTGCCGCCCGGCATCCCGAATAGTGGATGTCGGGCGGTTTCGGGTTTAATTAGGTTTAATAAAAACTGCCGTCAGCCGTTTTTGTCCTTATTTCTTTCTTTATATTAAAATATTTATTACTTTTGCAGCCGCTCTATATAGATTACTGCATGTTATTTAATTAAGGAAACACGAAGAGCGTGTCCGGATATCAATCAACGAAGAAAGACATAAACTTATCCAGGACCGCTTGGCATATATCTATCGACACGACAACCAGACACGGTTAACTTTGATAATACTTTAAACATATATTAATTTTAAAACTTTTTTTATCTAATGAGAAAGACGTTACTTAGAACTTTTGGACTTCTCTTCTTTGCGCTTCTCGGCGTGATGACGGGAAATGCCCAGAACTCTTTCCCGTATGCTGTTGACTTCATGACGGCAACCGACCTTAGCGGTTGGACAGTTGTTGACAACAGTACTGCGCCGGGAGTGTCATGGGAGTGGGGAAAAGGCTACAAGACAAAGACAGCCGATAATGAAGTGCTCGACAACAACATGTGTGCCGTGATTAAAGACGACACTTCGGAATTCAATGATTATCTTGTGTCTCCAGCTTTCCAGCTCACTAAGGGCAACACCTACTACATCAGTGTGAGAGGACAGAAGAGAGGCTATCAGTTTCTGGATGTTGAGGTGGGCAAGAGCGCTACCGACATGTCTAAAAACAAAGTTGTAAAAGACAATATAGACAGTGACCTCGGTCAGTGGGCTAAAGGATGGTATGAACTGAGAGGCCATTGCTATGCACAGACAGTGACAGTGGAATATACTGCTACTGAGACTGGCACATTCCATTTCTCACTCCGTGCTCGTTCTATAGAGGGTGACACCAATGCAGATATGATGGCATTCCTGATCTACGATATCGCTATCAATGAACAGGCCGGCGGTCCTCAGGCTTTGCCATACAGCATCAACTTCGCTGAGCACCAGAGAGGATGGAAGGCTGTAGACAATAGCTCTACGGCATACAAGACTTGGGGAGTTGACATGTTCTATGACGATAACTCGCAGAGCAACTACACTGCCGTAATGCCTATGTATGATGGTGATTATGAGTGGAACGACTATTACATCTCTCCATTGTTCACACTTGAGGCAGGCAAGAGCTATAAGGTGAAGAGCTGCACATGGAAGAACATGGATCCTTCTGAGTTTAATCTCGCTCTTATGCTCGGCAAATCACAGAAGGATGCAAGCGCATTCCAGAAGATTTCTGACATAAACATGCAGCTGAACTACGACGCCAATGTTACAGACGACCATGTGTTCGCTGTAGAAGAGACCGGTGACTACCGTCTCGCATATCTGGCTACCACAGCGGCAGCGACAAACCAGAAGATCGCTCTAACCAACTTTGAGATCGAAGAGACAACAGAAACTCCGGAAGTTACAATCGGCAAGATAGAAGAGACACCGGAGCCGGAACCAGAGCCAGAGCCAGTGGATGTGCCTTACAACGTAGTGTTCAACGCTGAAACAAACGACTGGTCTACTATCGATGCAAGTTCTGAGGCAACAGCAACCTGGAGTTATAATGCTGAGGGATTCTGGGATAAGGAACTGTTTGCATCTGTAGGATGCTATGCTATGCCGGAATATGATACTGCCGGACCAAACGACTATCTGGTATCTCCAGGTATCAAGCTTGAGGCTGGCAAAACTTACACTGTAAAGACAACCACAGGTAAGCTCTATTCCACACCGACCGTTCTCTCTCTTGAGATGGCAACTTCTAACACCGACGCTACTGCATTCAACAAACTTGGTAATATCGAGATGGCTGATAACCAGGTGCAGTATGTTAACTCATTCGATGTGACAGTTGAGGCTGATGGCGTTTACTATCTTGCATTCCATGCTCTGAATACAAGCGAGGAAAACCCAACTTGGGGTAATGTATATGCAATGGGCTTCTCTATCGACGAAAAGGCAGAGGCTCAGCCGGTGGCTACAACGGCTGTGACTGAATTCACTGCAAAAGAGGCCGGTGATCTCAAGACTATCAACCTGAAGTGGAAGAATCCGACTAAGGATGTTGACGGCAACGATCTCGCTGCTGACGCAGAGCTTTCAGTAAAGGTATATGAGGGCGAGACTCTCCTTACTACTGTTGCAGGCACACCAGGCGCAGAGGGCAACTATTCTTACAAGCCAGAGACATACGCTGGTCTCCACGAATATAAGGTTGTCGTAGTTTACAACGAGCTCGAGTCTGAGGCTGCTACAACTACTCTTACAGTGGTAGTAAACGGTATCAACGGTGCTATCGTTATCCCTGCCGGCGCTGAGGTTTCTGTGCGCACACTCGGTGGAGCATTGGTTGGCAACAACTTCTCTACTCTCGCCAAGGGTACATACCTCGTTACAGTGAAGACTGTTGACGGTAAGGTGAAGACAATGAAGGTTACAAAGTAATGAAGGCAATTAAGGTTATAAAGTAATCTGAATTCCCATAACAAATGATTGCCGCCCGGCATCCCCTTTCGGTGGATGTCGGGCGGTTTTGCATATTCTGATGTGTATTATAAACTGTCTTTCGGAGCGTGTTCTGCCTTCGTGGTGTCGCGCTTTATCTCCTCGGCTTTCATTTTCTCACGCTTAATTTCCGTGGAGTCTGGTTGGGGGAAGAGTTCCGGATGAGCTTCGCGCCAGTTCACCTCCTTGTCTCTCTTTCCCGGCAATACTATCACCGGCATGCCTTTAGTGACAAACTTCACCAGTTCGAGGATATTCTCATTCTTTATTCTCACGCATCCGTGGCTGCGTCTGCCGCCCACCGACCATGGAGCATCGGTGCCGTGGATGCCCGTGGAGTTGAATCCCGGAGTCACGATGCGGAAGAAGCGCGGACCATATTGTCCCGGGTTCTCGCTGCGCACGCCATTCTCGTCGGTATAGTGCCAGTTCTCGCTGTTCTGCACCTTGCCCGCCCTGAAGAAACCCTCCGGCGTGCGGCAGTCGCCCCTGCTCCTCTTGTTGCCGAATCCCTTTCCGCAGGCACAGGTGTACGACTTGCGCAGCACACCGTAGCGGTCGAACAGCTTCACCTTCATGTCGCCCTTGTCCACGATGATGAAATATTCGTATTCACTGTTGAGCAGACGGTTGCAGTAGTCCAGACTGTCGTGTGCCATCTTGTGCATGATGCCGGCGGCATAGCGGTCTTTGTCCGGCGACTCGTTCATATATTCTATCGCCTCCTCGGCAGTGCTGAACTTATGCTTTATCTTTATCGGTTCCTCCTCAATCTCCTCAATCTCGTTGGCAGATGCCAGCGGACCGTCATCCTGCGCCATCTCGTTGCCTTTGTTCGACGGCGAGCAAGCCTGCATTATCAGAGTCAGTATCGTGAGGAATATGGATAGGCGTATCGCTTTCATGTTTGTTTGATAAGATGTCATGTCTGTTTAATGTTTATTTGTTTGGTCTTTCTTTTTATAAGTTACTGTCATATTTCTTTTCTTGTTCAACCTAAATCGGTCATTAGGCCGTTCAATGTAATATATTTGCCATCCCATAGACAGAAATCTCGGTTCCCATCTTTCAAGTGGTTGGTGAAGGCAAGCCTTTCTTTCGACTGCAAAGATAATAAAAAAAACTGACATCCTTTTCATTTTCCTTTTCAAAGCGCATTTCCGTTATGTCGGAAAAGCCCTGATTTGCGGCATTTTACCGAATAATCCACCAAGTTTGTGCATTTTTCCCCGTGCTTAGCAACCTTAACCGCTAATTTTGCAGTCACTATTACTAACCAAATCAAAATCATACAACGAAGATGAAATTGAGATTCATTGCAGCAGCCGCTGTGGCTGCATGCACTGCATTATGTGTGCAGGCGAGAAAGGTGCATACCATAGGCGACAGCACTATGGCGACCTATGACCCGAACACCACCGTGACGAGAGGCTGGGGACAGATGTTCCAGCAGTTCTTCAAGGGTGATGTCACCGTGAACAACCGTGCCAAGAATGGTGCCAGCAGCAAGAGCTTCTATAAGGAGAGCGCCTACTGGCAGTCGGTGAAGAAACAGATAGAGCCAGGCGACTATGTGCTCATACAGTTTGCCCACAACGACGAGAAGAGCAACGGATGCGACGGCGACGAGCTGAAAGCTTACTATCAGAGCATCGGCGATGAGGCAAAGGCAAATGCCTGCGACTATCGTGGAACTACTGCCAGCGGCACCTATAAGGACTATCTGCGCAAGTATGTGGAAGAAACTCGCGCCTTGGGCGCCACACCTGTGCTGGTGGGTGCGATATGTAGAAAATATTTCTACGGAAGCACTATTCGCAGAAACGGACGCCACGACCTCGGCGACAAGTTCGACAAGATAGAAGGCGGTAAGCTCACTACCGGCAACAAAGTGGCTGCCGACGACCATACCTACGACTATCCATACCAGATGCAGGAGGTGGCAAAGGAACTGGGAGTGCAGTATCTCGATCTCACCACAGCCACAAAGGAACTCTATGAAAGCTATGGCGACGCCAAAGCCAACGCTCTGCTCTTCGACGGCAACGGCAGCACCCACACCTCGGCGATGGGAGCCACGCTGATAGCCCGTCTGGCAGCACAGCTCATGCAGAAGGCTGGAATACTGACAGAGAACATCAACCTGACGAGCGACTTTAGCGTGAATCCCTCAACTGTAGACCTCGGACAGGCATACAAGGGACAGACTGTGGTGAGAGAAGTGTCGGTAAACGGCTTCGACCTCGTGCCGTCCGAAGGCAATGTGAGCATCACGGCGAGCAACGGACTGAAGATTTCTGCCGACGGCAGCGACTATTCATCCACAGCAACTCTGACCTACAAGGAAGGCAACCTTATCGGTTCCTTCAAGACAAGCTATGAGTTCGCCACAGCCGGCGACATCAATGAGAGCATCACCGTGAGCTGCGGCGACAAGACAGTCACCATCCCTGTAGTGGGCAAGTGTGTGGAACTAGCCGACGGAGTGGCAGCATCGGCATATTGGAGACTCGAGAAAGACGACAACTGCACCGTTGAAGGTCCGGTAGACCCTATCGGCGAGACATACAGCGAGATGAAACTCCAGAAATATTCCAGTCCAAACGCTAATACCACATGGCCCGAGGGCACAGGCTTCGATGCCACCCGCAAGACGCAGCGCAACATCATCGAGGGCGAGTCGTGGCCGGCAGGCGAAATCGACGAGGTGTCAACACGATGGATAGAGTTCGCAGTGAAGCCAGCCAAGGGAACCACTTTCAACGTGAACGAGATAAGTCTGTATGTGTGTGGATGCGGAGGCAACGGAATGCACTGCAAGATTTACTACTCTAAGGAGGCAGACTTCGCCAATGCCGTTAATATCGCCGACTTCTCTGGTTCGATGAAAGCCAACGACATGATGGAGGTAAAGGCAACACCCGTGATAGAACTCTCTGAGGGCGAGACGCTACGCTTGCGCGTATATCCTTGGTATGGCAGCGCAGCAACTGGCAAGACCATCTGTCTGAGCGACGTAAAGGTGGCAGGAGTGGCAGTAAGTGCCACAAATGGAGTGAAGAGCGTGGAAAACTCGGAACTGAAACCGGAGAAGATATACTACAGTCTCGACGGCATTCGTCAGAACGGCATTCATGACGGTCTGAACATTGTGGTGGAGAACGGAGTGGCAAGAAAAATAATGAAATGAACAAACAGATTCTCAATATGAAAAAGACCACATTATCCCGAATTATCGTCATGGTCCTCGTAGCATGGATGGGACTGGGCGGTGCAATGGCGGCAGACGTCATCGATGCCAAAGACGCCACTATAAAATGGGCGTTTGACAAAAGTGCTGACAATGCGTCGGCAGCAGAGATATCCGTAGACGGCGCCATCTCGACTACAAGTTTCTCGCTGGGCGAGAAACTGTATTTCAACGGACTGCAAAGCGGACTCTCAAAACTGAATCCGACAGAAAAGATAAGCAATGCCCGCGACGATGCATCATACGTAGTATTCAGTATCGTGCCAAAGAAAGGAGTCACCTTCACACCGAAGAGCGTAGCCTTCAAATCGCAGAAATGCGGTACCAGTGGCGGTACGCTCGACGTGGTGGCCCGATGCGGCGAGAAGAGCGAGGAACTCGTGAAAGGTTTCGCCCCGGAGCGCAACAGCGTGTCGGAGTCGAAGCTCGACATCACTTCACTCACAGGAGAGAGCGACAAGGTTGAACTGTATTTCTATGTGTATAATCTCGCCAACAACAAGCAGCTCGCCCTTGGCGACGTGGTGGTGACAGGCGATCTGAACGGTACTCCAGTCACTGTGCCCGTATATACGCTGAGCGTAGGGACAGCCGACGAGGCTGCCGGCACCGTCACCGTGAATCCGGCAGGCGACAAGTTCGACGAAGGCACGGTAGTCACTGTGAGCACTACCGAGAACTTCGGCTATCATTTCGCAGGATGGACAGGAGCCGACAATGCCATCGTGTCTACCGACAATCCATACACCTTTGAGCTGACGGCAAACACATCGCTCACCGCAACATATACGAAGAACAATGTATACGCCCTGAACCTGACATTGCAGGGAGGAGCAAATGCCAACCTCGTGACATTCTCGCCAGAAGGCAATGTGGTGGACGGAGTGCATCACTATGAAGAAGGAACCGACGTGAAGCTCACGGCACAGGACAACCGTATCCTCACCTTCACCAACTGGGACGACAACTCGACAGACAAAGAACGCGAAGTGAAGATGGACGGAGAGAAGAACCTTACGGCAAACTTCTCTTGCATAGACTATATAGTGGGCTGGGACCTCTATAGCGACACACCGTCGCAGGAGCGTGCAGCCGACTACAAAGCAGAGAGCGACAATGCCGGACTCCTCTCGCTGCGCAACGAAGCCGGCAACACCACATCATGGCTTGCATGCGGAGCAGGTAAAGGCGGACAGAACGGTAAGTATGCCGCACGCTGCTGGAGAAAACTCACCGACAAATATTATTTCGAACTCTCATTCTCAACACTGGGATACACCAACGTGGTGCTGTCGGCTGCCGTAGGCGACGACTTCAACGCACACAGTATCGTAAACGCACAATACTCTATCGACGGAACAAACTATACCACCTTCGGCACATATAACCTGCCGGCCCGCGGATGGGACTCAGAAGAATTCGCTCTGCCAGCAGAGGCAAACGGACAGAAGGTCGTGAATGTGCGCTTCCTGCCAGACTATGACTCACCGCTCGTGGGATCGACAGGCGACTACGACGGACTGGCTGTAGCGGAGATTTTCCTGCTCGCCGACAAGGAAATCGTGGAAGACAACGAGGCACCGAAACTCATCTCGACAATCCCTGCCAATGATGCAGCCGACGCATCGGCAACAGGATCTGTGATACTGACATTCAACGAGAAAGTGGTGGCTGCAGAAGGAAGCAAGGCAACGCTCAATGGAGAGGCTTTGAAACCGACGGTGAGCGGCAAGACCGTGGTATATCAGTACAGCGGACTGAAATATGCCACTGCTTATACTTTCACGTTGCCGGCAGGAATGATTCTCGACCGCAGCGGAAACGCTTTCTCGGGCACAGAGATACATTTCACCACTATGGAGCGCCAGCAGCCAGAACTGCGTGTCTATGACGCAGTGGTGGCACAAGACGGCACCGGAGACTACACCACTGTGCAGGCTGCCATCGATGCCGCACCGCAGAACAGAGTGAAGCCATGGCTCATATTCATAAAGAAAGGTACATACAAAGAGCATGTTGACCTGCCGGTAACAAAACCATATCTGCACTTCATTGGACAGGGACGCGACAAGGTGTTTATCAGTGATGACAAACTGTGCGGCGGACCAAACGCACTGAGCGTGGACAAGGGAGCTACATTCGTGGCACACGCTGCCAACCTGTATTTCGAGGGATTGAGCTTCGTGAATTCATACGGAGTGGAGAAGAACGACGGTCCGCAGGCGCTCGCCCTGAACACCGAGAACGACCGCATCGTGTTCAACAACGTGGGAATGTACAGTTATCAGGATACGTGGATAACTACAAGCAAATCCAACTATCGCCACTACGTGAAGAACTCCTTCATCGAGGGAGCCGTAGACTTCATCTACAACAGCGGCGACGTTTATCTCGACAACGACACAATCAATATCGTGCGCAAGAGCGGAGGATACATCGTGGCACCATCACACCAGAAAGACGTGAAGTGGGGATACGTGTTCATGAACAACGTGATAACGGCTCCTGGCGTACCGTCAGAAACATCGGTATGGCTTGGCAGACCTTGGCACAACTTCCCGAAGACCGTTTTCATCAACACGAAGGCAGAGGTGACGATACCAGCCACGGGATGGTATGAAACGATGGGCGGACTGCCTGTGCTGTGGGCTGACTACAACACTATGGACGCCGAAGGCAACCCTGTGGATCTCTCTCACCGCCGTGATACCTATTATTATATGAACGGCGACACAAAGGTGGAAGGCAAGGCAAAGAACTTCCTCACCGACGAGGAGGCTGCACAATACACGGTGAAGAATGTGCTCAGCGGTTCGGACAACTGGCAGCCGGAGCTGATTACCGAGGCTTGTGAGTCGCCAGCATCTGTAGTTGAGGGCGGAATGCTGAAATGGCAGCCTGTGCCATACGCTATCTGCTATGTGATAACGAAAAACGGCAACGTGGAAGGATTCACTACTGCCACATCATGCGAATATGAGGCAGGCAACGAATACCTGATACAGGCTGTGAACGAATACGGCGGACTGAGCAAGGCTGCCAAGGCAGACCAGACATCGGCAGTGGGCTCCGTAGAGACTGCTGGCGACACATTCAAGGCTACTGCTGTATATACAATCGATGGCAAAAGAATTGCTGATACGGCAAAAGGCATCAATGTCATTACTGACGGCAAGACATCGAGAAAAGTAGTGATGAAATAAAAAACAGTTGGTAGATTATTTATAAGTAGTCCAAATCTGGTTTCAGATTTGAGTAAAAAATTGTCTGGGGATTCCATGTGATGTGGCGTCCCCAGATTTTTTATTCCAAATCGGTCATTAGGGTATGCCCGTTTTTTGTTTTTTTAGAAGGATGTTTTTTGTTTGGGTTTAATGAGTAATAGCAAGATGTTGTGGGATATGATTTTTTTTCATACTTTTGTATTCGTAAAACCTGTAGTTCCCCCAATCCGGGCATTGGGAGATTGATCTGGCACTGAATCTATCAAAACAAATTATCCCGAATATACAATGAGGTTTATAACACTTGTCCTGTCATTATCATTGTCGCTGCTGTCTGCCGTCTATGCCGTAGCCACACCGATTTGTCATATCCAGCGGTATGATGAGAACGACGGGCTCACCCAATGGCACGTCACGCAGATGGCACAAGACAGTCAGGGCATGATGTGGTTCTCGACATGGAACGGACTATGTCGCTTCGATGGTTACGAATTCCGTGGATTCAAAGGACGTGTAGGTGACGGAAGCCGATTGGCAACCGACCGCATGCGCAGCGTGTGGTTGTGTGGTGACGGGAATCTGGGATGCAGGGTGGACGACGACATGTATCTTTTCAACCTCAAGCGTTACCGGTTTGAAAAAATCGGAGGAATGCAGTCGAGAGGGCGTAATGCCACGGCGGTGAAAGAAAACAGACCATATCGCCATCGCGATGGCGTGGGAAATCTGTGGACGATGTATTATGACGGCAGACTGACCTATACGCCAAGGGGAGGCAAGGAGACACCCTACGGTGACGGGAAAAGCTTGGAGGCAGCACGCTTCTGCCTCTCTGACAAGCAAGGCAATCTCTGGGTGGCTGCTATAAGCTGCATATACAAGATATGTTTTCCGAGACAGAACGGGAATGTGGTGAGAAACGGTAATGGCGCTGAAGTCAAGACCGTCTTCGTGGATAGGGACAAGAGATACTGGATAGCCACTAAGGAAGACGAGACAGTGAGGATTTTCGACCGTAGCAACAGACTTGTGGGTTATCTTGCGCCGGATGGCAGGATTGTGGCGGGCTACACTAAATTCCGCTGTCCGATATACTGCATCACTCAGACCCGAGACGGGAGCATCTGGCTGGGAAGCAAGCCGCAGGGACTATTTCGTCTGACCGGATGCCATGGGACGCAGGCATACAGAATAGAGAAAATCGGAGGATTGGGCAGCGACAATGTCTATGACATCAAGGAGGACCGTTGGGGCAGACTCTGGATTGCTACTCTTGGTGGGGGAGTGTGTTGCGTTGAGAATCCGAGAGCGGAAAGACCTGTAGTGGTGAAACCTTTCTCCGGATTAAGAAACTATCCCCACACTCTGGCAAAGAAGGTGAGGATGATACATCTGACCAAAGATGATGTTATGCTATGCGCCACGACCGACGGACTGCTTGTGGCCAAACTGGTAGCGGGGAATGACGTCAGAAACATGGTGTTCCATTGCCACACTCGTGAGGCAGATCGCAAGGATGCCCTCAGTTGCAGTGCGGTGATGAACGTGGCTGAAGACTATAGAGGGCGAATTTTTGTCAGTACGGAGAGTGGTGGAGTGAATATGATTCAGACGGGAAACCTGACGGCAGACAAGCTGTCTTTCCGACATTATGATGAGGCTAACGGTATGCCTACCGATGTGGCTCTGTCGGTTGTAGGGTTTTCTCGCAAGATGCTTATGGTGGGAAGCGACAGACTGGTGATGTTCAACCCCGACAATGGAGATTATCTCTCGTTCGGAAAGAATTTCTTCCAGTCGGAATGCAGGTTCTCAGAGGCAATTCCCGTGAGATTGCCAGATGGGCGCTGGATGTTCGGACTGCAAGACGGAGAGTATTATGTCGCTCCGCAGCAGTTGCGCAAGAGCACCTTTGTGCCGAGTATCGCCCTCACAGGCGTCAGCGTGCAGGGAGTGGAAGGAAGCTGCTCCGTAAATGCCATGGACACATTGGTGCTGGCGAGCAACGAGAGGAGCTTCACGCTGAGATTTGCCGCTCTCGACTATTCTGCCGATGTCCGCCTTTCGTATGCCTTCGCCCTCTTGGACGACGGTGATGAGGAAGACGTAAAATGGAATGACATAGGCCATAACCATTCTGCCACACTGCTCGACCTGGAGCCCGGAACCTATGTCGTGCTGGTGAGATCTACCAATGCCGACGGCGCCTGGGTAGACAACGTGAGAAGGCTGACGATAGTAGTGACACCGACATTCTGGGAGACTACTCCCGCCCGTGTGCTGCTCCTCTTGCTTTTGTTGGCGTTCTTCGGTTCTGCAGTATATACCATTATATATATAAGGCGTATAAAGCGACAGCGTCGTGAGGCTCTCGACGCATACTTGAATCTGCTCAGTAACGGTACTGGCGGTGATGCCTATGAACCGGCGCCGGCAGACACACCACTGCGTCCTGAACTCACGCCCGAGGATGACATCATGATGAGGCGCGTGTCAGCATTTGTAGACGAGCATCTTGGCGATGCGGAGATAGGAGTGGGTGATATGGCAGCGGCAGCAGCCATGAGCCGGTCGGGACTGCAGCGCAAGATGAAGCAGATCATGGGAGTGACGCCACTCGACTTCCTGCGTGAGGCGCGTATGAAACGTGCGTGCCATCTGCTTTCGTCAACCGATATCCCGATAAGCGACGTGGCATATTCTTGCGGATACTCCGACCCTAAATATTTCAGCAGAAGCTTCAAGGCATCAAAGGGAAAGAGCCCGAAGGAATGGAGAAACGGAGATGCAGAAGGGTAAAACTTCCCCAAAATTGTTTCTTTTGTTCAATTTAGGATGCAATGTAAATAATAATTCCTATCTTTGTCTTGTGCGATGGTGCGCACCATCGACACACATATATATATTACGGACATAAACACACTATGATTATGAAAGGAAGCGGATTATTTGCGGTAGTACTCAGTGCGGCACTGCTGGTGTCGGGCTGCGGTTCGATTAGCGACGGCGGTGCTTCGGGAGGATTTCTCGGAGCAGAGTTGGGAAGCATCCTCGGTTCCGCCATCGGCGGCATAAGCGGTGGACCAAGAGGCAGCGATGTCGGTACGATAGTTGGCATGGCCGGCGGTGCCGTGATAGGTGCCGTGGTGGGTGACGCTGCCGACAAGGCACAGCAGAGAAAGGCAGAACGCTACGACGGCAATTACCGTGGAGACAACAGAAACGGCAATTCCTCGTATGACAGCCGGTCTTATGACAATACGGGTGATAACGCTACAAGCGATTTCGACCCTGAGAATGGCGGTGACGACGTGATACAGTTTGATGCTCCTGCCGGTAATACATCCGTTGAAGAACCGGATGTAGTCAGCAAGCTCCAGTCAGATTCGGCTCCAGTCAGCGCTTCGCCCCTGGAGCTCCGCAGCGTGAGATTCGTGGGCAAGGGCAACGGTCTTGAGCTGCATAGCGGTGAATTGGCAAAAGTGGTGGTGGAGGTATACAACAATACTCCGGAATATATGTATAATGTGAGACCCATGGTGATGGAGACTTCCGGCAACAAGCATGTCTTCGTTTCGGCTCCAATCATAGTGGAAAAAATCGCTCCCGGCAAGGGCATACGCTATACGGCGATGGTGAAGGCAGACAAGAAACTGAAAGACGGCAAGGTGCATTTCACAGTCTGCGCCCAAGAGTCGGCACAACTCCGCAAATCAGAAATCAGAGAGTTTGACGTCACTACAATAAGGTGAAAAAGCTCAGAAAACGAGTTTTTCGGTGCTATATCAGCAGATATTTAACAAATAGTAAGAACTAAAATAAAATTTTCTCGATTTTTCTTGCAGCGTATTTTGAAAATGCCTACATTTGCGATGTGATAATAAACACTTTGATAAAACACATAATTAACATAATCTTTTAAATAAAAACACATTACTATGGAAGTGGAGAAAATTATGCAACAGCTGGAGCAGAAGCATCCAGGCGAGTTGGAGTATCTACAGGCAGTTAAGGAAGTACTTATTTCCATCCAGGACGTTTACAACCAGCATCCTGAGTTCGAGAAAGCTAAGATTATCGAGCGTATCGTGGAGCCAGAGCGTATCATCACGTTCCGTGTGCCATGGGTTGACGACAACGGTGAGATCCATGTAAACCTCGGTTACCGCGTGCAGTTCAACAGCGCTATCGGTCCGTACAAGGGTGGTATCCGCTTCCATCCGTCAGTAAACCTTTCAATCCTGAAGTTCTTGGGCTTCGAGCAGACATTCAAGAATGCACTTACTACTCTGCCAATGGGCGGTGGTAAGGGAGGTTCAGACTTCTCTATCCGTGGAAGAAGCGACGCAGAGGTTATGCGTTTCTGCCAGGCTTTCATGACAGAGCTTTATCGTCACATCGGTCCTAACGAGGACGTTCCTGCAGGTGATATCGGCGTTGGTGGCCGTGAGATCGGTTACATGTTCGGTATGTACAAGAAGCTCACACACCAGTGGAACGGTGTATTGACAGGTAAGGGACTTGAGTACGGTGGTTCTAAGATTCGTCCTGAGGCTACTGGTTTCGGCGCTATCTACTACGTACACCACATGCTCGAGACTCACAATATCGACATCAAGGGCAAGACAGTTGCTGTCAGCGGTTTCGGTAACGTGGCATGGGGTGCTGTTACAAAGGCTACCCAGCTCGGCGCTAAGGTTGTTACAATTTCTGGTCCAGACGGTTATATCTACGACCCAACAGGTATCAGCGGTGAGAAGATCGACTACATGCTCGAGCTCCGCTCAAGCGGTAACGACGTTTGTGCACCATACGCTGAGAAATATCCAGAAGCTAAGTTCGTTGCTGGCAAGAAGCCATGGGAGGTTAAGGTTGACATCGCTCTGCCTTGCGCTACCCAGAACGAGCTCGGTGCTGCTGACGCAGACATGCTCCTCGCCAACAAGACATTGTGCGTAGCTGAGGTTTCTAACATGGGATGTACAGCTGAGGCTGTTGACAAGTTCATCGAGGCTAAGCAGCTCTTCGCTCCTGGCAAGGCTGTTAACGCTGGTGGTGTTGCTACTTCTGGTCTTGAGATGACTCAGAACGCTATCCACCTCGGATGGACAGAGGCTGAGGTAGACGAGCGTCTGCATCAGATCATGAGCGACATCTATGAGCAGTGCGTTAAGTACGGTACTGAGGCTGACGGCTACATCAACTACGTGAAGGGTGCTAACATCGCCGGCTTCATGAAGGTAGCTCACGCTATGATGGCTCAGGGTATAGTATAATTCTTTTTGATGAGAAAATACTTCATAATACTGATTTTATTGATTACATTTGGATGTCGTCTCTCTCTCCTCGCTCAGGAGAGAGGGGTGGCATCCTATTATTCTAACCGTATGCATGGCAGACGAATGAGCAATGGGGAGAAATACCATCGCGACAGTATGACGTGTGCCCATGCAAAGTTCGCTCTTGGCACTTTGCTAAGGGTGACAAACGTGAAAAACGGCAAGAGTGTTGTCGTGAGGGTTACCGACCGCTGTGCGCGCCATGCACGCAGGATCATCGACCTTTCGATGGCGGCGGCAAAACAGTTGGGCTTGGTGACGGCAGGAGTGGGAACGGTCTTGGTGGAGCGTTTCCATCGCAAAAATGAAATTCCGTATCGTGGTGACGATGATGTGGAACTTCCGGAATTTGACTTGGAGGTGACAAAACCAGCTGACGGCTATGTGCCGGCATGGCAGCAGAAGAATGTGAAGAAGTAGGGCGGCTGTTGTATTTGTCCTGGTGCAGAAGTATGGTCTCTTTTGTTTTTGTCAGCGGCTTGGAGTTTCTTTGTATTCCAGGTATTTCTTGGCATTTGTTTTTTCATGTGCTTTAGATCGGTTCATAAAAAAAAGTCCAGTATGCTCTCGCACGCTGAACTTCCACTAAAGCTATTTACCTTATGTCGCTAATTACATAAGTTTTGAAGCGCCGATATCACATCGTTCTTTAGATTGTTGTCCTGCGAAAAACAGGCAATCCTGCTTCATGAATTTCTTTTAAACCTCTCCAGGTTTTTAAATAAATATGTAAGTCAATAAATTAATTAATGTTATGAAAAGTCTTTATTATTATCTTTTTGTCTCAGACAATCCGCTTGCCGCCGATGCCTGTTTGTTTCGCCGTTGCTTCGTTTCCTGACACGGCATAACATTCCCGACAATTATTTCGTGCTTCTGTCAGCCTTGTTCCTCAGGCATGACATACGCAGTCAATGTCATCATATAGGATAATCCCTTTGTCGCAAGATAAACAATCATCCCGGCATTTTTAAGTTTTGAGAATTAGGCTGTTGAATAACGCCTTTGTCGTTCCTCGTGTTGGCGCATGTTGCAACCAACTTACTTCATGCTTTAGATTTTGGGCATCAGGCTTTAATGATGCCTGTGCTCGTTGTGGTAAGAATTATCCATATACTTTCAGTGCAAATATACGTATTATACTCTTAATGGCGTAACTTTTCTTCTTCTATTCCTTTTCTTTTCACCTTTTTTAAAGGTTGGGTGTCGAATATCCCCTTTTGCTTTACAAAAATGCCCCTTTTAATGTTGTTCTGCCACTTTGTGGCAAACTTGCTTGTCGGCAAACCGAACCTGTGGTCTAATGTTTAATATGTTGTCTTTCATTTCAAATTGTTGACATATTGCTTGCGATTTTATATATACTTAATTTGTGTGTTAGCGAGAAAATGGATATATTTGCATTAAGAACCGATTTCATCAGCATTGCTGACACATAACGGAAGCAGTGCAAAGATGTGAATTGCAGGCAATACAAACAAATAACACTCCAACCTATGAACGAACAAGCGCCCCAGCAATGGAATAAGTTTTATCTTAAGGATGTGTCATTCAAGAACCTGATGACGCATCGTATTTTCAATGTCCTCATTATCGCAAACCCATACGATGCCTTCATGCTCGAAGACGACGGGCGAGTGGATGAAAAGATTTTCAATGAGTATACAGAGCTCGGCCTTCGCTATCCGCCCACCTTCACTCAGGTGAGCACCATGGTGGAAGCCTCCGAAGTGCTCTCCACCACGAGCATCGACCTCGTGATATGTATGCCAGGAAATGCCGACAACGACGCCTTCACCGTGGCGAGGGCGGTGAAGAGGGAGTTTCCCGACATTCCATGCGTGGTCCTCACGCCATTCTCGCATGGCATCACGCAAAGGATAATGAACGAAGACCTCTCGATATTCGAATACGTGTTCTGCTGGCTCGGCAATACCAACCTCATCCTCTCTATCATAAAACTCATCGAGGACAAGATGAACCTCGAACACGACATCGACGAGGCGGGAGTCCAGATGATACTCCTGGTGGAAGACAGCATCCGCTTCTACTCCTCCATCCTGCCCAACCTCTATAGCTACATCCTCACCCAGAGCCAGAGCTTCGCTACCGAGGCGCTCAACTCCCACACCGCCACGCTGCGAATGAGAGGAAGGCCAAAGGTGGTGCTCGCCAGAACATACGAGGAGGCGATGGACTATTTCGTGCGCTTCCCAGAAAACATTCTCGGCGTCATCAGCGACTGCCGTTTCCCGAAGGGAGGCGTGAAAGACTCTGAGGCAGGACTCAAACTGCTGTCGGAGTTCCATCGCCGTGCCCCGTTTCTGCCGCTCATCATGGAGAGCAGCGAGACGGAGAATGCCGAGAAAGCCGAGAAGTTGGGATTCCGCTTCATCGACAAGAATTCAAAGAAGATGAACATCGACCTGCGCAATATCATGGCGGAGCACATGGGATTCGGAGACTTCATCTTCCGCGACCCCAAGACCCATGAGGAGATACGCCGCATACGCAACCTGAAGGAGCTGCAGGACAATATCTTCAGCATTCCCAACGACTCCATGCTCTACCACTTGTCGCGCAACCACGTGAGCCGCTGGCTCTGTGCCAGGGCGATATTCCCCGTGTCGGAATTCCTTAAGACGGTGACGCTGGAGAAACTCAGAGACGTGGACCTGCATCGCCAGATCATCTTCGATGCCATCGTACAATACCGCCACATGAAGAACGTGGGAACGGTGGCTGTGTTCAAGCGCGACCGCTTCGATGCCTACAGCCACTTCGCCCGCATCGGCGACGGTTCGCTCGGCGGAAAGGGCAGAGGTCTCGCTTTTCTGGACAATATCATAAAGACACACCCCGAATTCAATGAGTTTGAGGGGGTGAAGGTGTCGATACCGAAGACCGTGGTGCTCTGTACCGATGTCTTCGACCAGTTCATGGACAACAACAACCTCTATCAGCTGGCACTCAGCGATGCTCCCGACGAGGAAATACTCCAGGCATTCATCAAGGCGCAGCTGCCAGACCAGTTCATCGACGACTTCAAGACCTTTTTCGAGGCTATCCGCCATCCTATAGCGATACGTTCCAGCAGTCTGCTCGAAGACTCACACTACCAGCCCTTTGCCGGCATATATTCCACATATATGATACCTTATCTCGAAGACAAGGACGAGATGCTGCGAATGCTCGCCGCCGCCATCAAGAGCGTCTACGCCTCGGTGTATTTCAAGGATTCCAAGGCGTATATGACTGCTACGCGCAACGTGATAGACCAGGAGAAGATGGCGGTAATCCTTCAAGAGGTGGTGGGCAAGCAGTATGGCGACCATTTCTATCCTAATTTCAGCGGTGTGCTTCGCTCCATCAATTATTATCCTTTGGGATATGAGAAGTCGGAGGAGGGTATCGCCAGTCTTGCCCTCGGACTCGGAAAGTATATCGTAGACGGTGGACAGACGCTGCGTGTCAGTCCGTATCATCCCGCCCAGGTGTTGCAGACGAGCGACATGGAGATTGCCCTGCGCCAGACACAGACGCAGTTCTATGCCCTCGACATGAAGCGCGTGGGAGTGGACTTCAAGGTGGACGACGGTTTCAATATTCTGAAGCTCAAGGTGAAGGATGCCGAAAACGACGGCGCTCTCAATTTTATCGCTTCCACCTATGATGCCAACGACCGGGTGATTCGCGACGGACTGTATGATGGCGGACGCAAGATAGTCAGTTTCAACGGTGTGCTGCGCCACGGTGTGTTTCCGTTGCCCGAACTGCTGAAACTGTCAATGCACCACGGCGCCGACAGTATGCGCCGCCCGGTGGAGATTGAGTTCGCCTGCACTCTCAATGATGACCGCACTGGAGAGTTCTATCTCCTGCAGATACGTCCTATCGTGGACAGCAAACAGGTGCTCGACCAAGACATCATGGCAATTCCTGATGACAAATGTCTGTTGCGCTCGCACAATTCCCTGGGACATGGAGTGAGCGACGATATCGTGGATGTGGTGTATGTGAAGACCGACGAGAACTTCACGGCATCTGACAATCCCGTGGTGGCGATGGAGGTGGAGCGCATAAACAAGAAATTCCTTGCCGACGGCAAGAATTATGTGCTTGTGGGACCCGGCAGATGGGGCTCGAGTGATTCGTGGCTCGGTGTGCCGGTGAAGTGGCCGCATATCAGTGCGGCGAAACTCATCGTGGAGACCACGCTGAAGAACTACAGTGTGGATCCGAGTCAGGGCACTCACTTCTTCCAGAATCTCACCAGTTTTGGTGTCGGCTATTTCACCATCGACGAGAACAAAGGCATGGGATTCTTCCGCAAGGAGATTCTCGACGCTATGCCTGCCGTAGAAGAGACGCCGCATGTGCGCCACGTTCGTTTCAGCAAACCGTTGCATATCATGATGGACGGAATGAAACAGGAGGGACTGGTTATCTGTGATACGGAAGATGTGAAAGGAAATGACGCGCGATAATGGCCGCTTCTCCTCCTTGTTGGATAGTTGGAAGCAGATAGGCGCTTACAGCGCTGAAATATACATTGGCATTGTTACACCCTATGTTGTTTTGTAACTTAAAAGCGAGGAATGCTGACGGTTTATAACATTTTATCCTTGATGTATATCAAGAATTGAGTGTATTTCGGAACAAATACATGAAAAACACTTGCAATTTATTGTTATAAGCAATACCTTTGCAACGTGTTTTTCATAGTATTAGATTTAAGGTTAACAAGGTTGGAGTACAGCGGTACT
>OQVT01000067.1_pt1 | contig 37955 bp, 30 predicted proteins | sample 1691561 | NCBI WGS metagenome assembly OQVT01 (sample SAMN03418260, study PRJEB22391) | human gut metagenome | biome: human-gut; feature: organic feature; material: feces | host: Homo sapiens | place: Tanzania | collected 2013-01 | reverse complement strand
AATCTTAACGATTTGGAATTCCATGGTTTTGCCTACGAATACATCGTAGTCGCGGTAACCGCTTCGCCTGTTACGGGATTGAACATCACATAGTCCCCGCCTTCCGAACTTTTGAACACATATTCAGACGGTGCCGTAACCTCAAAATTATTAAGATAATTATTCCCGGTAAATATTGAAGATACAAACTCAATCTTTCCCACAAAGGTTACCGTTCCCGTTGCCTCCGGTCTGAAAGTATCCAAGCCACCTATTTTGGCATTCTCTTTTCCCTCTCCGGAGGGAGCCTTTAAGGTTGCGGTACCCGAAAAGCCACGTTCAACCGTAAACAGAGATACAAGTGTTGTAGCGTCCGGAAAATCCGAACAGTCAATATTTATGTTACCGGATGTATCAGCCACCAGGGCATATGCTCTTCCGGTCACCACATTTATTTTATCATTTTCTTTAAGTTGTCCGGTTTTACTCATTGTTACATTGAGATTGGAATCTTCAGTAACATTGATACGTCCCAGTTTAACTCCAAAGGCACAAAGATTTTCATCGGAAGCCTGTGTTCCCGAAATATTTACCGTACCGCCTCTTATGCTGACTCCGGAAAAGACAGCCAAAGCATCCAGATAAACACCGTACGCTTTATTTGAAACTGTTCCGAGGTCTATCGTAAGAACATCTTCTGTGGATGATTCCGTTTTATCAATCGTCAACACTCCGGTTTTAAGACGTATACCGTAAACAGTTGTAACGGTTTTCGGTTCTGCGCCCTCTTCAGCAGGCATAGTTTCCTCAAAGGATTTGCCTGTGATTGTGTTTTCACCCTTAAGCTTTATGTTAAGAGACTGGTCGGATTCTATGTATGTACCGTTAAAACCATTAAGGGTAAGGTATCCCTCTGCTGTAACTTTGCCGTCAGCATCCTTTACTGCCGGCGTCCATAACCAACCGTCACCGCTCTTTTCAACAGATTTGTCTGTAACAGTTTCCTGTACTTCTTCTGTAACAGCAGGAGTGGTTATTTCTCCCGTATCAGGATCTGTTACTTCCGGTGTAACAACCTTTGTCACATACAGAGTTATAGTATCAGGCTTTGGTTCTGACGGTTTTTCACCGGTATTACCTGCTTCACCCTCTGCACTTGCACTTATCAGCGTTATGGGTGCAAGCGTAAAAAGGAGTGCAAGCACAAGCAAAACACTGAAAATTCTTCTTGTAAATCGTTTCATTTTTAATCCCTCCGGAATTTTTTGTGAGATTTTCATAAAATAAAATGTAATTGTACAAACATATTATACATATTTTCTATAAAAAAGGAAATAGTTTTTTTAATTGTTTTCTTGATAGTTAAAGTAAGGCTTTGGGTTACACTAAAAACGAGGAAAAATTTGTCCATGGCAAAGGGCACCATAAGAGTCCGGAACAGCGGAATTACGAAAAGCTGAAAACGTATCTGCATAAAATTAAGGAATATGGGGAAAAGTTGAGTATCTGTGGAGAGAATCGTAACAGCTATTCCAAAACGGATCATTCAGCTACGTTCATGCGGATCAAGAGAGACTATATGGGAAACGACCAGCTGCTGCCGGCATATAACGTCCAAGTTGGCATAGCCGATGAATACATAGCAGTCCTTGACGTAAACCAGTACAGGTCAGATATGGACTGCTTCGTTCCCCTTCTGAAAAAGTTTTATGAGCACCATGGGATATATCCAAAATATCCAGTAGCTGACGCAGGGTATGGTTCATTTAATAACTATCTGTACTGCAGCGAACATGGGATGGAAGCCTGTATGAAATTCCCCATGTTCTTCAAAGAAACGACGGACAAGAAGTATCACGAGGACCCATTCCGTGCAGTCAATTTCAAGACGACGGTGGATGGAGCGCTGCTCTGTCCCAACGGAAAGAAGTTCAAATTCGCCTACAGGAAAAACATTCAAGGCAACCAATATGGCCGTCAGGAAGAAATCTATGAATGTGAGGACTGCAGTGGCTGTCCTTATGCAGAACGTTGCAAGAAAACACCTCATAACAGACGGATCAGCCTGAATCGTGAACTTACAAAGGTCCATGCTGAAGTCATTGGACGATTGACAGATACCCGTGGATTTCTGCTAAGGAGGAACCGTGCGATCCAGGCAGAAGGTACTTTCGGAGTGATGAAGAACGACCGGGAATATGACCGGATTGTCCGAAGAGGTATGGATTCAGTGAAAATGGAAGTGTTTCTGGTTTCTATTGGCTTCAACCTGTACAAATACCATAGGAAGCAACAGGCACATATGGATATGGCAGCTTAATTTTAAAAAGCTGATTTTTGGGGGAAAGGGGGAAGTATACCCTTTTTCTCTTGCTTTTTACTACCTGGAGTGAAAAAGGACACAAAAGAAGGAGCTGTAAAGAAATGAATCCTCATTTCTTCACAGCTCCTTTTTGTGGTTTAGGGGAGGTGTTCCATAGAACGAGATTGAAAGTTCTGTACGAATGAGAAATGAGAAATGAGAAATTAGAAATGGTGGTAGCGGCGCATAAAAAATGGAAGCGCCGCGAAGTATTAATAGGGTGATGCCTGATAATAGTATTCAAGTCACCAGTCACCAGTCACCAGTCACCAGTCACTAGTCACTAGTCGCTTCTCCCCGCGATGGCAAAGAAGTTTTCGAGGATCTTGCCGCCCATGGGGGTCATGATGGACTCGGGGTGGAACTGGAGGCCGAAGATGGGGTAGTCTTTGTGGGAGACGGCCATGATTTCTCCCTCTTTTGTCTTTGCGGTGACGGCAAGGCAGTCTGGGATGGTCTTAGGATCGGCGGCGAGGGAGTGGTAGCGGGCGGCCTTGATGACGCGCGGCATGCCGGAAAAGAGGGGGCTTTCCGTATCGAGTGTGACGTCATAGGCTTTGCCGTGGACAAGCTCTTTCGCATAGGTGATGGTGGCGCCGAAGGCCTGACAGATGGCCTGATGGCCAAGGCAGACACCGAGGATGGGGAGCTTTCCGGCAAAGTAGGGGATCGAGGGGACGGTGACGCCGGCATCTTCGGGACGGCCGGGGCCGGGGGAGAGGAGGAGGCCTTCGGGATGCATGGCTTCGATTTCTTCCAGCGTATAGGCGTCATTGCGGATGACTTTGATGTCCGGATAGAGGCTGTCTGCGAGCTGGTAGAGATTGTAGGAAAAGCTGTCGTAGTTATCGATGAGAAGTATCATTCGAGACCTCCTTCTGCGGCTTCGATGGCCGTCACCATGGCTTTGGCTTTGTTGATGCATTCCTGATACTCGCGTGCGGGGACGCTGTCTGCGACGAGGCCGGCGCCGGACTGGATGCAGAGGGTGCCATTCTTTTTATAGGCGAGGCGGATGCCGATGCAGGTGTCCATATTTCCTGAGAAATCCAGATATCCGATCGCGCCGCCGTAGATGCCGCGCTTGCGGCTTTCTTCCTGCTGGATGATGGTGCAGGCGGAGAGTTTCGGCGCGCCGGAGAGTGTCCCCGCTGGGAGGACGGAGTCGATGGCATCGATCGCGTCTTTTCCTTTTGCGAGGCGGCCTTCGACGGTGGATCCGATGTGCATGACGTGGGAGTAGCGGAGGATGTCCATGTAGCGGGTGACTTTCACGGAGCCGATCTCGCTGACGCGTCCGAGGTCATTGCGCCCAAGGTCGACAAGCATGTTGTGCTCGGCGATTTCTTTCTCATCGGAGAGGAGCTCTTTTTCCAGCTGCCGGTCTTCTGCCTCGGTCTTTCCTCTCGGGCGGGTACCGGCAAGCGGGAAGGTATAGAGGGTGCCGTCTTCGAGTTTGGCAAGGGTCTCGGGAGAGGCACCGGCGATTTCTACATCGTCGCTTACGAAGTAGAACATATAGGGCGAGGGGTTCAGGACGCGGAGCGTGCGGTAGACGTCGAAGAGGCTGCCGGTCGCTTTGGCAGTCAGGGAATTTGACAGGACGACTTGAAAAATGTCGCCTTCAAAGATATGGTCCTTGGCATGCTCGACCATACGGGAAAATTCTGCTTCATTGTGCGCGGGAGTGAGCTTCGTCTCGAGGCGGAGCGGCTTGAAGACGGCACGCGCCCCGCTCTTCAGGAGGAAAACCATCTCTTGGATCTCGCGTCTGGCTTTTTCGTAGGAGGCTTCAAGGTCATCGGTTCTGACGCCTGCGATAAGGACGAGCTTTTGCTTGTACGCATCAAAGACAATGAGTTTGTCAAAGAGCATGAGGTCGACGTCTTGGAAATCGGCATTCTCGGTGCTGTCCAGCTTGAGCGTAGGCTCTGCGTACTTGATATAGTCGTAGGAGAAATAGCCGACAAGGCCGCCTGTGAAGGGGGGAAGTCCGGGGAGCTTTGGACTTTTGCAGTCTGCGAGGATTTTTCGGATGGCGATGCCAGGATGCGCGACATGGCCCATGGTCTCGTCGGTCATGGCATTTTCTTCGCCGCGACGGATGCGGAGGCGTCCATTGAGGCAGGTGAGTTCGAGCGATGGATCGTAGCCAAGGAAAGAGTAGCGGCTCCATGGCTGGTTGTTTTCTGCGCTTTCCAGAAGGAAACAGTGATGGCTCGCTGCGCGCAGCGTGCGCATGACTTCGATGGTCGTGAAGGCATCTGCCATGATCTCATGGCAGAGCTGGATGCGGCGGATCGATTTGTCCTCCGCGATCGTTTTCATTTCAGAAAGGGATGGGTACATGGGGACTCCTTTTTTAAAAGTGACTTGTGACTAGGGACTAGGGACTAGGGACTAGGGACTAGGGACTAGGGATTAGGGATTAGGAATTAGGAGCGACTAGTGACTGGGATTCTCCGGCATCGTCATCCCGAGCGTAGCCCTCGATCTTTACTGCACTGCGGGAAATCAGCGTGTATGCGCCGAGGTAAAACGATGTATTGGTGCTATCTCACATCAGGCAATGAGCGTACTGCCATAGAGATTTCTCGGCAACGCTTTCAATGACGACGGCGCGAAGCGCTATCAAAACTCCGCGGCGCTTTTGATTTTTATGCGCCGCACCTTTCCCGCTGAACCCGTAGAACCTACAGAACCCGCTGAACCTCTTTCACACGCAATCGCGGGGCGGCATGTCCAAAGGGCAAACTTTGAACCCAATACAAAAACTCCGTCCTCGGCAAAAAATTTGCCAAGGACGGAGTGTATCCGCGGTGCCACCTTGATTCATGTCATCGACATGCACTTAGCGAAGTACCAACATACTTCCGGCAACTGACGTATGCCATACGTCGCAGGATACTCGGATGTCCCTTTCGCTGCGCCCTCTGCGGTCCATTTGGCAGGCTGCCTTCGATCCATTCTCATCAGGTAGGACTCTCTGTGCGCGCATTTCCTGCTTTGATCTCCGCTTCAACGGTTTGATTACTTGTAGGATACCGCGCAAAGAGGGAAATTGTCAAGAGGGGAAAAATCATCTAGACCAATGTTGATTCCATTCTTCAATAATCATTTCTTTATTTTGGGCTATAAAACGAAGCAATCGACGAAGGACTTTATCGGGAATTTGTCCTTTATTATGCGCAAGATGAACAATCGGCCCAATCCAGACTTTCGTATCGCTGTGCTTAGGAACCCCTTTAGCGATATGTACATGAATTGGTTCCATACCTTCATTTGACCAGAAATAAATCAAGTATCCCCAAAGTTTAAATAGCGTCGGCAATGGGATCACCCCCCGTATTTTCTGGCCAGTTCCCAAATGAGGGAAGCATTGTTTCGAGTGAAGTTTAAAAGTTTCTTGCTTTCATCGTCAGTGAATCCGTTGCTGCCTACAATGTTCAAATCGGGGAGAGTGGTTTCTAAATAATGAAAATCACCTGCAACAGGTTTTTCGAAGTAAACGTGGATGTGCTCGCCATTCTGATCTATTTTAATGTCATTAAATGTAACTAATGTGCCATCACCGAATTCGACGTATGTATACTTCATGGTATTAGCCTCCTTTACTATAACACTATTCTAGCATATAGGCTGATGTATAAAAAAGTATTATCTCCTATGTGTGCTATCCCATACCCACACATACGCCTCTTCTCCCTTCCCATGCACGCCGAGGATCTCGGGAGAAAAGTCCGGGAAGGTACTGCTGTATTTCTGCAGGAAGAGGAAATAGGAAAGCACCTCATCCGTCCAGACCTCGCCGGGCTCTAAGACGGTGATGCCGGGCGGATAAGGGAGGATCATTTCCAGCGATACGCGTCCTTTGGCTTCACAAAGCGGGACGCGCTCGCGTGCTCCTTTGAGGAAGGCCTGATGGGCGTTTCGCCCGGTGAGGGCGGCTTTTGGGAAATGATCTTCGGCGAAGAGTGTCTGCGAAAGACGAGAAGCCTGTTCTTTCTCCAGAAAATCCATGTAGCGCAGGGAGTAGTCTTTCAGTCCCTCGCCAGGAAGGCAGGTGACGTCCGGCGCGAAGGTGGACATCGGCACATTGTCTTCATAGGCGGTTTCACATTCTTCGAAGAGCGAGAGGAGATGCTCACATTTCTCCTTCCTATCGCTTGGTTCTACGAGGAAGAGGAGGGTGTGGAAATCAGATTTCTCCACCGTCACATGGCGGTTCTCGAGCCAGTGAGAGAGGAGCGGCGCGGGCAGGGGGCCGGTCGTGAGGAGCACTTTGCAGGGGTCTGTGAGGTAGAGGTTTTCTGCGATATGGGAGAAACCGTGCCAGGTGTCTTTGGCGGAAATCGCAAAGAACGCGGGATCCGAGAGGATGTCTTCTGTCGGATAGGTTTCCCAGAAAGCGTCGCGCACCATGGACGCGGTGAAAGGGCGAAGGAAGTGGCAACGTTTGAGGATGGATTTCTTCAGCTCTGTTGCTGTGATCGCGGCTTTTTGCCAGAGCGCCTTTCCTTTCTTCTGGTGGAGGTACGCATTCATTTCCAGTCCTGCCAGGAGCGGATAGTAAGGGGAGGTCGATATGTGCATGAGGTAGGCGGCCTGCAGGACATCATCCTCAAGGTAGCGCGACATCCCCCGCAGGTGGCTGTCCTTCTTGTGGAGCTGGCTCGTCATAGAGAATCCGGCAAGCTGCTTGTGGACGGACTGCGTCACGAGAATGCCGGGATCGTCTTTCGTCAGGGGGAAGGTGAGGACGGCAGAATCGCAAAGGAGCGGGAGAAAATTTTCATAGCCGGCCCACGCGCCGTCGAAGAGAATGTAGTCACAGAGGGGGCCGATGCGGCGAAGGATTTCTCTCGCATTCAGAAAGAGGCCGTCATAGGTAGAGAGCTGGAGGCAGGCAAGGCGGTAGGGACGCTGCTTTTTTCCTGCATCGGGCGAGAGCTTAGCCGCTTTTTCGCGGAGGCGGGCCGGGTCAAGCGTTTCTTCCGTCAGTCCGCCGATGATGCCGCTTTCGTTTCGCTCGGAGGCGAGATAGACGGGAAGTCCGCCGGCGGCGGCGAGTGCGGCCTGCGAGGCGGACTTGTGGTTATTCCTGTCGAAAAGAATGAGGTCGCCTTCGGAGACGAGCGCGCTGATGGCGATGCGGTTCGACGCGGAGGTGCCGCCCAAGACGAAGAAACAGCGGTCGCTGCCATACACGCTCGCGGCAAGGGTTTCTGCTTCTCCCGAGACGCCTTCGTGCGAGGACGGATCACCGATGACAGAAGAAGAGTCCGAGATGTCCGCTGCGAAAGCGCCTTGACCGAGCGCGGAGACAAAGGCGCGTCCTTCAGGGATTTCTTCAAACAGTGCGCCGCTGTGGTGCCCCGGCGTACAGAAATCATCGCGTGCTTCTTTCGCAAAGTCCAAAAGCGCTTTCGTGAAGGGGGGAAGGTGGTGGGAATTGTTCATAGGTATCAGCTCCTTTTAGAGGTATTGTAACATAAGTGATGGGTTCAAGGTTCAGGTTGATGGGTTCAGGGAAATGGGTTTCACAGGTTCTGAAGGTTCTAAGGGTTCAAAAGGTTCAACAGGGATGGTGCGGCGCATAAAAATTAGAAGCGCCGCGAAGTATAAATAGGGCGATGCCCGCTTGAGACGTCAGATCTCTGATACCTGATCTCTTACTAGCCTCGAGTGACTAGTGACTGGTGACTTGAATACTACTTTCGGGCATCGCCCCCATATTATATTCGCGGCGAAGCCGCCACCTTCATTCCTAATTCCTCATTCCTAATTCGAGCGGAGCGTTCATCCCCAATCAAGGGACAGCACGCCCCATGGGCTAACCCTGAACCTATAATCCTATCAACAAACGATTCGATTTATGATAATATAATAGGGTACATTCATGATGGAGTCGTGCGCGCAAGGAGGCGGGAGAGATCGAAAAAGAATATCAGGTGAATCTTCCAGTCTTCGAAGGGCCGCTGGATCTTTTGCTGCACCTCGTGACGAAGAACCGGATCGATATCCATGACATACCGATCCATGAGATCACCGAGCAGTATCTCGCTTACCTTAAGAAGGCGCAAGAGCTTGATCTGGAGCTGGCGAGCAGTTTCTTCGCCATGGCCTCGACGCTGCTCTTCATCAAGTCGCGGATGCTGCTCCCGAAGCGGCGGCAGGAGGCGGCCGATGAGACAGAAGACCCGAGAGCCGAGCTTGCAAGGTCACTCGAAGAGTTCAAGCGGATGAAGGAGATCAAGGGACGCATCGAGGAGCTCATCGAAGCCGAGCGGCCGTACTGGAAGAAAGAGCCCGAGGCTATGAAGGGCGGGCTGTATCAGGGGCGGATTTCCCTCTTGAAGCTGCGCGCCGCCTTTCTCTCGCTCTATGACTCTCTCCATGAAGAGGAGGAAGAAATCCTCGCCCCCGAAGAGGTGTCGATGGAGCAGGAAATGGAGACACTGAAGGAAACGCTCTCGCGACTTTGCCGTGTGGACTTCACGCAGTATTTCCGGCGGCTGAAGACACGCCTCCGCCTCGCCGTTACCCTCGTGGCACTCCTTGAACTGATCCGTCTTGGAGAGGCGAGGGTGATCGAAGGCGCAGGGGGATTGGAAATCGTGAGGGATTAGGGGGCAGGGTTAGCCCCTTGGGGCGTGCTGCCCCTTGATTACGTTTGAAAGCCTTGCTCGAATTAGAAATTAGAAATGAGAAATGAGAAATGGTGGTGCGGCGCATAAAAATGTGGAAGCGCCGCAGAGTATATACGAAGCCTCACAGGTTAAGCAGGTTCTGAAGGTTCACAGGTTTCCCGTCTTTCGTGAATATCGCATGTTTTAAAATTCCGCGGCGCTTCATTATTTTTATGCGCCGCACCTTCCCCGCTGAACCCGTAGAACCTACAGAACCCGCTGAACCTCATTCGCACGCAATCAAAGGGCGATCCGCCCCCACGGGCTAACCCTGAACCCCGAACCCTGAACCCGACAACCTTCTTATTTCTTATTCGCCTTTTTCGCGAGGTTGCTGCCGATGAACTGGATGAGCTGGACGACGACGATGAGGACGAGGATGGTAGCGACCATGACGTCAGCCTGGAAACGCTGGTAGCCGTAGCGGATGGCGAGGTCGCCTAAGCCGCCGCCGCCGATGGTGCCTGCCATAGCGGAAGAACCGATGAGGGTGACGACGACGACGGTGATATTCTCGATGATGGAAGGCAGGGCTTCCGGGATGAGGACTTTCTTGATGATCTGGAACGGGGAAGCGCCCATGGATTCAGCCGCTTCGATGAGGCCGAAGGGAACTTCACGGATGGAGGTCTCGACCATACGGGCGGTATAAGGGATCGCAGCGATGGTCAGTGGGACGATGGCTGCGGTGGTGCCGATGGAGGTGCCGGCGATGAGACGGGTGAGAGGAATGATCGCGACCATCAGGATGATGAATGGGATGGAGCGGATCATATTGATGACGAAGGCGAGCGGCTTATTGAGCAGGCGGCAGGCGAGGATGCCGTTCTTTTCTGTGACGACGAGGAGGATCCCAAGAGGAATGCCGACGACGGCGGCGATCAGGGCGGAAACGCCGAGCATGTAGAAGGTTTCTGCCGTACTTTTGAGAAGAAGATTACTAATGACTGGAGACATATCCGAGCACCTCGCTTGTGATAGGTAACGATTTCAGATGACTGAGCGCTTCTTTCATATCGCTGTCATCGCCGATGATGGTGATAATGAGACGGCCGAAGGACACATTCTGGATGTAGTCAATGGAACCGTACAGGATAGATACGTCCAGATTGTACTTTTTGATGAGATTGGCGATGATCGGTTCATTCGCGACGTCGCCGCGGAAGGAGAGGGAGAGGACGGTCTGGTCGTCTGCATTCTCTTTATCGGCATGGATATCCATGTGAGAGAGCTGTTCCGGTACTTCCGAAGACATGACTGAGCCGACGAATTTCTTCAGTGTCGGGGTCTGCGGATTGGTGAAAAGGTCGACGACGGAGCCTTCTTCGATGATGCGGCCATGTTCGATGACGGCGACACGCTCTGCGATTTCCTTGATGACTTCCATCTGATGCGTGATCATGATGATGGTGATGCCGAGCTTCTTATTGATGTCTTTCAGCAGCTGCAGGATGGACTTGACGGTTTCCGGATCCAGCGCAGAGGTTGCTTCATCGGAGAGAAGTACGGACGGATTGGACACGATGGCGCGGGCGATGCCGACACGCTGCTTCTGTCCGCCGGAGAGCTGGGCGGGGTACTTATCCTTGTACTCGGTGAGACCGACCATTTCGAGAATGTCATCGATGCGTTTTTTCTGCTCTGCCTTCGGCACATTGGCAAGCTCCAGCGGAAATGCGATATTTCCTGCCACCGTGCGGGAGGACAGCAGGTTGAAATGCTGGAAAATCATGCCGATGCCTTTGCGCTCGCTACGCAGTTCCGCTTTGGAGAGCTTCATCATGTCTTTGCCATTGATCAGGACTTCGCCTGTGGTCGGTGGTTCGAGCATATTGATGCAGCGGACCAGGGTCGATTTCCCAGCACCGGACTGTCCGACGATACCGTAGATCTCACCATCTTTGATGGTGAGGCTGACGTCATCCAGTGCTTTGAAATTGCCATATACTTTCGTTATATGTTTGAGTTCAATCATTGGAGTCTCCTCATAAAAAATAAAAAACTTTCATCGGAAGATGAAAGCTTTGCGTCGCATCATCTTTCGAGAATATACTCGCTGGAATTGGCACCGTTTCATAAAGATGGTTGCCGTGGCTTCAAAGGGCCAGTCCCTCCGCCACTCATGATGAAAGTTGTATGAAATTCATCGGCAAGGCCGATTGAATGAATTGTACTCTTTATGAGAAAGAAAGTCAATAGGGGGGAGGGGGAGCCCGTGGGGCGTGCTGCCCCATGATTGCGTGTGAAAGTTTTCCCTTGGGTGAGGAGTGAGGAGTGGTGGTGCGGCGCATAAAAATATCGAAGCGCCGCGGAGTATAAATAATGGCGATGCCCGAAGTTGGTATGTAGTCACCAGTCACCAGTCACCAGTCACTAGTCACTAGTCACTCCCAACCCATTTTCCTTTTGCACCAGTTCATCTCTAATGCTATAATATACTAAAGTATTACATACTATGACTACCCAATGACAGGAGGATATATCAATGAGTGTGAATCACAGACTGGTGAATCCGCTGACGGATCAGCTTTTCGATGGCATTCTGACTTTGAAGACGAGAGAGGAGTGCTATGAATTTTTTGAAGACCTTTGTACGATCAATGAACTGCGTGACATGTCGCAGCGACTGGAAGTGGCACGCATGCTCGAAGCGGGAGATAAGTATGACCGCATCGAAGAAGCGACGGGCGCGAGCACGGCTACGATTTCCCGTGTCAAGCGCTGCCTGAAATTCGGAGCCGATGGATACGTGCAGGTGCTCTCTCGGATGGGAAAAGACGTCTCGAAGACGACTGACTGATGATTTCAGGGACATGGGGATCCGATCACGGGATCGGATTCTCCTTAGTTTTTCAAAAAGGAAAAAATACCATGCAGCCATTAGAGCTTTCTCATGAAGGTTTCAAAGCCTATGATATTCGCGGTGTCGTGGGGGCGGAGGTGAACGAAGACCTGGCATATCGCGTGGGTCGTGCCTATGCAGCGCTCTACCATCCGCGGGCGATGTGTGTCGGCTATGATATCCGTCCGAGCTCTCCTGCTATCGCGGAGGCGGTCATGCGCGGCCTGACGGATGGCGGCGCGGATGTGATGGACATCGGCCTGTGCGGGACGGAGATGATGTACTTCGGTACGTTCCACTACGGACTTTCCGGCGGCATCATGATTACCGCGAGCCATAATCCATCGAACTACAATGGCTTAAAACTTGTGCGCGAAGGGGGGATCCCTGTCAGTGCAGATACGGGGCTGAAAGACATCGAAGCACTCGCATTCTCCGGTGATTTTCCCGAGACGGAGAAAAAAGGGAAGATCTTTGAGAAACAGATCCTCTCGGACTACATCGACTGTATCCTCTCTTTTGTGGATGTCTCAAAGATGAAGCCGCTTCATATCGTGGTGAATGCTGGAAATGGCTGTGCCAATATCGCTTTCGCAGAACTGAAAAAACACCTGCCCTTTATTTTTACAGAATTATATATGGAGCCGGACGGCACTTTCCCCCATGGTGTGCCGAATCCGATGCTGGAAGAGTGTCAAAAGCCGCTCAAGGAGAAGGTACTCGAAGAAAAAGCGGATCTTGGCATCGCGTGGGATGGCGACTTTGACCGCTGTTTCTTCATCGATGAGAATGGAAAATTCGTAGAAGGCTGTTACATGGTGGGACTGCTCGCATCCTATTTCCTCAAGCAGCATCCCGGAGAAATCATCATTCACGATCCGCGCGTTTTCTGGAATACGGAAAAGATCTGTCGTCTCTATGGCGGCGTGCCGGTCGAGTCGAAGGGCGGACATGCTTTCATGAAGGAGACCATGCGTCGCGTCCACGGCATTTATGGCGCGGAGAACAGTGCCCATCATTTCTTCCGCGACTTCTCTTACTGTGACTCCGGGATGATCCCCTGGCTCATCGTGACAGAGCTCATGAGCGAGACAGGCAGGCATCTTGGGGAAATGGTCGCGGAAATGGAGAAGGAATTCCCTGTGAGCGGAGAAATCAACCTGCCTGCCAAAAATGTAGAGAAAACCCTCGCTGCAGTCAAGGCAGCCTATGCGCCGAAGGCCTTAGCCATCGATCCCACGGATGGCGTAGGGCTTGAGTTTGAGAATTGGCGCTTCAATCTCCGGCCATCAAATACGGAGCCCCTCATCCGTTTCAATATGGAGACGATGGGCGACCGGGCGCTCCTCGAAGAGAAGAAAGAAGAAATCATGAAGCTCGTCGAGGAAAGTAACAGATAAAGGGGCTTATCGCTTCTGCGCGGACAGAAGTGCCCGTCGGGCATTCGTTTTGAGAGGATAGGCTCTTATCGATCAAAGGCTCTACGCTGATGCATACATATGATGCATACGATCTCTCATGTAAACAAAGGAGCTGTGAAGAAATGAATCCTCATTTCTTCACAGCTCCTTTTTACTTTGCTTTCATTTGGTTCAGGGTTCAAGGTTCTCGTGGCGGCTTCGCCGCCTTTTTTTAGAAGATGGTATTCTCGTATCGCAGCCTTCCCCTCTAGGGGAAGGTGCCCCGCAGGGGCGGATAGGGTGACTATGGCATGAAAGACAGCTGGGATAAGGTTTCCCGGTCACTCCTATGAGAGCTGCAAGTCCCCCGAGGCAGATTGAACGCGAAAATGAGATGATCGTTATTTCACATCGCCATTGTTTTTTTATACGTGACTATTGCATTTTCATGCAGATAGGTGTATATTTATTGCATCAAATCCAACTACATGTGAAAAGAAAGCAAAGAGGGTATAGATGATGAATAAAATGTTGAAACTGGCCATCCTGGGTGTGGCAGCCTGCGGCGTATTTGCCCTTACCGGCTGCGGCGGAGACAAAGCCGCTTCTTCCTCTGCAGCATCGAGTGCGGCAGGACAGGGCGCTCTCCTTCAGAAAATCAAAAAAGACGGTAAACTTGTGGTAGGCACAGCGCCGGGCTTCCCGCCATACGAATTCCTGGATACTTCGGTCAAGGATAAAAAATCCATCACGGGGATCGATATCAAAATCGCAGAAGCCGTTGCGAAGAAGCTCGGCGTCAAGCTCGAAGTACAGGATATGACCTTCCAGTCGCTCCTGGCTTCCATCACGACAGGCAAGATCGATATTGCGATTTCCGCCATCACTCCGACGGCAGAACGAGAGAAGACCGTTGATTTCTCCGACAGCTACCTCGTCGGCAAACAGACGCTCCTCGTCCGCAAGGAAGATGAAGGCAAGTACAAGACACTGGCTGATTTCAATGGCAAAAAGATCGCTGTCCAGAAGTCTTCTCTGCAGGAAAAGCTGACCAGCGAGCAGATCAAAGACGCACAGGTCGTATCTCTTTCGAAAGTTCCGGATGCGCTTTTGGAACTCCAGCAGGGCAAAGTCGATGCCGTCCCGGTACAGAGCATTGTCGGCGGACAGTACCTCGTCACGAATCCTGACCTGGCTCCGACGAATGTATTCTTTAAGATTGACAGCAAAGGCTCTGCGGTCGCTGTGGCGAAGGGAAATGATGACCTCATCAAGATCATCAATGAAGTCATCAAAGAAAACCATGATAATGGCAACATCGATCAATGGGTCGATGAAATGACGAAGAAAGCCGTAGAAAACGCGAAGAAATAAAAGGGTTAGCTCATGGGGGCGTGCTGCTCCTTGACTCTAAAGGAAAACTCTTCTTGAATGAGAAATGGTGGAGCGGCTACGCCGCAATTTTAAATGGGCGATGTCCGAAGATGGCATTTCAGTCACCAGTCACCAGTCACTCGAGGCTCCTAATCCCTAATCCCGAGCTACTCCACTGAGTCGAAGGATCTATAGGTCAAGCGGTATCCTGCATCGTAACCCCAACTCCCAAACCTATTTTCCTTACAGTTTCAGATTTCCAAAGACGGATGCTCCCTTCACGGTTCATCCGTCTTTTTCCATTGACAGAATTTCTTACACCATGCTACTATTTCTGTATCATTATGTATTTTGGGAAAGCGAGGTCTTTCAAATGAAAAAAACTGTAAAATTTGCGCTGCTTGGTCTGGCTGCTGCCGGCGCGCTTCTGATGGCTGGCTGCGGGGATGACAAAGGCGCAGCGAAATCCGCTGCCTCCGGGGAAGCGCAGCAGGGACAGCTGATGGAAACCATCAAGAAGAGAGGCAAAATCATCGTCGGCACCTCTTCCGGCTACCCGCCATATGTATTTGTAGACTCTGGCTCCGCTGACAAGAAAGTCATCGGCCTTGATATCGAAATGTGCCAGCAGATCGCTGACAAGCTCGGCGTCAAGATGGAAGTCCAGGACATGGGCTTCTCTGCACTGCTCTCCTCCGTCACGGCGGGCAAGGTCGACATCGCTGTCGGCGGTGTCTCCCCGACTCCGGAACGCGAGAAAGTCATGGCCTTCTCTGACAAGTATCTTCCGACGGAGCAGAAGCTGCTCGTCCTGAAGAAAAATCAGCACGTATATAAGACAGCCGCAGACCTGAAGGGCAAGACCATCGGCGCAGAAAAGTCCACCACACAGGAAGCGACGGCACAGAAAGTCGAAGGTGCGAAAGCTCTCGGTCTCTCCAGCGTACCGGACGCGATCCTGCAGCTGAAAAATGAAAAACTCGACGGCATCGTCCTCGAAGGCGTCGTAGCCAAGCAGTACCTGATTTTCAATGATGACCTCGCTCTTGCAGATGTACAGTTCGAAGGGGCAAAGAAAGTCTCTGCTGTAGCCATGAAGAAGGGCAATGACGACCTCATGAAGATCATCAATGAGATCATCAAGAAGGATACCGAATCCGGCCAGTTCGAGAAATGGGTCGATCAGTACAGCAAGATCGCAGTAGAAAAAGCGAAGTAAGGCTATCGGACTTTGCTCGTGAATATTTTGCATAAAAGCGCAGACTCCATGGAGGAGGCTGCGCTTTTTTATTGCTGCTCTGCATAGCAGGAAGAAGTAAGGCTGAAAAAGCACGCGATATCGCAGAGCCTATCTTCTTCGCGCATGTGGAACTTTCCGTAAAGTTAAAAATACAAGAAATCTGATCTCGAAAAATTGCAAAAATTAAATGAATAATTATTGACATATATGTATAATCATGCTATTATCTATGCATACAAAAACGAAAGGAAACACGGATTCAATCGTTGCCAGATTTCATTCTTGAATTTTTATAAAATGCAAGGAATGATTCGACGCGAATAGCGCGCTATTTAAGGAGAATAATGACGAAGCAGTGTATAAAAATTCTTATGAAATCTGACTCTGCGATTTAATCAGCGTTTCCGTAAGTCCGATGGGGACGATTTTACTAGAGAGGTGCGTATCATGATGATGAAACATAGCAAAGCATGGAAAGCAGCTGCCCTTGGTCTGGCAGCTATGGCAGCATTCACCCTGGCTGGCTGCGGCGGCAGCGGCGACAAAGCAGCATCGAGCAAACCGCAGACGCAGAAAGAAAGCCCGCTGATGCAGAAGATCAAGAAAGAAGGCAAGCTCGTCGTAGGTACCGCTTCCGGCTATCCGCCATATGAATTCGTCGATACGTCCGTCGGTGAAAAGAAAGTCATCGGCATTGATATGGAACTTGCACAGAAAGTCGCTGACAAGCTCGGCGTCAAGCTCGAAGTGCAGGATATGAATTTCCAGGCGCTTTTGACCTCGCTCACCAGCGGTAAGGTCGATATCGCTATCGCCGGTATCAACCCAACTGATGAACGTAAGAAATCTATGGATTTCTCGAACAACTACCTGCCGACAGAACAGCTTGTCATCATCAAGAAGGCAGATGCGGACAAATATAAGAAAGTAGAAGATCTCTACGGCAAGACCATCGGCGTCCAGAAGTCCACCACACAGGAAGCTCTGGCAAAGGAAAAGATCAAGGATGCCAAGATCGTCGGTCTTGCGCATGTCCCGGAAGTCGTGCTCGAGCTCAAGCATGGTAAGGTAGATGGCCTCGTTGTCGAAGGCATCGTCGGTCAGCAGTACCTCATTTTCAATGATGACCTGATGTTCTCGGAAATCAAATTCCCGAATGCTGTCAAGAACTCTGCGGCTGCCATCCAGAAGGGCAACGAAGATGTCCTTGCTGTCGTGAACGAAGTCATCAAAGAAAATACGGACAATGGCAACTTCAAGAAATGGACAGAAGAATACAGCAAGAAAGCGGTAGCGAATGCGGATAATAAGTAAGTAGAACCGTTCATCGGTAGTGTCACTTGGTAAGATGATTTTCTCTAGGGTTCAGGGTGAGTCTCTGGGGCTTGACGCTCCATGGGCTCACCCTGAGCCCCTTCTTATTTTTCTATAGTCAATCCCATGCTCGTGTGTTATAATTAAACATCGAATTTTCCGATAAAATCAAAAGACTAGGAAAGAAGGATATGTAATGACTGATAAAAAGATCCCATTCAGCGATGAGCTGATCCGACAGGTAGCACAGCAGTATGGTACCCCATTTCACATCTATGATGAAAAAGGCATTCATGACAATATGAAGCGTCTGCAGAAGGCCTTTTCCTGGAATCCGCATTTTCATGAATACTTTGCGGTGAAAGCAACGCCAAACCCCTGGATCATGAAGAGCCTCAAGGAGCTCGGCATCGGTGCAGACTGCAGCTCTATGGCAGAGCTGGTGCTTGCTGAGAGTGTCGGCATCACCGGTGATCAGATCGTATTCTCTTCGAATGATACCCCGGACGAAGAATTTTTGAAAGCGAATGACCTTGGTGCCATCATCAATCTGGATGATGTATCGAATTTAGGCGACATGGAACGTCTTCACATCGTCCCGGAAAAGATCTGCTTCCGCTATAATCCAGGGCCGGAGCTTGCACGCGGCAATGCGATCATCGGTACTCCGGAAGAAGCCAAGTACGGCATGACCAAGGACCAGCTCATGACCTGTGTCGACTGGGCGAAGGACCATGGAATCTCCTACATTGGTATCCATACCATGGTCATCTCCGCGGAACTCCAGCTCCCGGGGCTTCTCGGCACCATCAGCATGATGTTTGACCTTGCGAATGAGATCAAGAGAGAAAAAGGCATCACCGTCTCCTTCATCGACTTTGGCGGCGGCATTGGCATCCCCTATCGTCCGGAACAGGATCCGATCGACCTCGAAGGCCTCGGCGAAGGTGCGAAGAAGCTCTTCGAAGAAAAAATGGCAGGCTTTGAAGATACCCGCATCTCCTTCGAATGCGGCCGCATGGTGACCGGCCCGTATGGCTTCCTCGTCACGAAAGCCATCCATTACAAGCACATCTACAGAGACTACATCGGTACCGATGCCTGCATGGCCGACCTCATGCGTCCGGGGATGTATGGTGCCTACCACCACATTACTGTCCTCGGCAAAGCAGATGCACCGAAGGACCACGTCTATGACGTGACCGGCTCCCTTTGTGAGAATTGCGATAAATTCGCCATCCAGAGAGAGCTTCCTGAAATCGAAATGGGCGACCTCATCGTCATTCATGATACCGGCGCTCATGGCCACAGCATGGGCTATAACTACAATGGACGTCTCCGCCATCAGGAAATCTTCGTCCATAAAGATGGCAGCATCCAGCAGATCCGCAGAAATGAAACCCTTCGCGACCTCTTCGCGACACTGGATTTCCCGGGACTTGCAGAGAATACGGAAAAAGTTATGAAATAAGGAAATAGAAAATACCACCATGATGTCTATGTCATGGTGGTATTTTTTATGACGGAAAGGGGAGTGGGTGTCGTGCTTGCCACAGCCGTATCATCCCGCTATTTTCCGGCAATAGTCATACAAGGATAGAGGTAGTCGGAGTCTTCTCTCCAGACGCCTGTCTCATAGTCAAAGCGGGCATCATAGACCTTGGACTCTGCAAACCGGGTCAGCGCTTCTTCATACAGCACGTTTTCTCTTTCTGCAAGAAGTCCTACCGCGTCTCGCATGATTTCGACCGCGCAGGCTTCTTTTTATGTATCATTGAATTCATGCGTTTCCATCGCCATAGCGTTCACTCCTTAAAAAAGTCAGGCTACGTTTTCTGAAGTCTCCAAGTCTCTCACTTCTTCCTTTTCTCTCTCTCCTGCACTTCCTTTACGACTTCTTCTATCGTCGTCCCCTTGATCGGTTCTTCCCCATTTTCTGCCCATGGGAAATGCATATGGGGGGCGACGCGTTCGAAGAAGTGGGGGAGATGCGTCGCATTGTCGTCCACGTGCTCGGGGACGAAGACGGGGAGGCGGGAGGGGAGGATTTCAAGGTCGATCGGGAAATTCGGTCCTTTATCGCCGTCTACATTGGTCGAGAGGGTATCGCCTTCATTGATGGAGATGTGCGCTTTTTTGATACCGACGACAGTGACGAAGTCGGGGCCCATCTGGAAACCGGCGAGGAGCTTCGGCGCCTGCCGGATGGCATTCAGCCATGCGAAGTCGTGGAAGAGGCAGAGCTTGATGATGCCTTTATTGCGGTCCTCCGGCGGAATGAGGTTGCGGAAACTGCCGGCGGAGTCGGTCAGCATGGCAGCGATCAAAGGGGAGGAGACTTGGATCACAGTGCCATTTTCCTCTTCGATCTTAAAGTGGTAAGATTTCTGCTTGTTCAAGACCTGCATGCCTTTCATGAAGTAGGCGAGCGATCCGAAGAGGGTCTTTTCTTTGATGGAGACTTCGCTGACTGCTTCAGAAATGAGACCGGCGGCGACAACGTTGATGAAGTAGCGGTCATTGATCTTGCCGACATCGATTTTCGTCTTGACTGCATGTTCGAGCATGCGGATGGCTCCCTGCGGGGAGCGCGGGATGTGGAGAGCGCGGGCGAGGTCATTGACTGTGCCGAAGGGAATAAAGCCGAAGGCGGACTGACTACCTACGGGTACCATGCCATTGATGACTTCATTGATCGTGCCATCGCCGCCCATGCAGATGACGTCGCGTCCTTTTTCTGCGGCGATGCGGGCGAATTCTGTAGCATCCCCGGCTTTTTCGGTCAGCTTGATGGTGATGTTGTCATAGCGCTTTGCCAGTGTCGTATGGAGGAGCGGGATATAGCGCGGGGCTCGCTCGCGTCCAGAGGTCGGATTGACGATGATGGTGCATCGGGTGGATTCTGTCATGGGTGTCTCCTGAAAAAAGTGTGGGTGATCCGGAGAAGTCATGGGTAAGGAAATGGCAGCCCCGTTTCCCCATTGGCGGGAAGATTCTTTCTGAGGGGAATGCCCCAAATGGTCTGCTCTGATCTCCGGTCACACAGCTTTACGTTCAAACTTGTATTCTATATTATAGCGCAAATCAGCACACGAAAAAAGGCTCTCCCACGAAATGCTCGTGCGGAGAGCCTTTTACTGTTCGAAATGCTGACCGCTCCTGTCACCAGTCACTGATTCCGGGCCCCCAGCCGTTCTTGATCTCGTTGTACAGCTTGACAAGACCATTTTCCATGGCGAGGTTATTTGGCGCGGCTGGCTTGACAGTGTGAAGGAAGATACGGCAATGGGTATCGGGAATGGCGATGAAGACGTGCTGACACCAGACGAAGCCGTTCGGCGTCAGGGTGCGGAAGTATTCGGAGAGCGTGCCTCCATGTGCAGAAAGGCGATCGGAGATGGTGTCCGCGTCCATGAAGTGTTCATAGCGAGGGCGGTCTTCTTTCTGAATGGAGAGATATCCGAAAGCACGCATTGTTTTTCGGTAACAGTATGTGTGGCCGGGATGAAACTTGTGGTAGTCCCGGCAGAAGACGACGGGCTGGCAGGTGCCGCGGTCAAGATCATTGATGATGATGGCATGGTAGAGGTCGTAGAGATCTTTTTCAAGACCGGTCACTTTCATCTGCTCGATCTGGATGGCATTGCGTGTGATATTGAGAAGCTTGCAGCGCATAAGGAAGCGCTTGCCGAGCTGGGCGATCTTCTGCACCTTCAGCCAGAGATACTGATCATCGATGGTATAGGTCATGGCGTAGGGCTCATCGGAATCGTAGACATGGGAGAGCAGACGCGCGATTTTTTGACGAATCGGGCTCTCCGGCATATTCATAGTAGGCTGTGAGCTCAGGCGTCTCAATGGCCATATGCTGCAGAGCGATATGGGCTTTCATCTCATCGAAGGGGAGCGGCTTGCCGAAGAAGTAGCCCTGGATCTTTTCGCAGCCGATGTCTCGGAGGAAGCGGAATTGTTCTTCTGTTTCCACGCCCTCTGCCAAGGTCCGTATGCCGATCTTTTTCGACATATGAATGGTGGACTGGATGATATCTTTCGAGCGCTGCGTGAAATTCGACAGGAAATCCATGTCGATCTTGAGCTCATCGAAGTGATAGTCTTTGAGTGCATTCAGTGAGGAGTAGCCGCTTCCGAAGTCATCCATCCAGACCTGATAGCCGACCTCGCGGAAGCGATCGAGGATGATGCGGATTTCTTGTGCATTCTGGACGAACATGCTCTCTGTGATTTCTATGCAGAGGAGATGGTGGGGGATCTGGTATTTTTCCGTGCGTTTCTTGACCTCTGCGAAAATGTCACAGGTGAGGAAGTCCATGCGGGAGAGGTTGATGGAAATCGGGACGACCGGTACGCCTTCATCGAGGCAGGCGCGGATGCGCTTGCAGACCTCTTCCAGAATGTACAGGTCGAGCTGGTAGAGCTGGCGTGTATTTTCAAGAGCCGGGATGAATTCACTCGGCTTTAAGAATCCGTACACGGGATCGATCCAGCGGGCCAGTGCTTCGAGGCCGCATAGGGTCTTCGAGATGGAGCGGATGACCGGCTGGTAGTAGACCTGGATATAGCCCTTCGCAAAGGCCTCGTCCAGATGATCGATGACATAGTCACGGATGAGGACAGCGCGCTGCACCTTGGCGGTATATTCACAGAGGAAGATGTCAAGGCGATCCTTGATGCTGTCGCAGGCGAGCTTCGCAAGATCGCAGGCTTTGCTCGGCGTGATCGAGAGATCCTCTACCTGATAGATGCCGATCTTCACTTCGAGCGGAGAGCGCATGTACAAGGAAAGCAGCTTCTTGTGGGCATCGATGACGCGGTTTTGCAGGTCTACGTCATAGGTGAGGACGACGAAATGGTCATCCGAGAAGCGGGCAATGAAATCATCCGGGAAACATTTTCGGAGCGTCTCCGCCATATGGAGCAGGAGGGCATCACCTGCATCAAGGCCGAAATGGATATTGTACGACTTGAAGTGGCAGAGATTGAAATACAGGATCGCGATCGGCGGCGATGCCGGATTCATGCTGCTCAGCTTGAACCACTTGGCTGCATATTCAAGGAAACGACGCTGCCCCGGGAGTTCTGTCAGGCGGTCGGTGGAGTAGGTGAGATATTTCGCTTCTGCATCGACGGCGAAGACTACGGTCACGCGCCCAAAGTCCGGGAGCGTGTGGGTGCGGCAGAAAATCTCCATGTATCGGGGAGGACCATTCTTCGTGATGACTTTGAAATCTACGGATCCGATCGAACTCTGCTGCAACTGATGTCCGATGTCTCGGAAAACACGCTCTCTGTCAGCGGTATTGATGATGTCATCGAAGGTGTTTCCACGTTCCTGAGTCAGTGCGTCCAGGCTGTCATAGCCCAGCATGGTGAGGAAACGGTCATTGGCATAGAGAATGTCATGGGTGTCCGCACGATAAATAAAAACGCCCCCCGGCATGGCATTCAGCACGCCGCTTTGGATAGAATGATTGATTACATCAAGTGAAACATCTTTATTCATTGTTCGTCACCGCCTTTGTCGTAGTGATAGTCATAGGGTTAAGGGTTTGAAAAAATTAGGAATGAGGAATGAGGAATTAGGAATGGTGGTGGCGGCTTCGCCGCGAATATATATGGGGCGATGCCCGAAAGTGGTATTCAAATCACCAGTCCCTAGTCACCAGTCCCTAGTCACCAGTCCCTAGTCACCAGTCACCAGTCACTAGTCACTAGTCACTTGAGACTCCTAATCCCTAGCCACCAGTCACTCTATTTATATCTTATAAAAGTACTCGATAGCGCCCAGTGTCTTGCCGTCCTGAAAGAGGGGCTCGGTGTGAACGAGGACGGAGACTCGGTCGCCCGCCTTGCTCCTGAGCCAGACGGCTTTTTCACGGGATAGTCCGTCGAAAATGGTTGCGACGAGCGGGCACATGGCGTGGCACAGGTGGGTGCCATTCTCATCGATGTGATCGAGATGACTTTCGAAGCAGTGCTTGCCGAGCATATCTTCGGAGGTGTATCCGCTGATGCGTTCTGCGCCTTTGCTCCAGTAGAAAATCTTACGATCCGTATCGACGCAGTAGACGCCGAAGGGCATCTGATCAAGAATTTTTGCGAAGAGTTCTTCGTGTGTCATATTCATGGGTTGAACCTCGTTTCATGAAGAGGAAGTGTGAACCTCAGCGTGGCAGTGCATAATCATGCTTTTTATAGTATATAAGGAAAGAAGGAAAAAGGCAAAGGAAATATGATGAAAATAGATGAATCTATCATTTTTTTGAAACAGAGAGACGCTCCATTGTCAACTTTACAGGGGGGGGTACATGTTGTAATATTACATATATGTATATATATAACGTGAATGAGTATTTTCTTCAGGGGAAACGGCAGAAGATATCGATACCATGATGCTTGAGGTGTCGATATGTCTGTCTATGATGAATCACAGGAGAACCATATGAATAAAATGGGCATGACACTTTGTCTGTCTCTGGCTGCTTTTCTGCCTTGCGGGGTGATGCAGGCGGCAGATATTGACCCGATCTCGCAGCATCAGGCGAAGGAAAGGGCGCAGGTCAGAGAGACGATGGACCGCTATACGGCAGAGGAAAAGGCGGTGCGACGAGAGAATGCACGGGCACTCGGACGGGAGCTGCTGCTCGCAGGCGAAGGCCTTGGCGAAACGGTGAAGCGGGAGATCGGAGAGTTGGCGGTCGAGGATGCACAGGCGCGTGTCATCGCGAATATCCCGATCAATAAAGCACGGACGGCGCTTTCCACATCAGCAGGGGACTATGAAGCGATGAAGGCACATTACCTCATCCGTCAGCGGATGCTTCCTGCGTGGGAGGAGGAAAAGGATCGGCTGATCATTTCCCTTTCCCAACTGGGCGGGATGCCCGTCCCCAGAGAGCCGGAAGCGGCTTTTGCCAAGACATATGAGAAGGCATCGGCGGCACGAAGGAATGTGCTCCTGTACTATCAGGGAGAGCATGATCCGGATCAGCTTGCGCCTTACCAAAGGGAGGCAGACAAATGGCTCGGCATGCTCACCGCAGAGGTGAAAGCGTATGCACTCTCGCTGGCAAGCAGCAGCGATCCGTCGCATCCGACGCCGGAGGCAGAAGCCCTGGCCACGCAGTACACGAAGACGGTCCTCTTGGCACTCGATGATGAGCTGCAGGTGGAAATCCTTGGGGAGCGTTTCGAAAATGCGCGGAAATCTTATGAGGCGGCGACGAAGAATTACGAGAAGCTGTATGCGAAGGAAATCAGCCGCTGCATGAACAGCGGCAATGGATTCCTTCTTACGAATCAGACAGCAGGGGATATCGGCATCAGGGAGGCGGCTCCTTCGGCAGCATCGGGCAGTCCTTCTGCCGCCAAGGCGGCAGGGAGTGGCATGCCCACAGGCGGCACCGTGGTACCGAGCACGCCCTTTCTTGTGCCGCGGAGTAGCGAGGAAAGAGAAGCTCTTCGAAGGAAGCTCATGGACGAGATGGATCGGGTCACTTCGGATGACTGGGAGCGTCTCGCACGCCGCCGCGTAGAGTATGCAGATGAGTTGTCTGATATCGGTTATTTTGACAGAGAATCATCACACATGCAGGCATCCACCGAGGTCAAACCGCCGAAAATTCCGGAGCAGCGATTCAAAATCGATGGGGAGGCGCGTGTGGACTATGGTTTCCATAGCGGCTACAAGTCCATCGGGGACAGAAGCCGCGCGCGTGTCAGAATTTATGGGGATTACAATATCGATGACAACTGGCATTTCATTTCCATGCTGGAAAATGAAAAGCTCCTCACCGGTAAGGGGAAGGACAGCTGGATGGATATCGACCGCTGGTATCTGACGGGTAAGGTTGGCCGCGCGCGTGTGGATGCCGGCGCTTTCGGCTCCTTCCTTGCTGAAGGAAATGTTTACGACAGCAAGTTCACCGGTGTGCGCGTCTCTGGCAAGGAGCCTTTTTCCTACATGGCAGAAGCGGGGACGATCAAGCATGCAGGCTTTGTGGCAGCTGCTGAGGCATCGACCACGCATGACATCTATACGCTGGGAGCGGGGCTCTATCGATTCGATCTCAAGGACAGGGGGGAGAGGAATATCTACATGCTGAATGTTCATCGTCCGCTCGGCGGTCTTTATGATCTGGGCCTCATGGGACTTCTTGGGGAAGATGAGAGCCGCAGTGAGAAAGGCTATGTGGTATCCCTCACTCGCGGGAAAGAGAAAACATGGGTGAGAGGAAATACGTACTATTTCCTGAAATACTATCACCAGCCGTATACCACATATGTATCGCATACCATGGACGGGCTTGCAGACTACATGGATGGTTTCGAAGGCATCGGCGCTGGGATCCACTACACCGTGAAGCCGGACTGGCTCCTGCAGGCAGAATACTATAATCTCAAGGACCTTGAAGAGGGCGGCAGAAATCATACCTTCTGGCTTGCGCTCTCGTACTATTTCTCGAATTATAATACGTAAAAATGGTTCAGGTTGGCGGGTTCAGGGTTCGGGGTGAAAGCGCGGCGCATAAAAAATAGAAGCGCCGCTTGTGGGAATCATCGGTCTTCTCGTTTCGTCATTTCGAGCGAAGTCGAGAAATCCTTCTTGCACACCGCTGTAGAAAATGACGAGGTTTCCCATTTACACTCGGCTCACGGATTCCCATAAACCGCAAACAACAAAGATCTATCGACTTCGCTCGAGATGACGATACGGGGATGCCTTTATCGCAAGGCCGTTCCTCAATCCGTTGAACCCGTTAAAGTTTGAAAGCAGGGATACGCGGCTAGTGACTAGTGACTAGTGACTGGTGACTTAAATACCACTTTCGGGCATCGCCCCATATATATTCGCGGCAAAGCCGCCACCTTCATTCCTCATTCCTAATTTTTTCAAACCCTGAACCCTGAACCCTGAACCCTGAACCTTGAACCTTGAACCTTGAACCCTTTCCCAAGGAGGTCTTCCTTATGAAGAACATTCATACAATTGTCGTTGTCGGTCTGGGCTACGTCGGCCTTCCGCTGGCGCATGCTTTTTCGAAGCATTTCCGCGTCATCGGCTATGATCTGTCCGAGGAGAAGATCGCGCTCTACCAGAAAGGCATCGATCCGACGAATGAGCTTGGTCATGAAGCAGTCAAAGAGAGCACGGTCGTATTCACGAATGACCCGCAGAAGATTTCCGAGGGAGATTTCATCGTGGTCGCTGTGCCGACACCGGTGAATCAGGACAAGACGCCGGATCTTTCGCCGGTCGAGTCGGCTTCCCGCATCGTGGGAGCGCATATGAAAAAAGGCGCAGTCATCGTCTATGAGTCGACGGTCTATCCGGGGGTGACAGAGAATATCTGCGCGCCGATCCTTGAAAAAGAGTCGGGAATGACGCTGGGAGCAGATTTCCAGATCGGCTACTCGCCGGAGCGTATCAATCCGGGCGATAAGGTACATACCCTCACGAGCATTGTCAAAATCGTTTCCGGGATGAATGAAGAGACGCTGGAGACAGTGAAATCCGTCTACGGTACCATCATCGAAGCGGGCGTCTATCCTGTTTCCTCGATACTGGTCGCAGAAGCGGCAAAGCTCGTGGAGAATGCACAGCGTGATATCAATATCGCCTTCATGAATGAGCTCGCGATCGCCTTCCATCTGATGCATATCGATACGAATGAGGTACTCGAGGCGATGAATACGAAGTGGAATGCGCTCGGTTTCCGTCCGGGGCTGGTCGGCGGTCACTGCATCGGTGTCGATCCGTACTATTTCATTTATCAGGCAGAAAAACTGGGCTATCACTCCAAGATCATCGGCGCGGGACGCCGCATCAATGACAGCATGTCGGGCTATGTGGTGAAGCAGATGGTGAAGGAAATGATCCGAAACCACGTAGATACGCGACATGCGAAAATTTATCTTCTGGGCATGACCTTCAAGGAGGATTGTCCGGATGTCAGAAATTCCCGGGCTGTCGATATTTTCCATGACCTCAAGGATATGGGCTTTGACCCCGTCGCTGTCGATCCGGCGGCTGACCAGGCGGACTTTGAGCGTCTGTATCATGTGCCGCTTATGCCGCTCTCTGCTGTCAAGGATGCGGATGTCATTGCTGTCCTTGTCGCACATAAAGAATTCAAAGCGCTCTTGCCGGCTGAAGTTCGCTCGCTCTTTGTATCCTGCATGGAGGAAGAGACGCCGCTCCTCTTTGATGTGAAGAGCATCTATGACCCGAAGGAAATCAGGGGCGAGGGGCTTGCCTATTGGAATTTATAAAGGGGCAACCTTGGGGACGTGCTGTCTCTTGATTGCGATTGAAAGCCTCGCCGGAATGAGGAATTAGGAATGAGGAATTAGGAATGAAGGTGGCGGCTTCGCCGCGAATATATATGGGACGATGCCCAAAAGCAGCATTCAAGCCACCAGTCACAAGTCACCAGTCACTCGAGGCACCCAATCCCTAATCCCTAATCCCTAGCCACTCATCTCTGCTTTCAAACTTAGAAGTGACTAGGGACTGGTGAGTAGACTCCCGTATCGTCATTTCGAGCGAAGCGAGAAATCTTTCTCGTTTCGTATTTCTAATTTCTCATGCAAGCGAGGCTTTCAGCCGAAAGCAAAGGGCAGCACGCCCCAGAGGCTCACCCTGCACCTGTCATTTTACCATCGAGGAAATTATGCGTATCAAAACCATTGCCATCTTAGTCCTTGCTGTTGCCGTGATCGGCGGGGGCGGCTACGGGCTGCACCGCTTCCTGGCTTCTTCCGCGCAGAGCGAGGCGTATGTGACGGACTTATCCAGCGGTTTTTCTGCCGATCGCGAGATCAGGGACGCATTGACGCTGTATCAGAAGGATAGCTGTCCGAAGGCGAAGATTCTGAAACCGCCGGGCGGGGAGGAGAAGAGGATGTACCTCTTCTTCTCGGGACTGCCGGATCGACCGATGATCGAGAAGCTGACAGACCTTCTGGAAAAAGAAAAAAGCGAAGCCGCCTTCTTTGCAGAAGGGCAGAATGTGCTTGATGAAGAGCAGGGGATGAAGGTGCTGCATAAGAAAGGCGCTCTCATCGGGAATTATACATGGCTGGGACGGCCGAAATTTGAAACGATGAAGCCGGAGGCGGCCATTGCTTCGGTGGCCAAGACGCAGAAAGCCATTCATCTCATGGAAGGCAGTACGCCTCTTTATTTCAAAGCACCGAATACGAAGTACACCGATGACCTGCTGAAAGTCCTCGGCGCGTGCGGGGTGAAGTACGCGGTGGAGAGCAGCATCACCATCCGAAGAGGACAGCTCAAGAGCGCATCCGATGCCAGGGAGATCGTGAAGAAATTAAAGCCCGGCAGCATCATCGCCTTTGAAGTGAATCGCCCGCTCGATATCAAGGTGAAAGAGCAGGGAGCCTATGATGAGAAGCCTGCTATCGATAAGAAACCGACCATCAAGGATAGCGACTTCATAGATCGGCCGGCGCCTCATGATATGGCGGAGGAGGTCTCTTGGCTCATCGATGCATTGAAAGAGGAAGGGTATGAGTTGAAAGGCTTGGAAGGTATAAGCGTTTCCCTAGAAATATAGTAGCTAGTGATTAGTAGCTAGGGATTAGGTTGGCGATACGAGAAAGCCGCTAGGGAAACACTGGTTAAATCGTTGTCTGACTTGGCTCTTGTATTTTCATGCAAGGCGAGGAATAATCCGACGCGAATAGCGAGCTATTTAAGGAGGGTTATGACGAAGCATTGCATGAAAATACATGCCAAATCGGACTCTGCTATTTAATCAGCGTTTCCCTAGTTTCAAACCTTCGCGGCGCTTCCATATTTTTATGCGCCGCACCTTCCCCGATGAACCCATAGAACCTTTTGAACCTATTTTTCATCCCTCTTCATAGATTGGAGAATACCCATGAGTACAGATGACAGACTGCAGGAACTGAAGGAGGACAGGCGTCTTCTTCCCTATGTGCCAGATGTCACAGGACGGCGGACGAATGCGGATCGCCGTCAGGCGAGTGAACGAGATAAGATCCGGCGGGATCAGGACTATGAGAAATACATCGAGAGTGCCGAGGCGGGCCGTCGCTTCAAGGTGAAGATCCCTGTACGTCTTACCTATACAGCGGAAGGAAAGAAGAAGGTGCTTCGCGGGACATGTATGGATATTTCCTCGACGGGGATGCTCTTTATCGCTGCCGAAGAGAGCGCGGTGACAGATATGCCGAAAGAGGGCAAGCTGTCTTTCGAGATCCGTCCCGGAGATATGCCGGAAGGCTATGAGATGAAGGTGAAAGGTCTTTCTGCGGAGATCGTTCGTTCCTTTGACAAAGAGGGGCATCTTGCGCTGGGACTTCATTTCAAAAAGTCACTCGTCCAGTACTACCAGTCGAAGCGGGGGAAGTACCTCATCGCGGTCTCTGCATTTCTTTTGCTCTGTATTTCGCTTGTGATCCTTCTCATGCGCTCGGAGTCGGTCATTTATTTCCGCTTCAATAAGTTTCTTTATTTATATAGCATTATTACGGCGGGATTTCTGCTTACGCGCTATTTCTTCGCCATCTTTTATAAACCGGTTCCTGTGGATATCCATTTCACGCCGGGTGTCTCGATCATTGTCCCGTGTTTCAATGAAGAGACGTGGATCCAGCGGACAGTGCTTTCCTGTATGAATCAGGACTATCCGCCGGATAAGCTGCAGGTCATCGTGGTGGATGACTGCTCGACAGATCGCTCCGTGGAGAGGGTGGAAGAGCTCATCCGAAAGCTGGATGAGGATGATCCTGAGGCGCACATTCGTGACCGGCTCACCTGCTTCGTGCAGCCGCAGAATGGCGGCAAGCGAGAGGCTCTCGCACGCGGGCTCTCGCTGGCAAAGCATGAGCTTCTGGTCTTCGTCGACTCGGACTCCTTTCTCTCGCCCTTTGCGGTCAGAAATGTCGTGCAGCCTTTCAAGGATAAGGAAATGGGCGGTGTCTGCGGACGGACGGATGTCGCGAATACCTATACGAATTCGCTTACCAAGATGCAGGCAGTGCGCTACTATATCGCGTTCCGCATCATGAAGGCGGCGGAAGGCTTCTTTGATGCGGCGACCTGCCTCTCGGGGCCGCTTTCCTGCTATCGGAAGGATCTGGTCGAAAAATACTGTGATGCGTGGATTCATCAGAAGTTTCTGGGGCGCAAGGCGACCTTTGGTGATGATCGAAGTCTCACGAATTTCATCCTGCGTCATAACCGCACGACCTATCAGGATACGGCGATCTGTGAGACCATCGTCCCCAAAAGTTACAAGGTTTTCCTGAAACAGCAGATGCGCTGGAAGCGTTCATGGCTGCGCGAGTCCCTCATCGCTGCGCGCTATATGTGGAAGAAGGAGCCGCTCATGGCGCTCTCCTTCTACTTCGGGCTGATCGTCCCGATCGCGGCGCCGATCGTCGTGATTTACAATCTGATCTACATCCCGCTCATGCACCGCGTCTTCCCGACGACATTCCTCGTCGGCATGGCGCTCATGGCGATGCTGATGAGTATGGCGCAGCTCTTCCTCAGGAAAAGCTCCACATGGGTGTTTGGGATCTGGTTCTGCCTCTACTATGAAGCGGTCCTGCTCTGGCAGATGCCGGTCGCATGGTTCACTTTCTGGAAGGATACCTGGGGCACGCGCATGACGCCGGCAGATGTGCGGGAGGCCGAGAAGAAAAAGAAGAAGGAAATGGAAAAGCACCACAAAGCAGAAAAGAAAGCAGGTGAGAAGCCATGACGTTGGGGGAGGAATCTTACACCCGACATAAGAACCGCGTGAAGCGGGCGCGGACTTTCCTGGAAATCCTCGCAGTCATCGCAGCGCTCTACCTGCTCTATACTCTCTTTTTCCATGGAAAGACATACCAGCCCTATACTGAGAGTCAGGTGAGTCCTACAACCGATACGGGCTTCATCGCGCTTTCGTACTTCGGTGTCGACCGCATCGGAGATACCTCGACACTGATCGGGGAGAAGCAGCTCCGCGAGCACCTGAAGGCATTGAAGGACAATGGCTATGTGACCATCACGCAGGAAGACATCGAGAAGTACTATGAAAAAGGCCAGCCTCTTCCTGAAAAGGCACTGTACCTGATGTTCGAAGATGGGCGGCGCGATACTGCGATTTTCGCAGACAATATCATCGAAGACCTGAATTTCAAGGGTGTCATGATGACATACCCGGAGAAATTTGACCACGAGGATCCGAAATTCCTTCGCCCGTCTGATCTGAAAGATATGACAGACTCCACCTTCTGGGAGCTGGGGACGAATGGCTACCGGCTGGAATACATCAACGTGTACGATCGCTATCACAATTTCATCGGAGAGATCGATCCCCTGACTTATGCGATGATGCGTCCGTACCTCGGACGTGACTACAATCACTATCTCATGGACTACATCCGCGATAAGGACCGTATCCCGGTCGAAACGCTGGATCATATGAAGCGGCGCATCGGCTATGACTACAGCCGCGTCGCGGAGCTCTATCAGGATCATCTAGGCTATGTGCCGCAGGTCTATGTCCTGATGCATGCGAATACAGGGAAATTCGGCAATGCAGCGAGTGTTTCCTACGAAAATGAAAAATGGATCCGCAAGCTCTTTACGATGAATTTCAATCGCGAGGGTTACTCCTTCAACCAGAGAAACAGCTCGCTCTACGATCTCACGCGCATGCAGCCGCAGCCATACTGGCCGGTGAATCATCTCTTGATGCGCATCAAGTATGACACGAAGCAGCAGGATATCACCTTCAAGCGGGGCGATACCCGCATAGAGGACTGGGAAATCCTGAAAGGCGCAGGGGAGTACAAGGAAGAAAGCATCATCCTGACCTCTCTCCCTGAAAAGGAAGGCCTGATGCGGCTCAAAAATCACTACAGCTATGGAGATGTAGACATCAAAGTCCGTCTCGAGGGCAATTCCTTCGGCGGGCAGAAGGTACTCTTCCGTGGAAATAAGGACTTCACCTCCTGTCTTTCTGCCGGTATCGAGCAGGGGAAGCTGGTGATCGCGGTGAGAGAAGGGGCAGGCGAGAAGAAGCTCTTTGAAGAAAAGATTTCCGTCCTTGACGGGGAAACCCCGATTTCCATCGAAGAGGATAAAAAACGCGTGCGTATGGGCGTCCTTGCCGCGCTCACCCGCTATGCAGATACGACAGACAAGGCGAAGCTCTATGCCGCCCGCATGGAAGAAACAAGGGATCGGAAGGCTTCGACCGTCAAAGATGGAGAGCAGGAATATGAAGCGCCGGAGAGCTTCCACGCCCGTCTTGACCGCGAGCTGGAGATCCGCATGAGAGGAAATCAAGTGACCGTTCTTCTGGACGGAAAGGAAGTCGCCCATGTCGAAGCACCGGAGATGAAAGGCAGGGAAGTCGGCCTCTGGGCGGGATGGAACAGCCAGGCATGGAGTCAGAGAAATCTGGCGGATGATGTCTATGACGGCGTCTTCGAGCGTCTCATCATTACATCCGCCAAAGAGGGCAAAGAAAGCCTTATCTACTCGACCGAGCTGTCCGGCCTCGACAAATGGCGCTTCGATGCGAACCAGAAATGGGAGTCCGTCCTCGGGTGGTTCCTGAAGCATTTCTAGGGATGAGTGGATGGTGACTAGTGACTGGTGACTAGGAATCAGTAGCTGGGGATTAGGGATTAGGAGCGCCAAGTGACTAAGAGACTAGGAGACTAGGAGACATCAGACTCCCGTATTGTCATTTCGAGAGCAAGCGAGAAATCTTTGTCATTCGCGGTTCAGAGTGCTATGTTAGGAAACATCAAACGGGAAACCTGCTATGCAAGAAACCTTCGGGCATCGCCTTATTTATATTGCGGCGAAGCCGCCACCACAACCCTGAACCCTGAACCCTGAACCCTGAATCCCGAACCCCGAACCCATTTCTATCCCCCTCCCAAAGGAGAACATCTATGAAACAGCAATTCATCACCATCCGCCCGGAAGACCTCTTGGAGCGTGTGGCGCGATTTAAAAAAGAAGGCTGCCGTCTGGTTCAGATCCTCTGCACCCGTACCACGGAGGGATTCGAACTGACATACACCTTTGATAAAAATTATTTTCTCTATCATTTGCGTCTGACCGCGGCGCTCGATGGCTCTGTTATGAGCATCACGAGCCTGTACTGGTATGCTTTTGTGTGGGAGAATGAGATCCACGATCTTTTCGGGCTGGATGTCCGTTTCATCGCGCCCGATGTGGACTATGGCGGGCATTTCTACCACCTCGCGCAGAAGACGCCGTGGCATGACCTGTCGAATGCCGTCCACGCAAAGCAGGCTGTGAAGGTGAACCTGCGAAGCGGTCTGGGCGTCGATGCATCTGTCGTGAAGAAGGAGGATGGCAATGGCTGAACTCACTACCGTTTCCTTTGGCCCGCAGCATCCGGTCCTGCCGGAGCCGATTCATCTGGATCTGGAGCTGAAGGATGAGAAGGTCGTCCGCGCCGTGCCGTCCATCGGCTACGTTCACCGCGGGCTGGAAAAGCTGGTCGAAAAGCGCGATTTCAAGCAGTTCATCTATGTCGCAGAGCGCGTCTGCGGCATCTGCTCTTTCGGGCATGGCTGGGGCTATGCGAAGGCCATCGAAGGGCTGATGGAGATCGACGTGCCGCGCCGTGCGAGCTATCTGCGGACGATCTGGCATGAGCTTTCCCGCCTGCACAGCCATCTCCTGTGGCTTGGGCTTGGCGCGGATGCGCTGGGTTTCGAGAGTCTTTTCATGCACTGCTGGCGGCTTCGCGAGACGATCCTGGATATTTTCGAAGAAACGACCGGCGGCCGCGTCATCTTCTCCGTCTGCGAGGTGGGCGGCGTGCGCCGTGACCTCACGGATGCCATGAAGAAGGACATCGAAGAGAAGCTCACCGGCCTGCGCCGGGAGATCGAAGAGATGGCGTCTGTCTTCCTCTATGATGATACCATCCAGACACGTCTGGAAGGCGTCGGGATCCTTTCTATGAATGATGCGATGGATCTGGGCTGCGTCGGTCCGATGGCACGTGCCAGCGGCGTCCCGAATGATTACCGCATGGCCGACGATGACGGCGCGTACAGGGATCTGGGATTTCATCCGGTCTTAGAGCAGGCCGGAGACTGCCTCGCCCGTGCAAAGGTACGTATCGGCGAGCTCTACCAGTCCATCGACATCATCCTCGGTGCGCTCCAAAATCTTCCGGCAGGCGCGATCGCAGCCTCTGTCCGCGGCGTCCCGCCCAAAGGCGAATTTTTCACCCGCGTCGAACAGCCGCGCGGCGAAGCCATTTATTATGTCAAGGGAAATGGCACAAAGAATCTCGAGCGTTTCCGTCTCCGCACCCCGACGAACTGCAATATCGCGGCCCTCGTCAAAATGCTGCAAGGCTGCGACCTCGCCGATGTGCCGAATATCATCCTGACCATCGATCCCTGCATCAGCTGCTGTGAAAGATAGTGGAGGTTGGCGGGTTCAGGGTTCAGGGTTAGCCATTGGGCGTGCTGCCCTTTGATCCCGTTTGAAAGCCTCGCTTGAATGAGAAATTAGAAATGAGAAATGGTGATGCGGCGCCAGATCCTTCGACTCAGTTCTCACTGTTCCGCCTTTACATGATCGAACATCCGACATTTCACTCCGCTCAGGATGACGAAATGCGCCGCGGAGTGTCAATAATGGCGATGCCCGAAAGTGGTATTCAAGTCACCAGTCACCAGTCACTAGTCACTCGAGGCCCCTAATCCCTAATCCCTAATCCCTAATCCCTAATCCCTAGCTACTAGTCACTAGTCCCCAGTCACCCATCCAAAGGAGGCAATTATGAGTTACCTGGTATATATCAAACAGGCCGTGGCGAATTTATTCAAGCCTCCGGTGACCTCGGAGTACCCGCTTGCGCCGAAGACTTTCTGCAAGGGCGTCCGCGGACGCGTGGTGAATGATGTCAGTCAGTGCATTCTCTGCGGTATGTGCGAGAGAAGCTGTCCATCCGGCGCGCTCACTGTCGATAGAAAGACCGGCGAATGGAAGATCAATCCTTTCGCCTGCATCCAGTGCGGCGCGTGTGTGGAGGCGTGTCCGAAGAAGTGCCTCTCCATGGATCCGCACTATGCGATGCCGGGCCTTGAAAAGACGGAGATCATTCTGACCGCCGTCAAGAAAGAGGGCGTCAGCGAAGTCAAGAAGACCGTCGCCGCGCAGAATGCAGCCATGCTCGCCATGGATGACCGAAGCCATATCGTCAATAATGTGATGAAGTGTATTTTCTGCGGCATGTGCGAAAGAAACTGCCCGGCGGGTGCCATCACCGTCGACCGCAGAAACCGTACATGGCGCATCAACCTTGAAGCCTGCGTGAACTGCGGTACCTGTATCGACAACTGCCCGAGGAAGTGCCTCTCGCTCGGCTGCTACCTGGGCAATCGGACAGAAATCACCGTTCACGGTGTCGCAAAGCTCCGAAGAAGACAGGAGCCGCGTCCCGTCATGGGCGAGGCGCAGCCGCCAGCTGCCGAGGAAGCAGCCGTGGCTGACAACCACGTGAAGAATACCATCGAGAAATGCCTCTTCTGCGGCAAGTGTGAGAAGGCCTGCCCTGTGGACGCCATCACGATCGACCGCAGAAACCGTACATGGACGATCGATCGGAACAAGTGCATCACCTGTGGTGCCTGCGCGCTTGACTGTCCGGCGAAGTGCCTCTCCCTTGAAGAGACTTGGGGAGAAGGAGAAAATAAAACCGCTGTCACCACCTATCAGGGCAAGGTGCTGACCCGCCGCCCTCGCGTGCGTCCGGTGCCGCCGGCGCAGAAGGCAGAGACGGCATGTGCGCCTCAGCCGAAGCCGGCTCCTGCGCTGAAAGAAGACGTCCCGCAGTCGGAGAATCCGCATCATGTGAAGAATACCATCGAGAAATGCCTCTTCTGCGGACGCTGCGAGCACAGCTGCCCGATGCAGGCGATCACGATCGACCGGAAGACCCGGAAGTGGACGATCGACCGCGAGAAATGCGTGGCCTGCGGCGTATGCGCGGAGAACTGTCCGGCGAAATGTCTCACGATGAAAGAAGAGTGGGAGGAAGGCGAGGATCAAGCTCTCGTACTCACGCTCACCGGGAAAGCGCCGGTGCGTTCTGCCCGTCCGCGTCCACCCGTGAAGAAGGATGAGCCCCATGCATGAGTATCCGGTGACACTGGAAATCGTCCGCATCGCAGAAAAGACCGCCCGTGAAAAGGGCGGTCTGGTGAAAGCGATCCATCTCGTCGTGGGAGAAGACTCGGGATTCATCGGAGAGTCCATCCAGATGTACTTTGATGTGATTTCCGAAGGCACCCTTTGCGAGGGGGCGATCCTGACGATCCAAGATATCAAGCCGAAGATGCGCTGCGACCACTGCGGCGCTCTTTTTGAACGCAAGCGCTTCTCCTTCACCTGTCCCCACTGCGGCGGCGATGGCTCCCCGACAGAGATCGGGAAAGAGTTTTATATAGAGAGCGTGGACTTGGAAATCGAGAACCATGAGACATGAGAAATGGTGGTGGCGGCTTCGCCGATTAAATAATAAAGAAAAATGGAGAATCAATTATGCATATGGTCAAAGCTGGCGTGATGGAGAACATCTACGCCCATAACAATCACATTGCCGAGCATGTCAGACATTACCTGACGGAGCGGAATATTTTTGCCGTGAATGTCATGGGCGCACCGGGAACGGGCAAGACCACCTCGCTCGAGCAGCTCATGAAGTACATCGCGCGCAAGGTCTATGTCATCGAGGGCGATATCGAGTCCGACATCGATACCGAGCGCCTCAGAAAGCAGCATGTGAAGGCGGCGCAGATCAATACCTTCGGTGCCTGCCATCTGGACGCACCGCTCGTGCATAATGCGGTACATACCATGGATTTTGATGCGCCGGGCGTCCTCTTCATCGAAAATGTAGGAAATCTCGTCTGCCCTGCCGAGCTGGATATCGGCGAGCACATGAAGCTCCTCATCGTCAGCGTGGCAGACGGCAGCGACAAGCCGTACAAGTATCCGCTCGCTTTTGAAAAAGCAGACATGATCCTTTTGAACAAGGTCGACCTCATGCCCTATCTGGACTTCGATGAAGAATTTTTCATGAAAGGCATCCGCCATCTGAATAAGACCGCGCCCGTCTTCAAGGTCAGCGGAAAGACCGGAGAAGGGTATGAAGAGGCCGCGAAGTGGATCTGCGAGAAGGGGACTGGTGACTAGTGACTGGTGACTAGTAGCTGGGGATGAGTGGTTGGGGATGAGGAATTTTACCCCAACTGAGCAGGCCCCTGGAGAGGGGCCGCGCCAAAGACGCAGGATGGATCCACGCGGCGGCATGAAAACCAATGTGAGACACCGCTCTTCTCGTATCGTCATTTCGAGCGAAGCCCTCGAATCTTTGTCATTTGCGGTCAGGCGGGCGATGTTTGGAAAACTCAAACGGGAAACCTGCTATCTGCCGGCCTTCGGGCATCGCCCATGATATACTCGGCGCGGCGTCCGGGGGCTTACGCAAGCCCCACTTTGCTCGCAGATGCTTTTTCTATTTGCCTCAACGGTCTTTCATGCCGCCTGTGTCCTATCCGCCCCTCTTGGGCACTTTCCCCTCGAAGGGAAGGCTGACGATACGAGAATAGCGCCATCCCTCCAGCTGAGCAGGCCCTTGGAGAAGGGCCAAAGGAGAGCCTCGCGGCTCCCCTGTGCAATGATGGT
>OQVT01000065.1_pt1 | contig 38043 bp, 56 predicted proteins | sample 1691561 | NCBI WGS metagenome assembly OQVT01 (sample SAMN03418260, study PRJEB22391) | human gut metagenome | biome: human-gut; feature: organic feature; material: feces | host: Homo sapiens | place: Tanzania | collected 2013-01 | reverse complement strand
TGAAGTGCGGGTCGGTGCCGTAGATCACGACAGCATCCCAATCTTTCGCGCGCATACAACGAAATACTTGAATCGCACGGCATAACGCCGCCGGCGCTCGGCTGATAAAAAAAAAACAGCGCAGAGAGTTTAATCAATCAAATGATTAAACTCTCAGCCACCGCCGTAAAAATAATTCATAAATTATTCAAAAAATCAACGAACTTTATTCATACTTATCTGTTATAATATAAATATAAAAGAAAGAAAGAGAGTAATCACAATGACAATTAAATTACAATTGAATGAACTGCAGTTTGAAGTATTGACTGACTTATTAGTTGACGCACTACACAGTTACGAAAAGTGCGATGGCGACGATGCACTCTACTATGCAAAGAATATCGACGATATATTCGAGCAGATAAAAGCACAAGCGCCTGATCACTTTGCAGACAGCTAATGTCTGCAAAGTAAAAAATAATTCATAATTTATTCATACAAACACCGATCTTTATTCAAACTTATATATTATAATAAATACATAAGATAAAGAGTGAGTTCTGAAGGATTTCTCACAGTAATAAACAAAAGTCCTATCCCATACCGTACATTGAAAACTGCATAGCAACGGCTGACAAGTAAAGGGGCCTATGTATATAACTGTAAAACCGTCGTGAACGGTAAATCAGAAATACTGTCGAGCGGAACTCCTGGGCAAGGACGAATGATAGGCTTGAGTCGAATCACTGGTGAGAGCAGTGACTGGTTCTGAAGGGTATCCAGGGAAAAGCCCTATCCCAGCGCCACGCGCGCAAATAAACAAGTTCGTGGGTTAAACTACAAAGCCCTCAGATGAAAGGAGACATTATGTCTAAAAAAGAAAACACAAACGCAATCACCACAGAGACCGCGGTACAGGGGTTGCCCAGCGCGGCAGACGTTCTTAAAAATTGGTTTGAGACAGTCGAAGGGATTAGTCTTCGCAAACTCTCATTGGCCACAGACGTCTCTTACCAGATGCTTTTAAAGGCAAGCAGAAAGCCAATCGAAGGTATCCCGTATGATCCGGCCGCAATCAATTACCAGGCCCTGGCCGCCATTCTGGAAAGACACGAAATCGACGTCAACGCGATAGACGTTGCCCAGCTGGAGGGCGTAGCTATTAGGGCGGCGCTCAGGGAGCACGACTTGAAGCAAGGGGACAAGTATACGATAAGAGGGAACGAACGCGAATGGACAGTCGCACTCTTAACCGCAACGTCCATATGTCTGCAGTCAAATGATGACCTGCGCACAATGTCCATCTCGACCTTCCTTCACCAAACCCCTCGTAAAATCGACGCCAGCGCCACAACCGAGACAGAAGTAAATGAATAAACCATCTACTTCTTGTATCTCTTTAAAAAAAGAAACCTTTTTATGCACACACACAAAAATCAGTCTATATATATATATAGTGAGATTACTTGGTTAGTAATTGATACTGTTAATTAGTTTGTTATATTAGTTAATAACTAAGTTAAAAAAATTCAATACCGGTATCTATAGATTAAAAAGTGTGCGTACCAGAGAAACAAAAACATACAAGTTGGGGTCAAGGAATCACTACAGAAGGAGGATACGGGAACAATGTTTACACTCTTACACATTATCATAAATGCAATCTTACACGAACTCAATAGCATACTCTCGAAAAAGTAACCAACACAAAGGAGGACATACACACCAATGAACACATCAAATCAAATCAAATCAGTAGACATCAAACCCGGCGACATTATCAAATTTGAGTACGGAGATTACGGTAACTGGGTCACAGCACGTATCGATGAAGTTCATATCGACCCCGACCCCGACCCCACTCCCCACACGTACTATCCGCAGAAACTTATCTGGCATTATCTCAGAGACGAGGAATCAGGACCTCAAAGGAAAGCACAAGAAAAAGGAGCTCCTAAGGACTGCCGCGCAGAAAAGCTGGGCAACAATCCCTCTCCCAGACCTTACAAGCAGTTCACCTGTTACAGCAATCTAAATGACATCGTAGAAAAATTAAATTAAAAACAGAAAGGAACAACACACAATGGACAACAAAACAGACAAACAGCCTCAATCTCAGGGCAAAATCATAATCGAGTTTCAGCCTAAAGGAGGAATGAATCTTAATACGGGTAAACCCTACGACGGCAGTATCTCGATTCATATAAAAGCAATGCTTAATGAGAGTGACCGAGTAATGGTCTTGCATGCATTAGCAGTCAGCCTCTCAAATGGGAATAGCACCGAAGCACTGGACTTACTGAACACAGCACGTGAGCTCGCATTACATACTTGTCTCACAGGGGAGTCCTGGTGTGACGTGTATGAACAGACGTCTGATGGGACCTTAATCGATAAACGAGTAATAGAGGCGTTACGAAATAAAAAGAAAGGAGAAAATCAATGATGACAATGACCTGTGTGTTCTTGGATACCTGGGTAGCAATAATCGTAGCCTTAATATGGACAATAACATTCGTATGGGCAGCATATTGCACAGCCAAACTCTTTGCGGTATCACACTACATCACAAAGCTCAAAAGGGAATTGAAGTCATACCGTTATGCACTCCAGTTCTATGGTTCTGAAGAGAAAGAGAAAGGAGGTAAACATTTATTAAATGATAAAAACAATGGCAAATGATTGGTCCAGATTCTATTTCCCAGAAGTACTCCCGGCGCTGGATTCAGCTGGTGAGCTTAGGCCTGACCTCGAACTCAAGGAGGAGCCTGATGGTGTAATCCTTTCAGAAACACCCGAGAATCAGCCCGGGCAGGAATTCCGCTGGGCAACTCTCCGGCGTGCGGCGCTGGATAATCCGGACTTTCAAAAATTCTTAGGCGACCTTATTCAAAAGAATATCAAATCCACCCATTCAAACCTTACAGATAATGAGGAACGCTATCAGAGGCTTCTCAATTACCAGATTAAAGGTATGTGTAGGTTCCCATCTCTTAAAGGGTATGATTGGGATATGTACAAAGTACGTACAACATTATGTCTCCTCTATCTTGAGGCGGCAGGCTATATTACAAAAAAGGAGTATATAAAATGAGTTGTTCAGGACAGTCTCAGGACTTTAAATCAATACGTCAGAGATACATCTCACTTCTGACTACAAGGTCAGAAACATTAAAAGCATCACGGGCGGCCACAAGACATACATTGCATAGTGAGGGTCTTTATAATGTATGTAAATATCTTTTCTGTGCAGGGGATGCGGCATATGTAGATGACCCTTATCCGAAACAGCAGTGTGGTTCGTTTGAGTTTCTTTGTATGGTAAAAGAGATTAAGCCTTGTCTCTCATACGAGATAATGAGTGAACATTCTAATAACTATATAGTAAGCTTTATGTATTGTGGTACAGAGTTCTATGCAGTTGTTAGCAGAGAAGAATTAAAGAAGGAAGGAATGATGAAAGATGGCGTCCCGTCACAGCCGTAGCCTTAATTCAAAAGTATCTGACCGTAGATACAGAGAGGCAATGCACATTGTCATTACGCATTGTACTACAAGAGAATGCGCAAAAGAGTTCAAGGTTAATCAATCTACAATCAGTCGTGATATGCATAATAAATACCTTGAGACTTTCTACCCGATGGTTATGTCCCGTATACAGACCATATTTAAGGAAAACAACACTACACATAAGAGGAGGCGTAAGAAGTAATGTACTATTTGGCAATGTTTTCAGCAAGGAATAAATGCCTGAAAGTCGTCGAGAGCAAATCAGGTAAGGCTGTCCTTGAACTCTACGCACTTCAGCATACAACAGGTAAGAAGCTTGCAGTCATTTGTGACGAGAGCGAGACAGTCATAATGTACTTTAAGGGACAAGGAAATAATGGTCTTCCTAAAAAGGTTACAGACCCAGAAAATGACCCTGAAGGAATTATTGGCGGAAAGGTATTAGGTATTTCAGAATGAGTAATCCTCAACAGTGTCCCTGTAAAGGGTGTACGAAAAGAATCTTGTACTGCCACACCACTTGTCCAGAATACATATGCTGGGCTGAAGCCAATGAGGCATTGAAAATGGAACGTGCAAAGCACGAAGCCGTTGAGAGAGCATTACAGGATACATCAGTAAAAAGGTCAATGAACTTACGTAAGAGAAGGAGGAAAAACTAATGCCAACTCTCCTGGATAAAACTAAAGTTCTTGAAGCCATTAGGACCCAGCCCTTCAATAATACGAGCAAAGCCATCTTTTCAGCTATCGCATCAATGGGCAACTTTTATCCGCCGTGTTGTAAATGCGACTTCTATAACAAGAAGGAACACCATTGTAGATTATTAGGAATTACAATTTATGATTCAGAAACATTCTTTTGTCAGAAAGGGGTAAATACAAATGTCAGTAAAAATAATTAAACAGGGTAACTTAAAGAATATCACCTATCGATTCACTTGTCCGAAATGCGAATGCATATTCGAGGCAGATGGATATGATGTAGCTACAGAGCTATCACGTAATGCAAATGGGGATCCTTGTAATCAGAGACAGTTAGCTAAGTGTCCCTGTTGTGGTAGGTTTGTAGCAGGCGTAGAGGTAGGGGAAGATGCTTAATAAAACAGAACAAATTTTTATCTCGAGAACAACTCCAATTAAGTGTGACTTTTGTCCTAATTCCTTTCTGGATGCACAAGGAATACTGAGGTGCGAAAGTGGTGGATGTAAATTGGATGCAGAAACTATTGGCATTATGTTCAGAAAAATATATGATAAGAAGGTGAGTGAATAAGTATGACAAAAGAAGAAGCGATAATTGACATTCGTGAAAACATACAGCCTATTATTGGGGGTAAGAGTTTAGATATAGCTATCAATGCCATTGAAAAGCAGATACCTAAAAAGCCCTTAAATATCGAGGAAACAAAATATAAGGTTTCTTATAAATGTCCTGTGTGTGAAACAGTACACGTAAATGGGTGGTGTGGAACTAATTGGAAGTTACCATTCTGTTCAATTTGTGGGCAGGCTTTAGATTGGAGGGATACCGAATGACTGACGAGGAAATTATAAAGACTTTGGATGCTGTGCTGATAGTGAAAATTATCAATGTAACAAATGTCCTTTATATGCTAATTGTGAAAAGACGTCAATTGCTGAAAATGCTCTTGACCTTGTCAAACGGCAAAAGGCAGAAATTGAGAGACTAAAGAACTATGAACTTGTCGTGTCAACACAAGATACTTTACGTAGCCTGGGTGATTGTATTAACAATATCTTAAAAGATAAGGAGGAGGAGGATGATACTAAATCTTATTCACAGAAGGCCATAGAAAACTTCGCTACCAAAATTATAGCCGAGATTGCATCTGCTATTCAAAGTAATCGAGATGCTATAAATGAACGAATTGAGAAAGGTCATAGAGATGTGGGCTTTGAAAGTATGTGTGCAGGTAAGATATTGGCTATGCAGGGTATCAGAAATTTTATTGAAGAGGAGGTGTACAAATTGAGTAATGGTGATATGCGATTTGTTGTGTCAAGAGTCTATGGGCCTAATGCAAAAGGTTGGAAGCGTAAGGTTGCTCAGATGTCTGACAAACAAGTATGCGCTCTGTATTATAGCTTCATTCAGCGTGGCTTGATTAAGTAGTAGGCAGAAGCAACGAGAGTCGAAAACAGGGAGTGTGATACGAAGCAGAAAATTCCTTAACAAACCTGTTGCTTTTTCAAAAAAATAAGCGTATAATAATATTAGAAAGTAAAGAGAGCTTGCTTTCAAAACTAAAACTGCAAACAAATAAAAAATTAAAGGAGGACATTACTATGTCAAAAGAAGCAGTAGTAGAAAGAGAAAATTTATTGGTAAAGGCTATCGACGAAGCTATAGCCGCGGGAAAGATTGAGCAGATGCCTACGCTCAGGTCTATGGCAGCTGTATTCGGAATGAATCCGCAGCGTATATATGCGGTTGCGAAGACTCCGAAAGAGGGCGAAATATACGACGCTCGTGTATTCAATATGGATGCTATCGAGAAGTTCGTTACAAAGCGCCTTACAGATGATATGGATATGGCCGCGTTTGTAGATGCGGCTATCGAGAAGGATAAAGAGTATGCATCACAGGACCGCAGAACAGCAAGACGCATTCCCGATGGCGAAAAGTACGTTAAGTATTCCGGTGGCTTGATACCTAAACGCAAATGGGACCTCGAAGCTGGTAAGCGTATTCTTCTGAAGAAGGATAAGGAGAATGTATATGTTGTAATCCTCGTAAGCGATACGCACGTTGTTATCGCTCCTGAGAATTATCCCACCGAGTATAAGGTAATGGCTAACTGGACTCTCAACACCAGTATGATATCACCGTTCCGTTTCGACGAGGTTCTCGAGGCGCGTAAAGCTGAGGCTGAGAAAGAGGCTGAAGCTAAAGCAGAAGCAGAAGCAGCAGCAGCGGAGTAATTAACCCCGCGAAATAAAACAGACCCGCCTAACCAGCGGGTCTAAAAAATCAGTTAAAAATAAAAAGCTTTCATAATAAGGAGTGATGTATAAATGAACAAGCTTACTTATGACTGGATACAGGAAGCCCTTAAAGTCATACAGAAAGGGGCTGCCGATAAGCTTACAAAGGGAAACGTAAAAGTATACAGAGTTAAAAATGATATCAGAATAGATATCACAGGAGGTGTTCTTTCAGATGTTTTTGACTAACCATCCTATTCTGTATACGATTACCTTATTAACTGTTTGTCTGACAGTTGTCCTTGTAACCCTTATCATTAAGGGAGGCCCTAATGATTCGAACCGCAAGTAAGATTGCTTGTCTTCTTTTATGTCTCTGTTGTATATGTGGGTGTGGGTGTAGCTCCTTAAGAGAATCAACGCCAGATGAAACCACAGTCCATAATAAAGCACAGGAACATCAACTGATAAGAGACTTGAATGCGGTTGAGGAAGTACCTTATGCGCCGGAGCTTACAAGCTCTGAACGCAGTCTGATAACCAGAGTAATCCTTAAAGAAGTTTATGGAGAACCAATAATGGTGCAGATAGGAGTTGCCCAGCTTATTCGCGATAGCGTGGAAACAAGGGGTTTATCGGTTCCGCAAGCCATTGAGACCCTTAAATTCAGCGCACACGGCGAAAGCGAGCTGGGCAACCTAAGGCCACAGGCAATTGAAAACGCTCAAGATGCAGTTCATCGGGTCTTTGATTTAGGTGTATGTCTTGTACCTTATCGATTGACTGGTATGAGAGTAGATGGTGATGATGACGACACACAGAGTTTAATTCAAGTTGACAAGTATATATTTTATTAAATAATAAAGGAGATTAACGAATATGATAAATGTAAATTTTCAAACAGATATAGTCGACGTAGTATTTCCGACGTCGAGTAGGCAGTATGCTTTTAAAGTATTACCGAATCTTAAAGGGTGTTTAAAAGTAGGCGATACTGTAGTTGTTCATACTACAAATGGATTTCAAGTAGCTACAGTAAAAGAAGTAAATGTATATATCGGTGCGAACGCTACCGACTACGTAGTCGATAAGGTTCTTATGGAAGAGTACAAGAGAGAGCTTCAGCGCTTGAAAGATATTACAGCGGCTAAAAGGCGTCTGAGAGAGCTTCAGAAATCTTTCCAGGAGAAACAGCTATTTGAAATGATGGCTGAAAAGATGCCTGAGGCAAGAGAGTTGCTCAAGTATATTACACAGTTAGAAAACGGAATACCTGGTTCAAAGGAGATTGAAGAATGAGAGTAGATGTATCGGAAGTAAAGTCTTTCAGAAATTGTAAAAGAGGTTGGGCGTTCAGTTCACGGAATAAGTGGAACCTGAAAAGTAAAATACCTTCAGCACCTTTATATTTCGGAACCTTGTTCCACGATTGTCTTGCACGTCTCTATATGGGTGAAGACCTTCAGAAGATATGTGATTACATCAACAGAGAGCTCGGCGACCCTGCAGAGCAGAGAACAATGACCGCAATGATATGTGGCTATGCCGCTGAAGTGTTGCCTCAGGATATGGAAGAATATATCGTAAAAGATATAGAGCACCATTTCGAATTGACCATTGCACCTTTTATATCTCACGGGATTATACTGTGTGGTTCAATCGATATGATTTGTCTCAAGGAAGTTCCTGGTAAGGAGAACGTGTATGAGGTCTGGGGATTCGAGCATAAGTCCTGTGCAAGATTCAGAGATTCGATTTACACAGCTTTGGACGAGCAGCCACGCTTATACACAATAGCTCTCGCCGAGTATGTAAAGCATCTAAACGAGCTTCCAGCAGATAAGAGAGGAGGGGCAACCTACCAGCTGGGAGGCATATTCCTTAATGAAGTAAAGAAGATACAGCGGGCTTTTGACCATAAGAGAACGACCTGTGTATACAGTTCTACGGACCTCGATTCCTTTCTTAAAGGATTCTTTACCTCTTGTATGCAGATTCGTGAGGCGGTTGAAGAGGATGTGGCATTGCCTGATCCGGGGCAGATGAAATGTGTAATGTGTAATTACAAAACACTCTGTGAGGAATATGCGTATGCAGTCCCTGAGCGCGACGATGTTCTTGACGAGTTCTCTGAAGAGTTTGAGATACGTAAAGTGGACCATCTTGACGAGAAGCAAGAGCAGAATAACGACATAGGGAATAAGGAGTAAAAGAAAAAATCTAAACTTTTTGTTTTAGTACTCTTGATTTTTAGAAAAAAAAGTATTATAATAATAAAGAAGAATCGAGGTGAAAAGAGTTGCAAGTAATTGACTTAAAGAATAAAGTCAACCTTCACACGTTTGCATTAGTGTATGGTGCCTCAGGTACAGGCAAGACGCACTTAATGGGTACGCTTGGAGCATTGGGTCGAGTGCTTATTATCGATATTGATAAGGGCATTAAGACATTAAAGTTTGCAAAGGACTTACAGAACGGAGTTCTTGATAGTGTCACGGTTGTAAGCTTTGATGACTTTAAAGACTTAAATGAAGCGTATAAGCTTGTGTGTTCTAATGACCCGAAGTTATGGTCGCAGAAGTTTGGGATTGAGATTAAGGAACCTTTCGATTGGATTGTTTGGGATACTTGGTCTGAGATTCAATGGACTATGATGCAGGAAGTTCGTAAGAACGCTGACAGATTAGGCAGCGGACTTAACTTCAGAAAGAACATCGAGATACAGCATTGGGGGATGCTTACAGACCTCAATAAGTTGTGTGTCGAGCAGATGCGCGACTGTAAAGTGAATATGATATTCACAATGCAAGAGAAGATTGACAAGGACGAAGTTTCGGGGCTTATATATGGAGGCCCGGCTATTCACGGAAAGCTTGTACAGGAAATGCCGGCATATTTCGATATAGTTGTTCATACATCTACAGACATATCAGGTAAGTATTGTGCAACTACAAGAAGCAAAGGTCGCTGGCCTGCAAAGACCAGAGTCGGCGAAGGTAAGGATTATGTAAATCCTACCGCTAAAGATATATTCGGTGAAGCTATATAATTGAATACAGGTATATGACTCAAAGCATTTGTCGATTGACAGTAGAGTGTCTGAAAGGAAAAAGAGACACAGAGAGTAAGAGGCTTTAGAAGTCATATAGAGTTATTCCGTTATTAGGTTCTTTGAATAAACAAAATAAAAAAAAAACGAAGGAGTCATTATTATGAATTTAGATTTCAGTTCTGTACCGTCAAGAGAAGTGCTTGAGGAAGGAATGTACACAATGCTCATTAAAAAGGTTGAAGAGAAAACATCATCGACCGGCAAACCGATGCTCACCGTTCTGTTCGAGGAAATCGAAAAGAAGACAGGCATATTCGAGAATTACGTACTGCAGGAGAACTGCCTGTGGAAGCTTAAAGAGCTCCTCGATTGCCTCGGAATCGATACTTCTGAGACAGTAAACATAGAGCCGTCGGAACTCGAAGGACAGTTCGTTAAAGCAAAAGTTATCCAGGAAGATTACCAGGGCGAGCCTACCAACCGTATTAAAAAAGTTTTTGCGGCATAAGGTTGCCCCACCGCGGGAGTCAGGACGCAGTTAATAGAAGGACGTTAGCTGCGTCCATTTATAATCTTACTGGAGGTACGCATAGTGTTTTATGAACATTTTGTAAAATTTGATGCTTCTAAAAGCAATGGTTCTCAACAGTATGCAATATGTCCTTTTCATAATGATACAGATGCTTCCTTCACAGTAAACTCGGAGACAGATGAATGGTATTGTCACGCCTGTCAGAAGGGTGGAACACCTGTACAATTCATCGAAGAATACTACGATGTTGAAAAGAAGATTGCAGAATACGCTTATAGTTTATTTCAGGATACAGACAAGTTTCCTTTTCCTACAGAGGAGCAAGTTGAAAAGTATCAGGAGCAATTAAAGAAGATGCCGAGGTATCTTGACCATCTTCACGCGTTCGGTATCACTGATGAAGTGATTGAACATTTCCAATTAGGATATAACGACTTACGAATTATATTTCCTATAAAAGGTAAAACAGGACGATGGGTAAACTTACGTAAGTACTTACCTACGCAAGAGCGTTCAGGCGCAAGTGCCAATACACCTAAGATGATTCAAATAAGAGGATTAGGTAGTAAGAGATATTATCCATATGAAGCATTCGATGATAAGTATAATGAAATATTTATTGTTGAAGGTGAAAAGGATTGTCTCGTGGCTCGCTCTCAGGGTCTTAACGCTGTTACGAATACTGCAGGAAGTAATATTCCAACACAAGAGATTTATTTGTTCGCAGATAAGATTGTATATCTTATGTTGGATACGGATGCAGCAGGTACACGTACGACAAAACAGTACATTCAATTGTTACGTACAGTAGCAAAAGAAGTTCATCAGATTGTATTGCCGGCAAAGGACTTTACGGAATACTTTATGAGTAGCCGAGATACGAACGTTAAACAATATGAAGTGCAAGTTAAAGGTCTTGATGTAAATAAACATTCAGATGACGCTTGTGTGACGAATGTATCATTAGGTAAATCAGAGTACGTAGAGAACTTAAATTCGTGGGTACGTCTTGAGAATATGTCTGTAGTAGGTACGGACCCTAAAACCTTTACAGTGCCTAAGAAACTTAAAGCAGTGTGTAGAGATATGCATTGTACAAAGCCTTGTGCATTAGGAATGGGAAATGATAATGCCATTGTAGACGTAGACCCAAGACAGTTATTACAGTTTGTTTCTTCATCTGATATGGCTCAAGATACTTATTTGAGAAAGCTCTTTGGGTGTAAATCAATTATATCCGAGCCTGCAGAGTATACGAACGTTCAGCAATTACTATTTCAGGAAACCGCTTCATTTGTAGATGGCCTTGAGGAATCGACCTTTGAACATAGATATGGTATATATCTTTATGAAGAGGGACGATTATTGCCCACGACCAGATATAATTTCGAAGCTTGCAGAGTTACTGACCCTCGAAGTCAGATGAACTATTATGTAATAAGAGAAGCTACCCCTGTAACAGATGGACTCGATAAGAGTACAAATATTGATGTAGGATATTTTTCCGCTATAGCATCAGGGGCAACCAGTTTCCGCGATTTTATTGCGGAGCATTATAAACTATGGTTAGCTGATTTAGGTATTGAAGGACGTCCTGATTTATTTGCTGCGATTGCTCTGACATACTTAAGCGTAACAGAGATAGAATGGAAGGGTGGAAAGCTTAAAGGTTGGCTTGACACAATGTGTATAGGTGATACACGTACAGGTAAATCTCAAATGGCTCAAAGGTTTGTAAAGACATTGAGCAAAGGAGCTTACATAAATGGTGAAAATGCCAGACGCACAGGCGTCATAGGAGGCGTTCAACGTTTAGGAGATAGCTGGGTAATTACTTGGGGTGCAATACCTATGAACGATAAAGGTTTATTAGTAATAGATGAAGCATCGGGACTTGAAGTGGAAGACGTTAAAGAGTTGTCTGCAACACGTTCCAGCGGAGCTATTACAATAAATAAGATAGCCAAAGGTGAAGCTAAAGCTCGTACACGTCTTATCTGGTTAAGCAATCCTCGGTCTGGACGAAACATAGAGGATTTTTATTGGAAAGGATATGGAGCATTTCAAGAATATATTCCTGTTGTTGAAGACCAGGCCAGATATGATTTGGTATTAACCGCGGCACGCGAAGACGTAACTAAATTAAATGGTATCGATAGTGTATCTAAAGTACCTAAAGAAAAATGGAAAACACTAATTAACTTTGCTTGGAATGTTCCAGCAGAGGATATAATAATTAGTCAAGCCACAAAGGACGCAATCAATAAACAATGCGAGATATTGGACGAGTCTTATGGTGGTGGACCATTAGTCGTAGGTGTTGCAGTACACGAAAAGGTATTACGAATTAGTTGCGCCATCGCAGTTCTGTGTGGAAGCATTAAAAATAATCAGTTAATTGTTGAACCGAAACATACTGAATGGGCAACTGAAATGTTACAGTGGACTTATGATAAGCCTACTATGGACTATAAGGGATACATTCAGGAATATAAAAAAGCGCAAAGACGAAAGACTGAGAATAACACATTTATTCGGACGTTGTGTGCACAGAATCCTGCACTTAAGATTTTGTTGTCATCTAATATGTTTAGAGGTGCACAAGTTCGAGAAGTATTAGGTATTGATTCTCTTGAAGCATCTAAAATAATATCTGAGTTGCTAAAGAGAGGATTGGTACGCTTATCAGGTTCAGGTGCATATGTGCCCGATAAAATGTTAATCGACATAGCAAAGCAAATGGAGGTGACTTTGTGATGATAGAACTAAAAACAGATATTGTAGAGGAAATCATAACTAAGTATCCTGAATTAGGAGTAGTGTTACGTGCAGGAGTTGTAAGTATAAAGCTCACACGTGAAATGCTTGATATCGATAGATACTTAATGCAGGACATCTACAAGAAACTTATACAAGCAGGTGCCGTGGTAGGTGTAAGCAGTAGCTGTTTTAGAGCATCTCCGGCTATGCTTGAATATTTAAAGGAGCGTAACTAATGCGAAATACAAAAGCAATTGTTTTAAGTAGCGGAGGAGTAGATTCTACTACCTGCGTTGGTTTAGCAGTTAATCGTTTTGGCGCCGAAAACGTAATTACTATATCATTCAAATATGGGCAAAAGCACAGTAAAGAACTCGACTGCGCCGAGAAGGTTGCCCAGTATTATCAAGTGGCCCACCGGGTTATAGATATTTGTTCATTAAATTTGTTCAAAGGTAGCTCTTGTTCTTTACTCGAGGGCAGTGCCAATGAGATTAAACACGAGTCATACGAAGAGCAAATTAAAGAGTCTGATACAGGAATTGTAGATTCATATGTACCATTTCGTAATGGACTTATGTTATCTATGATTGCTTCAATAGCAATGTCTATGAACCCTGATGATATTACTTATATCTATTTAGGCGCGCATGCTGATGATGCTGCGGGCAATGCTTATCCAGATTGTTCTATTGCTTTTTCTCTTGCAATGAGTAAAGCAATCTATGAAGGTACCGATAGGCACGTTGTAGTGTGTACGCCTTTAATAAAAATGAACAAGGCTGAAGTGGTTCATACAGGTTTGAAAATTCATGTCCCTTATAAACTTACTTGGTCTTGCTATGAAGGAGGAGATAAGCCATGCGGTAAATGTGGAACCTGTATTGACAGAGCTAAAGCATTTGCACTTAATGGTGTAGAGGATCCGGCTTTGACTCAGTGAGTGGTTGTGCGATAGCACATAAGGATCAAAGTTGTATGCAACAAAAGCAACTATAAAAATACTACGAATGGAGAATTATTATGAAAGCAAAAACAAAAAACATTAGTACACTACAGGTAATACTTACAGTATTATTTACATCCTGCCTCTTGATAAGTAATGTAATTACAGCCAAGCAAGTATTGCTTCCGTTTAACATTACAATGACAGGTGCGGTATTTATCTTCCCTGTGACCTATATATTATCCGATGTCTTTTCGGAATGTTATGGTTATAGATGGAGTCGTATAACGTGCTATTTAGCATTCGCAATGAATCTGTTAATGGTATTGTTATTCGCAGCGGTTATTAAATCACCTGCACCTGCGTATTGGCCTAATCAAGAAGCTTTCCAGACAGTACTTGGAAGTACACCTCGAGTACTTGTAGCTTCATTATTGGCTTATGTAGCTGGTGACTTTATCAATGATGTTGTATTCCGTCAGATGAAAAAGAGACATGCGAATGAATTAAAGGGCTTTGGATTTAGAGCCATCCTCTCCAGTTTATGTGGTGAGTTTATTGATAGCTTGATATTCTTACCTTTAGCATTCTGGGGACAAATGCCTCTCAAGACATTGGCAATAATGACTGTATCACAAGTTGTTATTAAGACAGGATATGAATTAGTAATTCTTCCTATAACGCATTTAGTAGCGCGCACTGTAAATAAATATGAAGGGAACGCATAATGTATGGACATTAAGGAATATCAGCATTGGGTAAAAGAAACGCTCGATAGTCCTCACAAACATACATCTCGTCAGGACGCCCTGGTACACTTCGTACTGGGGCTGAATGGCGAAGTTGGTGAGGTAACCGAAATTATAAAGAAAGAACTTTATGGCGGAAGAGAACCCACAGAGCCTATGGTAGCAGAGCTGGGAGATGTTATGTGGTATCTTACAGCTTTATGTTGTACTCTTAATATTGATTTGAGAGATATGTTACAATACAATTATCAGAAACTTTTAACTCGATTTAAGTTTCGTAAGCCTGAAGGGACTTGCATAGGCTGTAGTCATAGGCAGCCAAGCGAACCCGGAGGCTACGATACTTGCTTAAACGCAGAAGCAAGAATATGTGATAAGGGGTGTGAAGGATATGCCAGATAACATTAACAAACCAGAACATTATAACTTCTCAGCTGTAGAGCCTATTAAGGCTATCGAAGCCTGGGATTTAGGTTTTCATCTGGGCAACGTAATTAAGTACGTAGCTCGTGCAGGACATAAAGATCCTTCAAAGCGTCTTGAAGATTTAAAAAAGGCACGTTATTATCTCGACCGATATATTAAGAATGAGGAGAATAAAAAATGAATCTAATTCATATTTTACCTGTTACACAGGCAATAAACGTCAAGCAACCGTACGAGATGTATCTCTTGCAGGAGCTGCAGAAGGTTGCCCAGGGGGAGAACGGCGGAGCTATTTTAGATGCTATTAAAGCTAAAAATAGCTATAAGATTTTGGACAATGGTTGCTACGAATTGGGAGCCAGCGGCCAAATCGAAGATGTATTTATGATGGCTGAACGCATAGGGGCCTATGAAATAATTCTTCCCGATGTAATGGGCGATATGCACGCGACGATAGATGCAACGACAGATGCACTCGATTACATTTATAAAACAGGACGGTCACATGCTTATAATTATATGGCAGTATGCCAGGGAAGTGATTGGGACGAATATATGGCTTGCGCAAAGATGTTTGCAGGCTTTGATACAGTAAGTGTAATCGGGATACCTAAGAAGTTTATGCGTGAAGCCGTTTGTCTCGGAGATGGTAGAACGCAGGTAGTAGGTAGCGTTCGTACAGCGGCTTTAATGCGTACCGAGTTTGCTAAAGCGCTCTCGGAAGAGCCTGAGTTCAGACACGGATGTACGAAGATACATATGCTTGGTATATCTTGGAGCCTATTGGAGCTTCAGAAAGTTAAAGATGTCATAAGGTCTTGCGACACTAATTTGATTGTAGAGAACCTTAAAAGAGACGTTCCGCCAATATCAAGCTGGGCAACCTTCGGCGAGAAATACACGCTGGAAAAGGAACTGAATGAATTACAGTTATACTATTTACAGAAAATAATTGAGGAGGGGATTTAAGTGATTGATAAACTTGTTCAAGCTATATGTCCTAATATGCCAAAGGATAGGAAGGTAGTTGAAACAAGTATCAAGGATAAGTATTTTCACGTTGACTTACGGGAGCACATTTTATATGTGCCCCGTAATGACGTCTTAAGGGCAAACCTTGGTATGATAGATTCTTTTACAGAAGCCTGTCGTGCTTTTGAAAATATGACTGATACTGATTTCAATGCATTCAAGTATAAGTGGGACTTCTTAAAGACTTGTCCAGAACGTCATCAATCTTTTTATGTATGGGATTGGGATTCACAACATACTTTACAGAAGATTGAAGAAGGGGTAGCTGATGGAAAAGTAAGTCCATATGTTTCAGTCGATATAGAAACGCGTAAGATTCATTGGGAAGACAATCACGTATTGTTAATAGGTATCGGTTGGATGTCTGCGGATATGCAGTACGAATATAGTAGTACATTTTGTGTAAGTGCTCAAGCGCTTTCTGAAGATATGTATAAGGAAATGTGGCAAGCATTTCAGGACTTCTTTGCAAATAAAGATATACATTTTATATGGCACAATGGTAAGTTCGATACAGGGCGTTTAAAGTATTTAATGAATATGGATGCTCGAGTTGATGAAGATACAATGCTAATGCATTATGTAGGTATCAATGAGCGCAGAGGTACACACGGACTTAAAGATTTAGGTTCTTTGTATCTGCAAGCGCCTAAATGGGATGACAAGCTTGACGAGTATAAGAAAACCTGGTGTAGAGAGCATAAGATTAAGTTGGCTGACTTTACTTATGACCTCATTCCGCTCCCAGTATTAGTTCCTTATCTTCATATGGATTGTATCTCTACCTTGCGTTTATATCATTTATTTTCGCGTCTAATGCGCGTAGAATCTAAACAGATATATAAACTATTGATTAAAGCTTCAAACGCTTATAGAGAGCTTGAATTGAACGGAATAAAGCTCGATGTAAATTATTTAAGCGAGTTGCGAGATTCACTGGAAGAGAGAATTGAAAACGCACAAGCTGAAGTCGATAAGACAGCTGCCTTATTATGGGATCCGATTCGTTATACAAAAGAGAGCGGTGCACGGTCTGTACCGAAAGCATTTAGCATAAAGTCACCAAAGCAATTAAAGTGGATGCTCGAAAAGATTATGGGTAGACGTATTGAGAGTACAGGTAAAGATGTACTTGAAGAGTTAGCCGCTGAAGTAGAGCATCAAGAAGATAGCGTAGGTAAGGAATTTATTAAAGCTATATTCGAATTGCGTAAAGCAAATAAGTATCTGGATACGTATGTAACAGGTATTCAGGAAGAGCTTTGTAGGGACTTACGTATCAGAGCTACTTATAATTTACACGGAACAGAAACCGGGCGCTTGAGTTGTTCAGCACCTAATATGCAAAACATTCCGAGAGATAAAACAATTAAGAATTTATTTGTTGCACCTCAAGGAAAGATACTTTTACAGCTTGACTATTCACAAGCAGAGTTACGTGTACTTGCATATTTAAGCGATGATGATTGGCTTACAGATGTATATGTTCAGGGACACGATTTGCACGATAAAGTTGCAGAACAAATGTTTGGACCGAATTTCAATAAGGAACAGCGTGTAATGGCAAAGACTATAAACTTTGGTATAGCTTATGGTCGAGGAGCGGCAAGCTTGTCAGAGACATTTGGTCTCTCGATGCCTGAAGCACAGAAACTTATTGATAACTGGTTTGCGCCGATGCCCAATGTTAAGAAGTATCTTAGTGACCAGAAACGAGCTCCATTCAGAGGTATCAATATAACAACGGTATTCGGTCGTATGCGTTCATTTATTATCACAAATGATAATAGATATCACGTACAAAACGAAGCAATGAATATGGCAATACAAAGCACAGCGTCTGATTGTACTATGATAAGCTTATGTACTATTCAGGATTGGATTAAAGAAAAAGGTTATCAGGATAAAGTAAAAATATGTATTACGGTTCACGACTCTATCGTACTTGAAGTAGATGACAATAAAGCGCTTATAGATGAAGTTGCTAAGGAATGTACTCAAGTAATGAGTAACGTACCTAAAATATGGTTACCTAACAATAGAGTACCTTTTAGAGCTGATGCTGAAGTAGGATATAGTTGGGGCAATATGAAGGAGTGGGTTCCAGATGAAAGCTGAATACAGCGCTATAACAGGAAGACTTTATGTAATGTTTGACTCGTGGGAAGAAGCACAAGTGTATTCTAAGAAGTGGAAATGGAATGTGCGTAAAAGTGAATTCCCTTCTATTCATCTTGAAGATACTTTGGTTAATCGTATTATTTTAAAACTACCCATAGCAGACGTGGCGGAGCCGGTTGCCCAGGTTGCTGTAGACGGTTTACTGGATTTTCAAGTGGGCGATGTTCAAAAGCTTTCAGCGCTTGGTACGGCCTTGAATAGGTGTGATATGGGTTTAGGTAAGACAATCGAGGCGCTTGCTTGTTTTAGACAAATGGGATTGCATACAGGGATTGTGTTTACGAAGAAAAGCTGTATCACTCAATGGTGTCGAGCTATAAATAAATGGGTCCCAGGTGCAAGAGTATTTGCTTATGAAGATACAAAGCAAAAGGAAAAGTTACCTCGCATATCTGAAGTAGACTTTATTGTCACAAATTATGATAAGCTTGTAGGAGCCTATGATAAACGAGGTAAAATACGTATTCCGATACTGAATAGGTTTGGTGAATATCTTTGCCAACGAAGATGGGATATGATTATTGCAGATGAAGCACACATAATCTGCAATAAGGATACAGCGAGACATGTTTGCATTGATAAACTACCTTCGAGATACAGACAGGCATTAACTGGCACTCCGATAAAGAATCATCCAGATAACCTCTACGGAATACTCCATTGGCTGGACCCGAGATGGGTAGGTCAATCTTATTGGACCTTTGTAGATTACTTCTGTAAAGTAGATGAACACAATCCCTGGGGTCGTAAGATATTAGGCTTAACTACAGATGTTGATAAGGTAAATGTATTAAGGGATTTGCTCAATAGAATAAGCGTATATCACGCTTTCGATGAAGTAATGCCTACTGATAAATTTTCTATCAGCGAACAAACGTTCTCTGTGGACATGGAGCCTAAACAGAAAAAGCTGTATGAGAATATTTGTAATCTCGTTTGTGAAGAGCTACCTGATAATATGCCTATCTTAAATGGTATGGTACAGACGATTCGTTGTCAACAAGTTGCCACCTGTCCTAAGATTGTAGGCGAAAAGGACTGGGGACCGAAGTTTTCTTTCATAAGCGATTGGCTCCAATCATCTCCAGATATCCGGTTAACCGTCTTCAGTCCTTGGGCAACCACTTGCACGTATCTGTGCAGATATCTCGACGAGGTAGGTATATCGAACACCAGAGTTACAGGGCAGTTATCTACAAAAGTACGTAATGAAAATTTGAGAAAGTTCTTGGGTAAGGAAGTAAGAGTACTATGTGCGACGATAGGTTCGATAGGTACAGGTACTGACGGATTACAGGAAGTATGTAACTACGGATTATTTATCGAGAAGGATTGGAGTCCTGAAGAGATGAAGCAGGCAGCTAAACGCTTGTACAGAATAGGGCAAAAGAAACCTGTATTCATAGGGCATCTCGAGGCTGTAGATACAATCGATGAAAAAGTAGGACGTGTAAATATTCAAAAGATGAAAGACGTCAAGAAACTTTTAAGTACATCCGGACGTGTAGAAAGAGGTGAATATCGTGAATATCATTTGTTTTGACCCAGGTAACCATACGGGATGGTGTTGGTATGATACCGAACGTAAGAAGGTATGTGCAGGCGGAACTATAATGGAAGAAAATACGTTAGCACATCTCGATATTATTTTTCAGCATATAAAAAAGGAATGGGAGCTATTAAAACGTAAGCCTATCATTGTAATTGAATCCTTTAACCTTTATCCTAATATGTCAAAGCATCTTGCTTGGAACTCTTTTTATCCTGTAGAGGTTATAGGTATAATAAAGTTCTTAAGTTACAAGATAGGAGCTCAAGTAGTTATGCAACAGCCTTCGGTCAAGAAGTTCGCGGGCAAGGCTTCCGCCGAGTATGTTGCCCAGGTGAAAGAAGCGCGGCAACGGGTTTCCGAGTATATTCCTGGGAGTGAAGTCTTTATGGAGCACACAAAGGACGCAATACAACATTTACAATATTATCTTAAAGCGAACCAGATGCATAGAGGTGATGAAAATGATAAGAGCAGTACGTTGCCTTAATTGTAAGATAGGAATTACGTTTGAAACAGTGGGCAATCAAATAAGACTTACTGAAGACGCAGTTTGTTATAATAAAATTACTAAGCAGTACGTTGGAATGTGTAAGTCCTGTTACGATAAAATGCTTCTAAAAAAAAAACAATAGAAAAGAAGGGGTAGGGTTTCCTACCTCTTCTTTTGTTTTGCTTTGCACTAACAAGATTGTGTAGTCACTTTTGGCTTGCGACTTTTGTTTTTTTTTTTAATGCTTGCTTTCTACTTCGGGCAAGCCACCGATGCTGGTAAGTATTGAGAGCACACCAGCAAGTGCTGACGTTGAAAGAACGACCTTCCAGTCTACTGAAGAGATAAGAGCTGACGTTCCTATAGCTGCCACTGCAGACTGGGCCACGGTTTTAATGGCACGTATACCTGCGGCTTTCCACCACTTTTTATTGAACATACTTTTCACCTCACTTCATCATTTTATTTACAAGGGCCTGTACAGCTTTGGGGTCATAACCCTCAGCTTTCAGTTTCTTCGTACGCTCTGCGCCGTTGCCATAGTTGCCCCTGATTACTTCGTGTGCGACGGTTTCCAGGGACTTTTTGGGTTTCGAGGTCTGGGCGCTTGAGCTTTTGCCCATGAGCTTATTAACAAGCCCTTGTATTGTAGCGTAATCGTATCCTGCGGCAGTTAGCTTTTTCTTACGCTCTTCACCGTTTCCCCAGTTCCCGCGTATAACCTCCTGGGCAACTTCCTCGTTGGTTTTCTTGACGGTGTTGGGCTGTGAAGGGATGGGATTGATAAGCGCAGGATAATCTTCGTAACATATATCCATATCGACTCTGCCGTTGATACCGTCAACTTTTCCATCTGAAGTATACTGCCAAAGTTTGAACTGCTTATTGTAGGTACAGGAATTAGTTCCCCACTGGGCAACCCAGCGCGCCTTGGTGTCATACCAGCTGTCGGTAAGCTTTGTAGTATGCCAATGAAGATTAGCATAGATACCAGCCCAGAAGCCTGCTGATTCGATATCAGCGACAAATGCTTTTGCTATATTGAGTATAGCTTCATTAGAAAGCGTACCTGTAGTTTTAGCATCTTCTAAATCGTAATAGATAGGATAACTGGGCTTATGTTTTCCTACCATTCTTAATACGTGTCTGGCTTCCGAATGTGCCATATCAGGATTGAGAGCATAGCTATAAATGTAAACACCATAGGGCATTCCTACACGCTCACACTCTGCTACATTCCTTAGGAACTTGTCATCATCCTGAATTGTGAAATCAGAACCAAATCCGCAACGCAGTATTGCAAATTCAATACCTGCTCTCTTAACTTTGTCCCAATCTATATCGCCCTGATATGTTGAGACATCAATACCTTTTCTTTCCATAATTGTTCCTCCATTTATTTAATTATTAGTGATAAAACAGCCCCAAGTATAAGACTGATTACACCCGTTACAATACAGCTAATTATTACGCGTTTGTAATACTTAGCCTCTTCAGCTGGAGCTTGCTCTAAATGGTCAAGCCTTTCATTGATACCAACTACTTGCTCGCTTGTAGATTTCGTCTGCAATGCAATACGTTCTACAGCTACAGTTAAGCGTTTGATATCACGTACATCTGTCTTTATTTCATCCAGCTGGTGGAAAATGTTTTTGTCTTGAGCCTCGAGATACGAAACCCTTTCATTTAGATTTTGATCTACCATTGGAAGACCTCCTACATTATAACCTTTAAGTATTTTGCGGCTTAGTGTCAATTACTTCGGGTTCTGCTGGATACTGCGCTTCAATAGCGTTCTGTATCTCGGCAAGGTCATCCTCATTAAGTACGCCCTTTTCGTTCCACCCTGCGGCGTTAAGGATTATCTGATAATCTGACATTTTTCCGACCGCTCTTAAAAAGCCTGTTTTTACAAAATTCCTTAAACTGAACATATTATACGTTCCCTCCTATAGATAATATTGCTTGCTGAATTATAGCAAATGCTTTGTTTATGTCTCTGTTATATTCCGCGTCGATTATTGCCCCTGACGTATTAGTTATAAGTGTTGTGGTTGGCGAAAGACTTAGTACACCTGACACCGTACCGTCTGCAGCCGGAGTGAATTCTGTAGTTGTTTTATACAGCTCATATTCGGTAGCAGTTGCGCCGAGTTCAAGTTGTACATTTCCAAAGGTCATAGTTACCCCAACTGGAGCGTTGTAGGGTGCGTAAAAATTTAGTTGATATATCTTACTTTCGGTTATGGTAAATTTATCATTTATAATACCTCTTGAAGAGGCGTTTATTATGAATTTTTTATCTTCATCATCGTATACGCCCCAGCCTCCCCTATAAGTTGCATCTGAACAAGTTACTGTACCACTACAGTAATAAGTACCTGCAGGTAAATAAATATTGCTTGATACCATCATTGTTTTTTGTGTAGCTGCAGTCTTAAAGGTAAACCCATTAGCTGTTTGAGTGAATTCCATTATACTTGTACTAGCTGTTAGAGTAGATTTATTAAATAAATTCTTACCACACCTTGTTACAGTAACAGTTGAGAAGTCTGAAATGTAGGGTGTGTAAGGAGTGGCAACTGAACCTAATTCCAAATAAGGCTGTATTACTGCATCTGTAGTGACATTTGCATTTATAGTTATAAAAATATAATAGTTTGTGTACGCGGCTGTAAAGGTTTTAGTCTCCCCTGCGGTGCTAATAGTATACGCTGCGTGATAGGTAGTATCTTGTATACCCAGATTAGCACCTGAGCCAGATATATAACCACTCATTGTGTACTGCTTCCCTATAGTCAGCACAAGCCCCAACGAAGGCTGACGTACAAGAAACACTATACGTGCAGTTGCAGTACCACTCAAGTGTATCGTTCCATCTGAATCAATAGTTATTGCAACTCCTGAATAAGTACCTGCAGGAGTATTATACGGCTGAGCTACCAAATTCTTACTACTCACTTTAACTCCGAGTATGTGTTCTATAGGTGATACACCATCTAATCGAACAGAAACACCAGAAGCTGTACCTTTTAAAGCATTAGCAAAGTTATTATCTGCGTATCCTTTGTTTGCTCCATCGGTAGCCTCTGTAGGTGTAGCTACGTCTTTAAAAAGTACGCCGCCCTCTTTCTGCGCAATAATTTGTCCAACTGTTTTGTCAGTAGCATCTTTGAGACTAAGCTCTCGATTGCCTGAAGTCTCATTGATAGATACGTCTGCGAAATATCCCTGCTTTTTGGCTACTTCACCATCGACGTAATCAGTTGTTGCAAGTTTTGGATTTGCCATATTATTTTTCCTCCTTAGCTGTTAAGAATTTTACTGTTGTAAAATGTACAGGGTCTGTATAAATATCCATAGGAGTTTGTACAGCTCCTGCTTGTAAATCTTTTGCTTCGTTTATAAGCTCTTCGGTCTTTGTAATAAGTGCTTTCTGCTCTGTAAGCATTTTATCTACCTGATTTACTAATTCAGATAAACCAGATATATAATGTGGGTCATCAGGATTTGAAGAAGTGCTTTCAGGCTTACCTCTTTCTTGAACTTGAATATCAATTCGATAAATTGTTTTTGCACTACCTTCATCTGTATTCGTTACGTACAAATAACAGATTAAGTCTTGTGACTGCTGAAGTAAGCTGTTCGGAATTTGTGTTGTTATAATACCAGATTCAGATATATAACACACAACAACAATATACTCTTCTAAACCTTCATAACCAAAATGAGCTTCTACAGTCCTGGGCAACTCTACTCCGGTTATCAACAATAACTGATGGTAATCATACATAGTTACCTTTGCTTTGTTTTGCTGAATACCGTTCTTGAATACAATAGGTACAGAAGTTATATCCATTAGCCTACACTCTCCTTTCTAACCTGGTCAATTTTTATTCTGAAATATACAGATAGAGTATCTATATCTTCATTCGTAAATTTAAGAGTATCATCGGTAACAGGAATTGAAATTACCTCTGAGCTTAACCAAATAGTACCAGCAAGAGCTCCTGAAGCCAGCGGGCCAAGGGTTGCCCAGGGACGCGAAAGCAGAAAACGGGGATTTGAAGATTGCATGGGCTCAAAGATTCTGAATGAATCTACAGCAGCTTCAGGGCAGGTGCCTAAGAGACACATCTCAGGGAACCAAGTCCAGCGACCTGAAGGGTTACTGAAAAAGTCAAAAAAGTCTTCACCGTTTATACCATCGAAAGCATTGACAGAAACATTAGCTGAACGCATTCCGAAAGCATTGTCTTCAAGAGTCTGCATTCGCATCCAGCCTTCCATCGTATAATAGTAATATGGATTTGTAAGCTCATATTCATTACTTAGAGAAGCCGCGCCTGCTACATCGTGTTTGTATATTTCGATGTAATAATTTTCTGTTCTCGGACCACCTTGCCTCGCTATAAAAGTTGTTCCGCCTCCACCACTCTGTGCTGCGGCTGCGATACCTCCTTCCATATGGTTAAGCGCAGCGGCTGTTATAGGTGTTGTAGTATTGGGGTAGTCTTTCCAGCCTCCAGTATAAAATGGAGTATATGCCATTATAATCTTCCTCCTTTAGTAGATTCAAGTGTGCAAGTTGTAGATGCTATAAGTGTATGAGTGCCTTTAGTAGATATAGAATTGATGGGCAATACTACTTCTGTATCTCCTTTTAATTTATATCTAATCAAGTCTCCTGCTTCGGCATTTATAGGAATTACAAATTCAAGAGTACCTGTACAGGAATTTGCATACAGTAACCTTACTGCTACACCTTCCATTTTTGTTATATCAGGTAAGTTATTTACAATAGGATTATCTTTCACATCATAAGATTGTCCTGCATAATAATCACCTTCAGACCATAAAAGCGTATCTCCTTTGTACACACGGAAAAGTGGATAGCCTACAAAGTGTTCTACCGTAGCTCTTGAATTTATATACCAAGGAATATCTATAATAGGGGCGGCTTGTGGGAAAGCGTCCCATTGTAAAGATGGGGATGCATGTGGATAAGTAGTTGAACTCGGATATAATAAATTAGGTGTAGCCGCACCTGGAAACTTAAATATAGGCTTTACACATTCAATAAAAGACTCAGCTTCTGGATATATGAACTCGTCAGGATAATAGGCACTCGTCGTTCTTTTTGACATTCTGTAATTACATCCAATCGTTTCACCGAAATGCTTTAAAAAATCTGAAAGCTTCCAAGTTGCTCTTACAGAAGTAAGTAAGTTAGGAATATTTATACTCTGCCCTAAATTAGGAAAAGTATCTGTACTCATTCGCCAATATTTACCAGGAGCAGAACTTGAATTACAGTACATATGTTCTTGACTTATTACTGAATGCCACATTTGTAATACTGGAATTGCAAAATTTATATTTGCAAGCGAAGGTTTTACATCCTGGTTTATTGCATATGTAACCATATCTACGATTGTATACTGTACAGTAAATTCGTTATTATCAATCTGTTCTGCTGATATATAACCTGTTATAGGATATACTGAATATGTTTCCGTATCGTCATTAGGATTTGTTAAAGTTTGTTTAACCTTAACGAACATATACTTAAATGAACGTCCAGGATATCTACAAGTTAAGTTAAGTGTTTTAGTATTTAAAACTCCTAATTCTACTTCGCTGTTACCATTGCACACCTCTGTCATCGAATAACTATCAGATACAATTGTAGAATTATCAAAAGTATAAACTCGAGGATATCTATATTGATTATTTGGGTCAGCAGTATCACTGTATACAAATAACTTTGTATCGATAGTATATCCATCTTGATACAGAGCTTCTGTAACCCATGCTGGAGCATTAACCATTTATATCACCTCGAGTTTTATTTTAATATTCAATGAAAGCAATTCGTATCGAATCGTACCAAAGTTGCCCCTGGTCATCAACGGTGCGGAGCTTGAAATCTACATCTGGCATATATACTGTAGCCGTTTTGTACTCTGAAGTATCAGGACTATAATATTCAATTTCAAGCTTCCGCTCAAGTGTGTTTGTGTAGTGGCTGTTGAGCATTGCAAACAAAGACATTTTTGTGCTCTCGGGCATTGGAGGAGTTTCGAAATCAATCTTCGTTGCTGTGTGAGGTAACACTGTACGATGTAAGTATCCATTGTTATCTCTAAAGGAATCAAGGTCCTGCCTTTGATTAGGTGTTACCGTATAGGAATCATATTGGATATACTTATAATCAAGTTTTATATTTCCTATCTTAACTAAATATCCTTGATACATTGTTTCTTACCTCCTCCTATTAAGCGAATGCACTCTTACCCGTTCTACGTTTGTATGAGTTGTTATATTCAATCATCTTGCGGAATAACAAATCCCCATCGATATAAATATTAGCCTGGGCAACATCTCGCGACGTTCCGTTGCGACCTAATGCTTTAGTCATTCCACGTTCAACGCCTCCTTCAATACCTGCAATGATTTGTTCATTATTTACAACTGCGTTTGAACCATTAGAGAACTGACCTACAAGTTCATTATGATTTGCAAAGAATAAACCATCTTCAGGGAAGCCGCCGAATTCATACATCGGTATCTTAGGTATTGTCACTCTCAATTCAGGTATATTCACACCGGGTATTTTATTCAGACCTTTGATTAACGGATTGAATAATGAAAGTGCTTTGTTTATAAGCCACTCAATTCCGCCTATAACTTTATTTAATACCTTACTTACAGCATTTATAATACCTGTTGAGAATCCAGCTATCTTATCATACAGCCATTCAATTTTATTATACATTGCACTAAATACTTTATTTACAACTCCGCCTAATTGAGTAAATACAGAACTAAGTACCTGTATAATTGCTATGATAGGAGATAACAATACTCTAATTACTTTAATGCCTATACTTAAGATTTTTGTCAATATGATAATTGAAAAAGATAAACTTTTAATTATCATCGTAAGTATAGGTGTAAGCATATTAAGTATAGGTACTAATATAGGCCCAAGTAAGCTTATTATTTCTCCTACGAGTGAACCTATACTTGCTGTCATCTTCATTACGGGTGGAAGTATATTTGCAAGTAACTTAGCAAATACAGGTAACAGAGCACTTACTAAATCAAGAACGGGTCCGAATAAGCCTTTCCAGTAATCCAATAAATACCCTGTCATCTCAGATATTGCTGGTGCTAAAATTATTACAACTTTAAGTAAACTATCGATAAAAGGTATTCCGTGGTCGATTGTAAACTGCTGTATAAAGTTAGCTACCTTTACGCCTATATTATCGAACATCTTTGACACTACGGTTTGGGCTGTTTTAAAAGGTCCTGCAAGTACAGATGCCGCTGTTCGAATAGGTGCGAACCAAGTCTTAAATTTATTTGTTATCTCCTCAGCTTGCTTACGTATATTAGGTAAGAAGTCTGTCAATGACAACAAGTTGTCATACGAGGGTATATCAATAGATATTGGTCCACCTGTACCAGCATCTCCTGCTCCCGCCCCAGATGATGCAGATGTTGTAAGATTATTTAATTCATCGAATCCTTGAAGCTGTTGTTTCATCTTTTTAGAACTCGATGCGGCATCATCCATATTAGATGCTGCGGCGGCTGTAGACTTTTCTAAATCCTTAGACTCTGAAGGGTCTATTAGTTTTTTAGTCGTATCAATACCAAATAACTTAGCAAGATATTTAGCAATATTTTGTATTACTAATGTAAATTTAATCAGTGCAGGAAGTACTGTATTTAAAATCGGATAGAAAAGGTTGCCCAGTGTCACAGCGGTTTCCTTGATTTGGTCTTTAAGGATTTTCAACATGTTCGCAGGAGTTTGAATGGTTCTTGCGAAGTCTGTTTGGGCAAGATTCGTTTGCTGTAAGATACGTATGTATCTTATTTGCATCTTCTCGGCTTGTGACATTGCGGCGGTCTTTTTTTGGATGCCTAACTGAGCGGCTGTTTCAGCAATGCCTGCTTCAGTTAAATCAATACCGTACTTACGTACAGCTCGTGTCATACCCTGAAGACCTGATTCCAAGTCTACCATAACGTCTTCAAAATCTCTATTGAATAATGACGACATATCCACTGCGAGATTTACAAGACTATTACTCATTTTAGCGGCCTTGTCACTTGAAACACCCATTTCAGTTGCAAGTAATTTAAACTGTCCTGCCGCATTAGCTATTGTAGTTTGTGTTACACCTGCATAAAATGAAAGTATATCTGCATTAGCTTTCATACTTTCATAATAGCCTGTAGACGAAACTACAAATAAGTTCATTGACTCTATATAGTCATTTGAGTAATTTACAAGCTTTTTAAACAGACCAAATATTTCACGTATTGATACAAGTTGCATAAGCTTGCTGAAAAGCTTTGAAGTACTTGCACCTACTACACTCATTTGACCGGGTAAAGATGAAAGAGAACTCTTTAGATTATTAAATCCCGTCGTAGCTTTATTTGTGGCTTGCACTGTTTGCTTCGACGTATTATTATGTGCCTTTGCAGCGTTCTGAGCTTTCATATAAGCTTGCTGTAGTTTAACAAGTTCTCCTTCACCTTTTTGGAATGCCTTAACTACTTGACTTGTATAAGCTGAATTCATTGATAAGGCACTATCAAATCTATTTAATGAAGGTTGAGTAAAATCAACCGAATTTTTTACGTCATTAGTTGCTTTTGAAAGAGTAGATAAAGCAGTTACAGCACTTGTAGATGCGGGTATAAGTCCTGCAATACTCGTAGGTAGAGAAACATAAGCCTGTGCTAACTGCTGTGTACTCATTCGTTGGTACATCATTCCTTGCGTGAGTCCTTCGAATGTCACGTTAAGGTTGCCCAGCGCAGAAGATACCGCAGGTATGAAACCTGCGATTGCCGACTGCGCTGACTGAAGAGAAGAGACGAATTGTGACGTGTAAGAAGAATTCATCGAAAGGTCTTGACTATAAGCGTTAACTGAATTCTTTAAGATATTATAATAATTTGAGAGAGATTGTATAGAGCTTGCTTGCTTTTCGAAGTTAGCGGATGTATCTACTTGCTTCTCGGCATCAGCCACATCCTGTAGTGCTTCCTTCGCTTTTTGTGCTGCGGCTTGTAAATCGGACGCATCACCTGTAAAATTATATCTTATTTCCTCCGCCAAGTAAATTCACCTCTTGTTGCTTTTGTTCGTATTCTAAACGTTTCTTTTCAAGACGCTCGAACCTTTCAATATCAGGTCCAGCTTTCTTCGAAATATTTGCTTTCTCTGACGATGCATTCATCTTTTGGATTATCTGAGTGGGCTTACGTGGGTGTTTTGTATTGTTATAATATGCACTCCAATATCCATTAAGAACAGATAGAGGAGTTAAATCTGTAAGCCTGTCATTATATCCCTCGCAACAAGCTAAAAATTGCCAGTACTCTAAATCGAGTACATCGTTAGGAGCCAAACCAACTTTGGCTCCTAAACGAAAGATGTCGTACCACGTAGGTTCTGATGAACTTACGTCTATACCTGGATCTGCATCGCCATTATCTCGTTTTTTCTCTGGGCAACCTCTTCAGGCGAAAGTCCATTGAAGGTTATACCTTCCAGAAGCTTAGCAATCAGCACATTGATTTCGGCAAGATTTCCGTGATCCAGGTGGTAATTGATAAATTCTGCTTCTGTAGCCACATTGGGATTAGCGAGATTAAAGGCTGTGTAGAGAAGCTTAAGTTGCCCATCTATTCCCAAAGTATCAAGCTCCTGAAATATCTGAGCATAAGGTTTATGGTTAAACTTCCCCTGAATTGCATAAGCAACTCTTAAAGTTGTTGCGAGCGGATATTCCGCACCTGCGTAGTTAATTTTTATTTCCATTGTTATGTCCTCCATTTATTTGTTATTTAGCCGCCGAACGAAAGTGTTACGGCATCTGTACCTGCGAAATTACAGGACAGGTTAACTTTATCATCGGGTGCAGTATCGATTGAATAATCGGATATAAGCGCCTTACCGGTGAAGTAGCAATTGTCTGTAAGATATATACCCAACGTAACAGCCTCGCCACTGTCAAAAGCTTTGATAAGCTCATACTGTGTACCATCCTGTGTAAACGCTACAGTACCATCTACAGAGCCGCTCCAGTCTTTTATTGCCGGAACTTTTTCTTTGTACTGCTTACCGAAAGAAAGTATTTCGATTATCTCTTTAGATACATCCAGGTTAACACCCGAGATATAAGCTACAACTTTAGCCACAGCAGTCTCACCGATTTTTACAGAAGCAGTTAAACCAGTCATAGGGGTTTCAGCCATTATAAATCACTCCTTATATTTTTTTCTTACTAAGATACAATCAAAGACCTGAACGTAAGTTCAAATTCTTTTCTGTTATCTTCATCATATCCCGCATCGTAAATATCTCCGTCTAAAAACAGTGCTGTCTGATTATCAATTTTATGCTGAAACATTTTTCGAATTGCATCAGCCCACTGATAAGCTTTAGCATAGTCTTTTGAACGCGTGGTTATACGTATGCGGGGCTTGTAAATACCCGGGGATGTCTCCCCGTTGTTTGAATTGAAAAATTTAACCGAATCGTCTCCTTCAATAAATCGAACTGAAATCATATCATCAGGCTTTGCAGGTAAGAAACCATACTTTACATCACATTGTATTGCAGGATTATTCAAAATCATTGTTCTAACTATTGTAAGTATATCAGACAAGATTCTTCACTCTCCTTGCAATGCGTCGTTTGTAATTCTGTGTTTCAATATCAACTGCTTTTTTCAAGAATTGATATTCACCAATTGAATGATGATAATTAGGATTGTTATGCTGTATAATAGAATAATCATATCCTGTACGTCTGTTATAAGCGTGTACATATACAGTTAAACGTGTTTTAGCATTTATATATCGTATACCTTTCTTTAAAGCACCTGTTTCTTCAGGTGCCAAAGAACGCGCTCGATTCATAATAGCTCGTCCTAATGTTTTAAATTCATCTTCGATTATTTGAGGCGTTTCTTGTTGTAAATTATTGAGCTTATCTATTGCCTCAGTAAGACCAGTAAATTTTGAAGTACGTGTACCTCTCATTTTAACGTCGCCTCATATCCTTGAATACGTCCTCTTACATCTCTCATAACTAATACAGCTTCTACCATTCTATCATTTATCAAATCGTGTTCTTTTACAGGCACATTTGTAAATACAGATGTAGTAACCGTAATGTATTCACCGTATGAATTCTGTACAACCTGAGACTTGTCTTGAATAAGACCTTTGACTGTACGCGCAGGCGCGTACATAGGTTGCCCATATTCATCTGAGTTTGCGGAGCTACTTTTAAGGGTAATCTTCATTGATAAGAACTTATCGACTCTCACCTTATTGATGCTCCCTTCACAAGGAATTTAGCTATAAGAGATTGAGCAAAGGGCGAGGGCAATAACGAAGAGGCATTTATTCCTCCGACGACACTTGCATCAGCTGATGCATTAGTATTTCCGGCGCCTAATGTCTCGGATACATTACCAATCTTATAACTGGTTATACCCCAGCTCTTTAAGTTCCTATAAAAAGCTTCATCCTCGATAGCTTCTTTCGAATAACTATCGGGGTCGCTTATATATAGAGCATTCTCAACTTGAGCAGCTTTAACTTCTGGAGGTACAATGGGAGTTGTACGTTGTCCTAACTTCGTATATCGCGGAAAGCTTAATACTTGGTCAGTGGACGTCTTAATACCAGCATAGCTAAGCTGTTCAAGATTGAGTGTGCTTTTTAATAGAGCAATATTCTGGTCTTCTTCAGATAAGCTAAACCATAAGGAGTACATAGGATGTCCTGACGGATAATAGGTTTTTACATATGCGGAGGCCTCTTCATTTGTTACGTAACTATTTGTACCAACTAAGAGTGCGGCACCCGATGTATCTCCTGTATTAACGAATTGCATCTCTATTCCTCCTTAAGGTTATTGACGATAAATTATTCGGTAGCCATCGTTACCTTGCCGAGCGCGGTTTTATTGTCGTCAAGAATAAATGTACCGCCGCGTGCAGCTACCTGAAGCGCAACGCCGTCGAACTCTTCGGCTTCAATCGTACGCGCAGTGGTTACACCTACGAACGGAAGCAATATGCCGTCAGCCGCAAAGTACGCAATGTCTTTGGTCTTGCCCGTAGTATTTACGCTGAAGTACTTCTCAGGCTCTTTTACAATCTTGAAGCCCTTGAAATCATTGATGGTGTTTCTATCAATGTTTACAGTAGAGCCCTTAGCCGTGGTCGCAAGAGCCTGGTTAACGATTGCATTGAAGAGGTCAGGTACTACGTACGCAGTTACCGGAACAGTAACTTCAAGGTTGGTGTAATACGTAGACATCTTGTCGAACAGCTCAAGGATAGTTGCATCTGTATACGAAGCAAGAGTCTCGGTCTTACCGGCGTTTGTAGACATGAAAGCGCCGTGCTTGGTGTTCATCGTTCTGGTTTCGGCTTCAGTGTGAAGTCTCAGACGGTCTGCAACCGCAGCGTCCAAACCGTTGTTTACGGTGAAGCGGTCAATACCTTCGTGAATCGCAAGAGTATAATCATACGGTACATCTGTATCCGTATATATAATCTCTACACGATTACCGAAACGAGAACCACTTCCGGTACCAGTACCGAACTGTACGTTTCCTGCAGTGTTGTAAGTACCAACAGTTACAGGAGTGTTGCAGGTTTTTACAGAGAACGCTTTAGCGTTAAACGAAACGCCATCTCTGGTCTGAAGCGGTGCAAGAGCTCCTGCAAAAGCTTTCTTTACACCGAATACGGCTTCCAGCATTCTTATATACTGAGGAGCGTAAATCCTTACAGGCAAATTCTGATTGTTAGTTGCCATTCTTAATCACCTTTCTCTTTCTTTTTTTTTACTTAATGTTTGCAATAACTGCATCAAACGGATCAACATCAGTCGAATTGTCTCCCGCAGAGTTTTTACCGGTTCCTGACTCGATTCCGTCATCGCCGTTACTCGAGTTGTTACTGGATTCTGTTTGAAACATATAACCATGTGATTCCGCCCAGGGATTAAACTGTTCATCGAAACCTTCAAGAGTATCATCTTCTTTAAGATTCATCTTATCCAGGTCTAACTGACCTAATACAAGTTTCGGGTCCAGTGCACCCTTCGCACGTATTAAATCGAGGACTGCGTACCTCTTTGCAACATTCGCAAGGTCTTTCTGATGCTGGGCATTGAGTTCGTCAATGTTTACTTCATTAGCCTTGTTGTGCCGGCGTGTTTCAGTGTTGCCGTTGTTGCCCTCTGCGTTCGGAATGTTGCCGCTGTCATCGTCATCGTCATCGGTATTACTCGACTGCTTATCGAGATATGCCTGTAACTTTGCCTGAGCTGTGTTCCGCTGTCCGATTACTTTATTGAGTCTTGCACGAGGTACAAAATCCCAATCAAAGTCATCGCCTACAGCATCCTCAACTTGACCTGCAAGTTCCGGACCGAGTTTTTCGCGAAGTTTTTCCAATAGTGTCATACTATAACCTCCTCGGGAGTTAACGTCTATCCCGCGACGAATTTGTATTTTGAGTCCCCGTTTGATGTGGTTCTAAAATTGAACCTTTCTTACGTGGATTGACTCCTGTTTTGGAACCAGGTCCTGTAGACTCTCCTTCAAGCGAAGGACTACCTGAAGGTTCTTCCTCGTCTACAGAACTGGTTCGGTTAGAAGAATTTTCCTCAATCGAGGTCGTGGTTGTGGCCAGAGAGGCGATCCAACGCCTCGCCTCCGACGGTGAGAGATTCATATAAGTTTCCAATGCATCTTGCAAAGGCATTATCTTACTCTCGCCCGTCAGGAGTTTAATAAGCTCTGTCTGCTCTCTCGGGTCATTAGGTAACCCATCCTTCCAAGAGACAGATATATCTTTAAACTCAAGGGCTTTTTCAAACCCTGAAGTTGAAAGACTCACAAATAATTCTTTCACAGGCTTTGTCATATTATTGGAAATACGTCTTACTTTTGCTAACGGATTGACCATCTTCAATCGTAATGCGTTACCAGATACAGCCTGTGAACCACCGTCATTTGCACCTAAGAGTGCCGCTCCCATTTCACTTAGTATATACAACTGATTTATTAAAAGTTCGCACTCTTTAAATGCTGAATCAAGTTGTCCGTTCCAAGTGATATATTGCGGAGGACTCTCTTCTCCCTGTATAGCATAAAACTTACCTTTTTCAAAATACAGTTCTCCTGTATCAGGGTCCGTTTTAAGCATTGATGCTGGACCTGTAAGAGCAGGATCTGCGTGCTTATCAAGTATATTACTTATCTGTGAGACACGCACCATTAACTCAGTTACAATGGATGTTATGGGAGTGTAATCATCATCACCATAAATGGTACCTGTTACACGATAAGGTTTAAGATGAACTACTGCATTTTCTTTTAATCCTGTACGTACGACTTTACGTTCTAAGAGAGTACCTATTGTAGCGCTTCCATCGATTAAAGCTCTACGTGCTACGCAAGAAGCTTCAAGATGGAATCTATAGAAAGTATAAAAGCCTTTCTCGTGTACTTGCACATGCAGTTCGTAGTTTCGATTTTCTTCCGGACCTATTATCGCAGGCCAAGCAAGTACTTGTTTTATTTCCTGATAGGTACCATCTTGAGAAACAATCGGGAACCATTCCATAGGTGTCCAACTACAGAATGTATATTTGCCATCGCCATCTTCAGATTTATACTTTCTCCAAATAGCATCTCCGAAACGACTCAGGTCTATTACCGTGGAATAAAGTATATTATCGAAGTCTGTAAAGCTTCTTATTTCATTTATTATCTCATTGCCTTCTTCAGTACCTGACGTAATTGTGGGATATTCACCTGCAACTAAATCAGCTGTCTTTAATGAGAGAAGACGTTGAAAATTAAACAAGACAGGAAAACTTATATAACTTTCAAAGTTTCCAATAACTCGTGTAATACGCGCGGCCGCCTGATTGAATACATCATTATGTAATGACCAACAGTCATTTGCAAATATTACTTCATTATCGAGATACTTATGAAGGCGAGGCTTTTCACACAGAGGCGGAAATGGTTTACCTTCTTTAAGCCAATCTAAATTGTAAAGCATTTAATACACCCCTGACGTTACAAATTTTTGTGATGTGTACAAAGCGTATCTGTCACTATCACAAGCATGGTCGTGAATCTTTAAAGGTTTATCTTGACCCATATTTTGTGCTTTAGCATCCCATTGATAGGATTCATACTCTTTTATAGTATTTACACAAGATGGGTCAATAAAATATTTACATTGAGCAACCAATCCACCTACGCATCTTATACCGTTTATGACATCATTATCCGCATCACTTACGATATATCCTCTCTTACGTAATTCTGCCTTCCACGATGACGCAGAAGGGTCACAAAAGATTGTTTTATGTGTAGTCTTACCAAAAGGTAAGGATTGAATAAAAGAATCAAATTCATCAGCAAATTGACCATCTGTCTTCTGTGTACGTTTCTCTTGTGCGTTGTAATAATACTCTTTACACTTATAAAAACCTACACGAGGTAAAACAGCTATTGCTGACCAAGACATTACAGTTGATGTACCGTAGTCACATCCAATGTAATATCTTATAGGCTTATATTGAGGATCTTCCAAATTAAAATATTTGCAATTGAAATCAGGATTGAACATATCATATATAAGACCATCGGCTGCACACCATTCGCCCTCTATCATTCTTCGATAGAACACACCTGTATACATTTGCTTTAATGACTCTTTGTATTCAGGGTCAAGCGAAAGGTTATCGTCCATATTGAAGCGCCAACGCTTCTTATTTAATATTCTATCATTGGTAATGTAATTCACATAAAACCAATGATAGGGTGAATCTGGGTTGCAGTTACAAAAGCATTTAGCTCCTGCAACAGATAGACGAGCCATCAACTGTGAAAAGAAGGATTCAGGATAAAGATTTGCCTCGTCACATAAAGCTCCTGCAAAAGTTGCTCCTCTAATTTTCGATTCTGAATCTTCGTTATTTGCACCTACGCAATAAACACGCCGGTGTAAAATTCTTAATTCACCTTGCTGGCGATTAGTCCATTTAATATTGGCATCACCTAATATATCAAATAAGTCATTCAAAACGTTACGCTGTAAGGTGGCTATGGTCTTACCACACATAACCAAATCCCCAGGAGGCCCATCGAGAATATAGGTTAACCACCTTACTGTACACGTAACTGTTTTAGATGAACGAACGGAGCCATCGCATATATTTAATCGTGCATTTGAGTTGTGAAGAAAATCTAAAGCTTTAGGACTAAATGGTTTCCAGTTAATCAACTTTCATCTTCCGATTTGTTAGGTTCGGAACCCCTGATAGTATTTACGAGAGAAGCTAAAGCTGTAAGACCTGAATTGTTTTCGCCGTTAATTGCCTGATTCATCTTCACAAGACATTCAGTTGCATTTCTGATTTCAGCACCTGCACCTAAGTACAAATCAACGAGCGGTTTAGTTATACCTCTCAAGCTTTCATCTGTACGAAGCATCTGGTTTATTTTATCACCTATGGTGCAAAGTGTAATATAATAATTGTTGGAGGTCTGTCTTAAAATATCTGCCTCAGACATATTTATCTTTTGAGCAATTGACTGTGCATCAGCACTGCACTGTTCTACGGGAACGTGCATAAGAGCGTGTATCTGCAAATCACGTACTTTAACGTCATATCTGTGGGCTATCTCTTCAAGCGAATACCCTTCAGCTCCCCATTTTCTACATAACAGTTCATTATTGATTTCATTTACTTGTGGATGATTACAAATAATGCAAGTCATTTAAGTACCTCCTTCTCTTTAAAATAAAAAGTCTTATTTTTAAATTAAGGGTTGCATTCCTTCTATTCTTATTATATAATAAATATAGGAGGAATGCAAGATGAGTAATACAAAAACTTTAAATTATTTTTCTGGCTTCGGATCCAAAACTAATACCCTTTTGGGTGTAGGTAGGTATGTGTTATTTTTATACGAGCGGGGGAGGTTGCCCAAGGAAATGGCGCAGCTGAGAAACTGGCTCCGCGAGTTCTTATCGGCTCATGAGAAAATGAGTAGAATCTATTACTTAGGGACTCCACTCTATGATGTAGGGATTCAGCGCGCGAGCTCTTGGGATGATAGGGATGCTGCGCTCCCGGTGAATGTTCAGTGGACTTCAGGCGTACAGTTGTATTCCCTATCTGGCTCCGGCCGAAAGCTTGCATGGGCAGATGTCTGCAATCAATATCTGGAACACGACAAGAAGATAGATCACAGGAGCTATGCAGCACAAGGCATAGAAGAACTACCAACCATCCACGAAGGCTACATAGCACGCAAAATAGAAGCAGACGGCGGTATCTCAGAACGTTGTGAAATCAATCGTGAGATACGTCAGAAAAACAACCTAATACGTGAAATCATTGATGAAATCAAATCAATCACACATCAGATTACAGAACTAACTCAACAGAAAGGAGAAGAAATCAATGAACGATTCGCAAATTTATTCAAACGACAACGTAGATCTAGAGAAAATGTTAACTCTGAGCGAGGAAATTCAAGCGGAAAACGAGGAGTTGAAGGATCAGAACGAGGAATTGAAGGAACAGACATCCAATCTTTTATCGCAAATCTCGATTCTGAAAGAGGAACTGCAGAAATCGAACGGCAGAGAAGTGAAACTGAACGAAAAAATCGCGACGATGAGCGAAAGCGACAAGATCGAGCAAGAAAACGAGAGATTGAAAGAGAAGAACGAGAGTCTAAAGCGAGAGAAAATGTACGCCGAACAAGAAGCAGAGACGAAGGTCCGGAAC
>OQVT01000063.1_pt1 | contig 38119 bp, 35 predicted proteins | sample 1691561 | NCBI WGS metagenome assembly OQVT01 (sample SAMN03418260, study PRJEB22391) | human gut metagenome | biome: human-gut; feature: organic feature; material: feces | host: Homo sapiens | place: Tanzania | collected 2013-01 | reverse complement strand
TCGGAAATTTGAAAGGCGATTTCGAGCCGATTATAAGCGAGGAACAGTGGGACAGATGCCGTCAGATACGGGAACAGCGCGTCCGTCGCAATAAAATTCTTACGGAAAACGGGGAAAAGAGTCATTTGACAGGCGTTCATACAAGCGACGACGTCTGGACGAAAAAACTCCGCTGCCGTTGCGGTTATCGTATGCGCAGAAATAAGTGGCGGAAGAACAGAAACGGCGAGTTGATTTACGGATATAAGTGCTATAATCAGTTGAATAACGGCACAAAAGCCACAAGACAACAGGCGGGCGTGGACGATGCCGGGTTCTGCGACCTGAAAGAAATCTGCGATTGGAAACTTGAAATGATGGCAAGGCGCATTTTTTCGGGTTTATGGGGAAACAAGAAAGATATTCTGAACAAAGTGTCGTCGCTATATCAGGTAGGCGTGTTTATGGAATGTAAGGGAAGTACAGGCTGAATGTAAAACAGGTGACGATATTATTGTATATTCTGCTGATGACATTGCGTTGATTTATGATGCAGCGGCAGACAACACTCAGGAGTGTGTGCTTGAATGGCGTATTGACCGCTTTGCGGATTTCCATGACATCAACATGGTGCGCCGTGCCTCCCGCATCCTGCACGGCATTCTGGACGACCAGCCGTTTATTTTGACCTTCCGTACCATCGGTGAGGGCGGCAAGCAGCCGATTGAGCCGGAATACTACGTTGAGCTGTACCGCACCGCCATCGAGGAACATCTGGTTGACATGATTGATGTCGAGCTGTTCATCGGTGATGAGATTGTCAAGGAGCTGACGGATCTGGCGCACAGCCACGGCATGCCGGTCATCATCTCCAACCACGACTTTGACCGCACCCCGCCGCACGAGGAGCTCATCGCCCGCATGAAGCACGCGGAGAGTGTCGGCGCGGATATTTTAAAAATCGCCGTCATGCCAAAGGACAAGCACGATGTTTTGGAGCTGCTGTACGCCACGGAGCAGATGTCGCGCGAGAGCGATTGCCCGCTCATCACCATGTCCATGGGTCAGAGCGGCATCATCAGCCGTCTGAGCGGCGAAATTTTCGGCAGCGCTGTGACCTTCGGTACGATTGGCGCAGCTTCTGCACCGGGACAGATTGATCTGGATTCCCTGCGCATGGTTCTTCAACTGCTGCACAAGCACATTTGATGTAAGGACATAAAAAAGCCCTGATTCGATGATTTTCAGTCGAATCAGGGCTTTTGCTTACTTGTTCAAATAAATCGTTCTGTCCGGATATGTCCGGTCGGCGCTCGGTGTATCTTCGGTATACTTCTGTGTGCAGGCACTGTCTGTGTACGCGGTATAGCCGCTCGGTGCCTGTACCAAAACCGGAATGCCGTTCGGAACAGAAATCGTCTGCTTTCCGGCATCGGACACCAGCGTGATGGTACGGGACCACGCCGGTACAACCAGACTTTCTTCAATGAATTCTGCCGGTTTTACAACGCCTTCACTGCTGTATGTCATGCTGCGCGACATGGTGCAGGTTTTTTCCTCTCCATTGGCGTTCTGCATGGTATACGTGCGGAAAATATCCAAAATGCGCAGAGATTTTTTCTCCACATCGTATTCCTGTGTGGTGTATGTATATGTTCTGCCGTTGCCGCCCGTGCCGGACAGCGCGGAAATATCCGTCACAATATGATAGGTCTCGCCGCAGTCCTGCATCGAGGTGATGTGCTCTTTGCTGTTATACGAACCAAATCCGTATTTCTCAAACAGCTGCTCGGCATAGGATGTGCTGTTTTCCTGTTTCTGTGCCGCGTCTGCCTGTATGACGAGGGCTTTTTCCTTGATGCTGCCGTCTGTATTGGCTTCTGCATAGGTGTAAAAGTCCTGTCCATCGTGCTGGAAATAGTATTTGAACAGCATTCCCGTTTCTGTCTTGCGATAGCGGCAAATGGTTCCCAGCACGTCATCATAATACAGCGTCAGCAGCGCATTGGATTCTTTTTTCTCCTTGCCGACGCGCATACACGTACTGAACGATGGCTGAATGTCATCCGCCTGATAGGCCTCCAGCGTATTCGCGGCATAAATCTGTTCCAGCGTCGGCTTTTCGGACTCCTGTCCGCTGCCTGTGCCACCCTCTGTCGATGCTGTACCGCAGCCTGCCGCTGCCAAAGTCATGCATCCGGCGAGCAGGACAGCTGAAATTCGTTTCAAAAGCATGTGCGATAATCTCCAATATTTTGCTCGAAATTCCCGCAGTTTTTGCAGGTCTTTGTCTATACTATCACATTTTCCGCCGCGATTCAAGGAAACGCGCAAGATTCAATTGACAGCCGCGCGGGCAAGGTGTATCATATATTCAATATGAAACTCAGACAGTTCGTTTGCACCATCCTGTCTTTAAATAAAACCAGGGCTGACGAATCATTTTTTGTGTATTCTGCAGCAGGCTGGCATGCCTGCTGTTTTTTTCTTGAAAGGAAGTTTTATGTATTATTTAAGAGCGGAGGCAAGTTTTGACGCCGCGCATTTTCTCGCACACTATCAGGGCAAGTGCAGCAACATCCACGGTCATCATTGGATTGTCCAGATCCGCATCAGCGGCAGCACGTTGCAGACAACCACGCAGGAACGCGGTATGCTCGTCGATTTTTCTCAGCTGAAATCCGATCTCAAGCGCATTGCCGATGAGCTGGATCACACCCTGATTTATGAGACCGGCACCCTGCGCGAGGCAACGCGCAGCGCCTTGGCAGAGGACGGCTTTGCGATGACAGAAGTGCCGTTCCGTCCGACAGCCGAACATTTTGCAGAATATTTCTATCAGCGCATGACCGCCTGCGGCTACACCGTCGCAGAAGCTACCGTATATGAGACGCCAAACAACTGTGCGTCGTACACCGGAGAGGAGCAGGCATGACAACCTTTCATGTAGCAGAGACCTTTACCAGCATCAACGGCGAGGGCACCCATGCCGGACAGCTGGCTGTTTTTGTCCGGTTTTGCGGCTGTAATTTGAACTGTTCGTTTTGCGACACCACTTGGGCGAACGAGCCGGATGTGCCGTATGTCTGTCAGACCACAGAGGAAATCTGTGCATCCGTCGATGCCGCCGGCGTAAATAATATTACGCTCACCGGCGGAGAACCGCTGCTGCGCGACGGCATGGCAGAGCTGCTCACGGCGCTCTCGCAAAAAGAAAACCGATATATCGAAATTGAAACCAACGGCAGTGTGGATTTGACACCGTTTGTCGGCATTTCCCCGTCTATCGCCTTCACGATGGATTACAAGCTGCCCGGCAGCGGCATGGAAGCGCACATGCGCACGGAAAATTTCGCACTGCTCCGCGCACAGGACACCGTGAAGTTTGTCGCAGGCAGTCAGGAGGATTTGCAGCGCGCACTGGAGGTTATTCGAACCTATGATCTGACACACCGCTGTCACGTATACCTCAGTCCGGTTTTCGGTTCCATTGAACCGGCTGAAATCGTAGACTTCATGCAGGCGCACACGCTCAACGATGTGACCTTGCAGCTGCAAATGCACAAATTTATCTGGGACCCAAATAAACGCGGCGTATAACCCGCAGAACAGGACGAAAAAATTATGGCTATTGATACCAAAGCAATCAAAGAACACATCCGCGGTATCCTGATCGCGCTGGGGGATGATCCAGACCGCGAGGGCTTAAAAGATACGCCGGATCGCGTTGCCCGCATGTACAACGAAGTATTTGAAGGCATGAACTACACCAACGAACAAATCGCGCAGATGTTCGGCAAGACCTTTGAGGACGAAATGGATTTTGAGAGCGACTCCAAAGATGTCGTTGTCGTCAAAGACATTCAGCTGTTCAGCTATTGCGAGCATCACATTGCGCTGATGTACGACATGACCGCCACCGTTGCCTATGTGCCAAACGGCAAGGTCATCGGTTTGAGCAAAATTGCCCGCATCGCGGACATGGTGAGCAAGCGCCTGCAATTGCAGGAGCGCATCGGCTCCGACATCGCACAGATTATGCAGATGGTCACGGACTCCGAAGATGTCGGCGTGCTGATTCAGGGCTGCCACAGCTGCATGACTGCGCGCGGCATTCGCCAGACCAACGCAAAAACCACCACGACCACCCTGCGCGGCAGATTCCGCACCGATGCCGATTTGCAGCAGCGGTTATATCAGGCATAAGGAGAACAGCATGAGAGCACTTGTTTTATCCAGCGGCGGCGTGGACAGCACAACCTGTCTGGGACTCGCCATTGAAAAATACGGAAAAGAAAATGTCACCGCCCTGTCCATCACCTATGGTCAGAAGCATGACAAGGAAATTGAGGCGGCGGAGGCAGTCGCTCGTTATTATGGTGTCGAGCTGATTACACTGGATCTCGCCAAGATTTTCCAGTACGATACCAAATGCACGCTGTTACAGGGCTGTGCCGAGGAGATTCCGGAGGAATCCTATGCCGACCAGCTCAAGAAAACCGACGGCAAGCCGGTTTCTACCTATGTACCGTTCCGCAACGGTCTGTTTCTGTCCTCTGCTGCCAGCATTGCGCTGTCCAAGGACTGCTCTGTGATTTACTACGGCGCGCACAGCGATGACGCGGCTGGCAACGCCTATCCGGACTGCAGCGATGCCTTCAATGAGGCAATGAAGTCTGCGATTGAGCTGGGCAGCGGCAATCAGCTGACCATTGAAGCCCCGTTTGTCAAGTGGACAAAAAAGGACGTCGTGCGCGAGGGCCTGCGCCTGCACGTACCGTATGAGCTGACATGGAGCTGCTACGAGGGCGGCGACAAGCCGTGCGGCAAGTGCGGCACTTGTCTGGACCGCGCAGCGGCATTCGCCGCAAACGGTGTAAAAGACCCGGCATTGGAGGATTGACACATGGAAGGAAGAACTACAGAAGAAAAGCAGGGCATTACCCTGCTCGGAAACCAGCACACGCAGTACAAAGATGACTACGCACCGGAAGTGCTGGAGACCTTTGTGAACAAGCATCCGGACAACGATTATTTTGTCAAATTCAATTGTCCGGAGTTCACCAGTCTGTGCCCGATTACCGGCCAGCCGGATTTCGCCACCATCACCATCTCGTATGTACCGGACGTCCGCATGGTTGAGAGCAAATCGCTCAAGCTGTATCTGTTCAGCTTCCGCAACCACGGCGATTTCCATGAGGACTGCGTAAACATCATCATGAAAGATCTCATCAAGCTCATGGAGCCGAAGTACATCGAGGTCTGGGGCAAGTTCACGCCGCGCGGCGGCATCTCGATTGACCCGTACTGCAACTACGGCAAGCCGGGCACCCGCTGGGAGGAAGTCGCTTGGAACCGCATGGCAAATCACGATTTGTATCCGGAGAAGATTGATAATCGGTAAGATTTTTTATATGAGGCATTCTAGGCAGGATATATGATGAAAGCAAAGACTTTCCAAGAGAAATGGGCTCTTTTGACCAAATACGAGAACAAGCCTGTATTAACGAAAAAGAACATCAAAAGCATTTGTGTCTTGGCAAACGACAAAGATGCTCTTGTCCGAGGCAGGTGCGCAGGGCTTCTTGTACATGCTTCTGCGTCAAAAGCAAAGCGTGTTTTGCTCACTCTGGCATGTGACAAAGATGCGCTTGTTCGTACAGAAGCGTATGATTCCCTCTCGGGATTCCCATCGAAGAATGTGCAGAAGTTTTTGAAACAAGCCATTGTTCACGAACCGAATGCGCTCGCCCGTTCCTATGCCATACTGTCATGGGCTGACGTCACACAAGCTCTAGGCGTACACAAAAAGCAGAAAAAGTTCTTAAAGCAGCTCAAAAAGCTGCAAAAAATCAAAAAATCCGAACACTGTATGCTGAGCTTTTACTATGCAAAATATGTGCTCGGGCACAAAAAATCACTCAAGAAATTTCTCGCTTTTCTCAGCAGCTCGGATTATCAAATCTGCTGTTGTGCAGTCAATTTGTTATGGGATATTGTGTCACCGGAAAACAGACAATCTATAAAACAGGCGTTGGAACAGCTGCTTCAGCAGGAAGTCTGCGCTTCTGTCAGCGAAAATGCAGCGGAACTGCTGCAATACATAAAAACAGCATAAACCACAAAATCCCCAACTGGCATCAGCTGGGGATTTTGCTATATCTTAGATAAAATACTCAATTGTCTTTTCTTCGGTCAGGCGGGTGTTCTGGTTGAACAGCAGGATGGCTTCTCTGCCCTCTTTGGGGCCGAGGGCATACAAGCCGTCTTTCTGTTTGGCATTGAGCCGGTCAACGGTCACGATGCGATTGCGCTTAAACGGTTCGGAATCAATCAGTGCGATATCTTCTTGAATAAACGGACGCTTGCGGAAATACGGGTCAAACATCGAAACCTGTTCGCCCTCCTGTTCCGTCAGCAAGACATAGTGATCGCCGCCGTAATTCAGGCGGACAATTACCGCGCCATGACAGCGCAGCGTCTGTGTCAATTCACTGTCTCCGCCCAAGTATACCGCATCTTGACTCAGATACTTGCATGTAATGGGGAATTGACAGGCTTTGCCGAACTGTGTCAGCCAATTGGACAAAAACATCATCGCCATGCGCGAGGTACCGCTTTTGCCCGTTTCTCCCTTGGCATTGTAGGCATCCAAGCTGTACAGCATAATGTGCTGGACAATCTCCGGCAGCAGCTGTTCGCGCGTGAACAAAAAGCTCATCGCATTCATCATGGTGGTCGGGCCGCAGTCGTATTCGGAAATCTGATAATGCAGTGGTGTTTTCATGTGCGTTTACTCCTCCGAACACATCAAATCGACGGTGATGGCGGCAATTTTTTTCAGCTCATCCACATGGCTGTATTCGCTGCACGAATGACAATTGTTCATTGCCGTTGCCAGCACGATGCCCGTCAAGCCGTGCTCAGACAACGGATTGTTGTCGCTGCCGCCCATCGTGCTGCACAGATTGCTGGGTATGCCGTGTTTGGCGCAAACGCGCTGAAACCGCTGCACAACCGGATGCTGTTCCGGTGTCTTGTAGGCGTGAATATGTACCGTGTGTTCTGCCTCGACATCTGCGCCCAAGCTGCGCGCTTCTTCTTCAAATACGCGCTTGGTTTCCTCCCACGTGCGCATCGCCTGCTCGTGGTCAAAGCTGCGAATTTCACCTGTGACAACACAGCGCTCCGGCACAATATTGGTCTGTGTGCCGCCGTGAATCGTGCCGATGTTGCGGGTGGTGTTTTCGTCCAGCCAGCCATTTTGTAATCTGCGTGCCGCCGATGCCGCCACACAAATGGCATGAATGCCCTGCTCCGGATGAAATCCCGCGTGGCTCGCCTTGCCTTGCACCGCAATGCGGAACGAGAGCAGCGTAGGCGCCTGCACCGCGGCGCCGCCGACCGCACCGGTTAAATCCAGCACATACGCCTCTTTCGCCCGAATTTTTGAAAAATCAAACACACTTGCGCCGATGCAGTAGGTCTCCTCTGCCGCAGAAAATAAAATCTCAATCGCGCGGTGCGGCAAATGATTTTCCTGAACAACTGCCAGCGCCTCTAAGATTGCTGTCAAGGCGGAGCAGTCATCCGCGCCCAATACCGTACTGCCGTCCGAGGTGATGGTTCCATCGGCATGAACAATTGCTTTTTTGCCCTTGGACGGCTCTACCGTGTCCATATGACCGGAAAATAACAGCGGCGGCAGCTGCTCCATGCCTTGGGTCGCCGGAAGATAGGCATAGAGATTGCCTGCCGTTCCGTGTATGCGCTGCGCGGCATCGTCCTCCTGTACCCGCAGCCCCAAAGCTGTCAAATGCTCTGTTAAAAAATCACAAATCTCCCGTTCTCCATACGACGGGCTGTCGAACGAAACCATCCGACAAAAGGTCTGCACCAGCCGCTCTGTCTGTATCATGCCAATTTTCCCTCCTTCTATTTATCTGCGCACATCGCCGCGGTCGCTGACAATCTGATACCCGACAGAACGCACGCGCCCTTCTTGGCAAAGCCGGCACTTTGCCGCTTCTTCATCCATGCAAATTTTGTTGTCGTACAGGTCATAATTTTTCCGCACATCTGTCGGTGTCAAATTCGGCATCATGACATTCGCACCGGCTTTCAAGCCCAATTCGCGCCCGATGGGGCTGATGGTGCCCAACGCCGTTGTCGCCGGAAGCAGCACATACGGAAACAACAGCCGCAGAATCGACAGCATACGCAGCGTCAATTCCATTGTTCCCGACTGCTTGTCCGCAAACGGCGTTTCATGATGCGGAATAAACGGACCAATGCCAATCATATCCGGCTGCAACTGCTGCAAAAAGCGCAAATCTGTGACCAATTCCTTCGGTGTCTGCCACGGAGAGCCGACCATAAAGCCCGCACCGACCTGATAGCCGATTTCTTTGAGATCAAACAGGCAGCGCTTGCGGTTCGCAAGGCTCATTTCTTCCGGATGCAGTTTGCGATAGTGCGCCTCGCTCGCGGTCTCATGGCGCAGCAAATACCGGTCTGCTCCCGCGTCAAAATACGCCTGATAGCTGGCACGAGACTGTTCTCCGATGGAAAGCGTGACGGCACAATCAGGATGCGCCGTCTTGATTTTGTCAACCATAGAACAAACCCATGCGTCCGTATTGCGCGGATCTTCGCCGCCCTGCAGCACAAACGTGCGGAATCCCATCCGGTATCCGTTTTCACAGCTGTGTAAAATCTGCTCCTGTGTCAACCGGTACCGCTGTGCCTGCGCATTGCTTTTGCGAATGCCGCAATAATAGCAGTCATTTTGACAGACGTTGGTGAACTCAATGAGTCCGCGCAAAAAAACATCGGTTCCGTAGTGCTCCCGCCGGACAGCGTCCGCCGCCGCGAACAAATCTTTGTCGTCGCTCTCGCGTGTAATCAGCGCAATCAGCTCCTTGTCAGAGAGATCGCGCTGTGTCCGAAGTGTCTCAATTAACTGCTCCATGTGTCATCCTCTCGCATTTCTTATCATTACGCAGTAGTTATTATAGCACAAACAATGCCTTAAGAAAAGAAGGGCAGAATGGCGGTTTTCCGCACATTCTGCCCTTGCAATTTTGTATGAACAAACTTAGTCTGCAAACAGTGCCGTAGACAGGTATCTCTCACCGGTATCCGGCAGCAATGCTACGATGGTCTTGCCTGCATTCTCCGGACGCTTTGCCAGCTCAGCAGCAGCATAAACAGCTGCGCCGGAGGAAATACCAACCAGAATGCCCTCGCGGCGAGCAATCTCGCGGCCTACTGCAAAAGCAGCCTCATTCGGTACCGGAAATACTTCGTCATATACCTTGGTGTCCAGCGTATCCGGAACAAAGCCCGCGCCGATGCCCTGAATTTTATGCGGACCAGCCTTGCCCTCCGACAGTACCGGAGAAGTAGCCGGCTCGACAGCAACGACCTTGACATTCGGATTCTGTGCCTTCAGGTACTCGCCGGTGCCGGAAACGGTACCGCCGGTGCCAACGCCGGCAACAAAGATATCAACCTTGCCCTCGGTCTGCTCCCAGATTTCCGGACCGGTGGTTTCATAATGCACCTTCGGGTTGGCAGGATTGACGAACTGACCCAAAATCACTGCGTTTTCAATGGACTTTTCCAGTTCCTCTGCCTTTGCAATCGCGCCCTTCATGCCGGCGGAACCGGATGTCAGAACGACTTCTGCGCCATAGGCAGCAACCAGCTTGCGGCGCTCAATGGACATGGTTTCCGGCATGGTCAGGATGACATGATAGCCCTTCGCGGAACCAACGGCAGCCAAGCCAATGCCCGTGTTGCCGGAGGTCGGCTCGATGATGGTTGCGCCCGGCTTCAAAACGCCCTTTGCCTCTGCGTCCGCGATCATTGCGTTTGCAACACGATCCTTGACGCTTCCAGCCGGATTGAAATACTCCAGCTTTGCAACGATTTTTGCGTTCAGGTTGTTTGCTTTTTCAAAATTTACCAGTTCCAGCAGCGGCGTATTGCCGATCAATTCTGTAATGCTCTGCTTGATAGCCATAATAAAAATGCCTCTTTTCATTTTTTCCTGAGCTGTCGGGGCGGCTAGGTCCCGACAGCCGATATATCATACGGTACGATTGTTTCTAATTTATGCGTCAGCCTTGACAGCTTCGAATGCCTGATCCAGATCCCAGATGATATCATCTGCATGCTCGGTGCCGATGGACAGGCGGATGGTGTTCGGATGGATGCCCTGCTCCTCCAGCTCCTCTGCCGTGCACTGGCTGTGGGTGGTGGTAGCCGGATGGATAACCAGAGACTTCACGTCTGCAACGTTTGCCAGAATAGAGAAGATCTTCAGAGAGTCGATGAACTTCTTTGCTTCCTTCTCGCCGCCCTTGATGTTGAAGGTGAAGATAGAGCCTGCACCGTTCGGGAAGTACTTGTTGTACAGATCCTGATACTTCGGGTTCAGGGATGCATGGTTGATGGACTCAACCAGCGGCTGCTTCTGGAGGTATTTCAGAACCTTCTTGGTGTTCTCTACGTGACGCTCTACGCGCAGAGACAGGGTTTCCAGACCCTGCAGCAGCAGGAATGCGTTGAACGGAGAGATGGTAGCGCCGGTATCGCGCAGCAGAATGGCACGAATCTTGGTGGTGAACGCTGCCGGTCCGCAGGCATCTACAAAGCTGATGCCGTGATAGGACGGATCCGGATCTACCAGATCTGCGAATCTGCCGGAAGCCTTCCAGTCAAACTTGCCGCTCTCTACGATGACGCCGCCCAGCGTGGTGCCGTGACCGCCGATAAACTTGGTAGCGGAGTGAACCACGATGTCTGCGCCGTACTCAAACGGGCGAAGCAGATACGGAGTAGCAAACGTAGAGTCAATAACAACCGGAACGCCCTGTGCATGTGCGATGTCTGCAACAGCCTGAATGTCGATCAGGTTACAATTCGGGTTGCCCAGTGTCTCAAAGAATACTGCCTTGGTGTTCTCATCAATGGCATTCTTGAAGTTCTCAATGTCATCCGGATCTACAAACTTGGTGGTCACGCCGTCCTTCGGCAGGGTGTGCTCCAGATAGTTGTAGGTGCCGCCGTAAATGGTCTTGGCTGCTACAATGTTGTCGCCCTGATGTGCCAGCGTCTTAAACGTGTAGGTCAGAGCCGCTGCGCCGGAAGCAACTGCCAGTGCGGAAGAACCGCCCTCCAGTGCTGCGATACGCTTTTCAAAGACGTCCTCCGTCGGGTTGGTCAGACGGCCGTAAATGTTGCCGGCATCAGCCAGACCGAAGCGGGCAGCTGCGTGGTCGCTGTTGTGGAACACATAAGAAGTGGTCTGATAAATCGGCACGGCACGTGCATCGGTTGTCGGGTCAGCCTGTTCCTGGCCAACGTGCAGCTGTAAGGTTTCAAAGTGGAATTTCTTGTCGCTCATTGTATATTCTCCTTATTCTATCGACGATGTTGTGTATCTTGTGTTGGTATTCTTTCTGTGTGTCAAAAAATCTTCAACAACAACACATTCGTCCGTAGAAGGTGTATTCTTTCGTGATGAAGATACGATGTTTCATGTCGCTTCTCCTTTTCCCATAAAACCTACTGTGTAAGTAGGCTTTTCGTTTAACTGAGTATAGAATAGCATGTTTGCCATCCGGTGTCAAGTGCTTTTTCCTAAATTCCTATAAATTTTATATGATTTAATTTTTTTGCCCGCACGCTCTCAATATCCCGCGCGCCGAAAGCTGCCGTATTGTTCGTGGGTGTCAAACAAATACGCAATCCAGCCGGGGTAATACGGGATAAAGGTATCGTCCTCAATCATGTGCAGCACCTGCTCCCGATTCGCCCAGCGAACCGCCTGTACCTCTTCCGTCTGCAAGGTCAGCCGCGAAAGGTTTACTTCCCGATTGAGAATATAGACATCCGTGAAGCCCTCGGTAAACGTCGAGCACACATGCGGGCGCACGCCGGTGAAATCCGCCGACAAGCCCAATTCCTCCCGCAGTTCGCGCTGCGCCGCCTGCTGGCTGGTCTCGCCCGCCTGCACGCTGCCGCCGGCGGATACATCCCAGCGATTCGGCCAGCCGAGCTTATGCGCCTGCCTCTGCTGAATGAGCATCTGTCCTTTTGTATTGAACACAATGACCTGTGCCACCAGATAATAGCCGCCCTCCGGCTTGGTGCCGCGCACAAAGGTGCGGCCGGTCGGCATGCGGTTGATATCATATATATCCAAAATTTCCATGCTTCTCGTTCCTTTTCCATAGCTTATGTTTATTTTACCGATAATTGTTCCATTTTTCAAGCGAATCTTTTCTTTGACAACGCATCCTCCGCATATTATCATAGATAACGAACAAAAAAGAAGGAAGTCTGTATTTATGAAAACCGTCATTCATCCGCGTATTCAACGCAGTACGCTCACCCTGCTTGATAATATTACATACTCTCACGCCAAACAGCCGGACGGCTCTGTGCTGGATTTGAAGCTATCCATTCTGCTGCACCACGGCAATCAGGAGCTGCGTTTGGCTTCGGGTTTGACAACGGACGTTCCGCCCGAACCGCTGCCCGCCATCATCTGGGTGCCCGGCGGCGCGTGGCGCGGGACGGACAAAAACCAAAGCATCGCGGAGATGCAGTTTCTCGCGGAGCGCGGCTTTGCGCTGGTCTCTATGTACTACCGCAGCAGCGCACAGGCGCACTATCCGGCGCAGCTCATAGACGTCAAAACCGCCGTCCGCTTTATTCGCGCACACGCCGAGCAGTATCATATTGACCCCCATCGCATCGGCATGATTGGCCGCTCCGCAGGCGGTTATCTCGCCTCGATGGCCGCCATGAACAACGATTTGGGAGAATCCGACGAATGGAGCGGCTATTCTTCGGACATTCAGGCGTGCTGCGATTTGTTCGGGCCTGTTGATTTGTCCCAGCTGCTGAAAAAAACAACCGCAGAGGTCAGCAGCGGCCGCAGCCGCTGGAGCAGCATCAAAAAAAGCCACGAGGGCGCGCTGCTCGGCGGCTCGGAGGAAACCTTGCCCAAGCGAGCATATGAGGCAAGCCCCATTCATTATATCAACGATGCGATGTGTCCCATCGCCATTTTTCACGGAGATCAGGACCCGATTGTCCCGCTCAAAATCAGCGAGGATTTTTATGACGCCATCGTATCTGCGGGGCTGGAAAACCATGCAGAATTTTATCAGGTCACCGGCGCCGGACACGGTACCCGTGAGTTCTTTCAGGACAGCACCAAACAGCTGATTGCCGATTTCTTCACCCGACAATTATAATCCGATACAAAAGCAGAGGGCCTTCCCAACGGGAAAGCCCTCTGCTTATTTTCGCGACAATTACTTGTCCTTGTTGCGGTTGCGATTGTAGTTAATCAGGCAGCCTGCCTTGACGATTTTCTTCTCGTCCTCCGTCATATCTGCGATATACAGAGAAATTTCCTTGACGGTGTCGCCGAGTACATATGCCTTGATGTCGTTCATGTCGCCATCCAGTGCAGCCTTTGCGTTCGGGATGTAGATGTAATCGCCGATTTCAAAATTCGGCTCATCCTTCATCTGGAACGGGAGCATGCCCCAGTTCATGACGTTCGAGCGATAGCGCTTGGTTGCGTACTCGCGGCAGATGTTTGCCAGACCGCCGATGACGCGCTGGCAGGAAGCAGCCTGCTCACGTGCGGAGCCGTCACCCGGCTTGACACAGTAAATCATGCTGCCGATTTCGGTCTCTGCCGGTACCATGGACGGGTCAATTTCCTTGATCTGCGCATAGATCTTAGACAGCTCCGGCTCCAGCTCTACCGGATCCTTGCCTGCAACGCGCGCCTTCTCCAGCTTATCGACAACCTTGGATCTGCCGACATATTCCGGATCGCGGCGGGACAGCGTAAATTCTGCCAGACCCAGCGGGTTGGAACGGTACGAGGATGTCTCGCCGGACGGAATCAGCTCATCGGTCGTGGTGACATCATCCATAATCTTGGTGCACACCTTGAGCAGAATGTTGTCAGCAAGCGGGCTCATCTCCGGCCAGTCCTTGATGTTCGGGCCGTATACCAGCTCTGCGCCGTCTACCGGTGCATTGTAGCCCTGATATACGCGCGCGCGGTAGGAGGAATCATCGTACTCGTATTCCGGTACAACATAATCATCCGCAAAGTCGGTTGCCGGTGTCAGCACGCCGCCATTTGCCGCGGAAGCCGCAATCGAACGTGCGTCCATCAGAGCAACTGCGGACAGCTGGCCGTTGCCCGGCTTGGAGCCTTCACGGTTCGGGAAGTTTCTGGTAGTATGACGGATGCTCAGTGCATTGTTTGCCGGCGTATCGCCTGCGCCGAAGCACGGACCGCAGAATGCGGTTTTAATAACTGCACCGGCAGTCAGCAGCTGCGTAAACGCGCCCTTCTTGACCAGATCCATGTAAACCGGAATCGAGGACGGATAAACGGACAGCGTAAATTCATCCTGACCCAGATGCGCATTGCGCAGAATGTGAGCAGCCTCCATGATATTGGAATAGGTGCCGCCTGCACAGCCCGCGATGATGCCCTGCTGTACCTGCAGCTTGCCGTCAACAATCTTATCCGTCAGGCTGAAGCCGAGCTGCGGATTGTCTGCAATCAGCTGTTCGGTCTTTTCTACCTCGCGCAGGATGTCGCCGAGATTTGCATTCAGCTCGTCAATCTCATAGGTATGCGACGGATGGAACGGCAGTGCGATCATCGGCTTGACGGTGCTCAGGTCAACATAAACCATGCCGTCGTAATATGCGACGTCTGCCGGATTCAGTTCCTTGTATGCGTCCGGTCTGCCATGCATGGTGAGGAACTGCTTGGTGTCCTCATCGGTGCGCCAGATGGAGGAAAGACATGTGGTCTCGGTGGTCATAACATCCACGCCGTTTCTGTAATCGGTGTGCATCGACGCAACGCCCGGGCCGACGAACTCCATGACCTTGTTCTTGACATATCCGTTTTTAAATACTGCGCCGATGATTGCCAGCGCAATATCCTGCGGGCCGACACCCGGCTGCGGCTTGCCGTCCAGATAAATGGCAACAACACCCGGATATGCGATGTCATAGGTATCGCACAGCAGCTGCTTTACCAGCTCGCCGCCGCCCTCGCCGACTGCCATCGTGCCCAGTGCGCCATAGCGGGTATGGGAGTCAGAGCCGAGAATCATGCGGCCGCAGCCTGCCATGGTCTCACGCATATACTGGTGAATGACTGCCATGTGCGGCGGAACATAGATGCCGCCGTACTTCTTTGCAGCGGACAGTCCGAATACATGGTCATCCTCATTGATGGTGCCGCCGACAGCACACAGGGAGTTGTGACAGTTGGTCAGCACGTACGGAATCGGGAAGCGCTCCATACCGGAAGCCTTCGCCGTCTGCACAATGCCGACAAAGGTGATGTCATGGGATGTCATGGCATCGAACTTGATGCGCAGCTTATCCATGTTATCGGATACGTTGTGTGCCGAAAGAATGGAATACGCGATGGTACCCTTCTTGGCTTCTGCCTTGTTTGCTGCCTGACCGGTCAGTTCCTGCACTTTGGCTGCATCTTTTTCTTCGACAATCTTGTTGCCGCCGACCAGATATACGCCGCCGTCATATAATTTGACCATTTTTGTAGCTCCTTTCGCTGCCTGTTTTTTCCGCGCGCATGATTGTGCGCGAAAAATTTTTTGATGCATTCCGCTGCCATCCTGCCTCTATGATAAAAAAAGCATGTTTTGAATGTTTGCAGCTTCTCTCATGCATATCATTATAATCTATTCTGCCGCATTGTTCAATCATTCTCTTGCGGAATTCTCTCAAGGAAACGAAAAAAAATGGTGCAATTTTGCCAAAAATCGCACCATTTTCACGAATCAGACCGCCGCAGGCATTACAGTTTGCTCTGTGCCTTGTTCAAAAACTTCTCGTTTGCGATGATGAATCGCTCATGAATTCCTTCACCGATGCAGCCGCCCTTGTCGAAAGCCTTCACTTCAAACACCAGACGCTTGCGGTCTACCTCGATGAGCTTGGTCTCGCAGGTCACTTCCATGCCGACCGGAGATGCCGCCAGATGCTTGACATTCATCAGTGTTCCGACCGTGCCCTGTCCTTCCTCCAGCTCACCGGCAACGCTGGTGTACGCGGTGTTTTCCATCAGCGCAATCATGCTCGGCGTTGCGTATACCGGCAGCTCACCGCTGCCCATTGCCTTTGCCGTCATTGCCTCTGTAACCGTAATCGTCTGCTTGCCGCAAATTCCAACTTCCATATGATGTACCTTCGCTTTCTGTCGCTAGTTAGATGGGAACAATTTCCCATTTCAGTATACCGCATGTTCCAACCGGATGCAACCAAAAAATCCTTCCCGCGCGCGGCGGGAAGGATTCTGTGATTCAATTCAATGCCGCCAGACCGATTTCGCGGGTGCGGATGCGCACAGCGTTGTCCAGATCATAGCTAAAGATCTTGCCGTCACCGATTTCACCGGTGTATGCCGCATTGCAAATGGCATCAATCGTGATGCGCGCCCATTCCTCATCGGAAACGACAATTTCAAACTTAATCTTCGGAATCAGGTTGACCTGCACGGCGTGACCGCGGACGTTTTTGGTGCCGCCCTTCTGCGCGCCGCAGCCCATGACCTGATACAGCGTGATGCCGTGTACATTGATCATGGACAGGGCATCCTTGACGTCCTCCAGCTTTTCCGGCCGGACAATGGCTTCAATCTTAATCATATAACAGTTTCCTCCCAAACAATCAGTCCAAACCGGTGAAGGTCGGATATGCGCGTTCGCCATGCATCGCTTCATCCATGCCGATGCGCTCCGCGTGTTCATCGACACGCAGCGGAACAATCAGCTTGACAATGCCCGCGCAAACCAGCGTGCCGACAATCGCAATCGCAATGGTGACAACAATGCTGAGAACCTGTGCGACAAACAGATGATAGTCGCCAAAAACCAAGCCATCCCACTGTGCAACCGGATTGATGGAGCTTTTTGCAAACAGACCCGTCGCAATGCCGCCCCAAATACCGCCGACGCCGTGACAGCCAAATGCATCCAAGGCATCATCATAGCCAAACTTTGCCTTGATAACCGAAACGGCAAAATAGCAAATCGGGCTGACCAAGCCGCCGATGATAAACGCTGCCCACAGCGGTACAAAGCCTGCGCCCGGTGTGATGGCAACCAGTCCCAGCACACCGCCTGTGCACGCACCGACCAAAGACGGCTTGCCGTCTCGAATCATATCAATGAGCATCCATGTCAGCATTGCCATCGCCGCAGAGGTATTCGTGGTCAGGAACGCATGTGCTGCCAGACCGTTTGCCTCCAGTGCACTGCCGGCATTGAAGCCAAACCAGCCAAACCACAGCAGCGATGCGCCGAGTACAACAAACGGAATGTTGTGCGGCAGGAAATTGCCCTGCTCGCTGCCCAGACGCTTGCCGAGAATCAGGGACAGCACCAAGCCGGAAACGCCGGAGCTGATGTGTACGACATTGCCGCCCGCAAAGTCAACCGAGCCGATTGCCGCCAAGAAGCCGCCCTCGCCCCATACCATGTGTGCCAGCGGATAATACACGACCAGCGACCACAGAATAATGAACAAAAACAGAGCCTTGAAATTCATTCTGCCGACAACCGAGCCGGTGAGCAGTGCCGGTGTGATAATCGCAAACATCATTTGGAACGCAACGAAAACCAATCCCGGTATCTGATCCGAATACGCGCCCGGCTCCCATCCCACGCCGTTTAGAAACGCGTTCTGGAAGGTTCCGATGATGCCTCCGACATTTCCGCCGAACGACAGAGAATATCCGATTGCCACCCAGAGAACCGATGCAAGACCCATGATGAAAATTGAGGACATCATGGTATTGACCACGTTCTTTCTGCGGCACAAGCCGCCGTAAAAGAACGCCAGACCCGGTGTCATAAAAAAGACATATGACGAACAAATCATCATAAATCCCGTGCTGCCAGTGTCTATCATTTGTTTCCACTCCTATCATACTACATTTTACGAACTGCGTAAATAAAAAATAGGCGTCAGTGACCTTTTTGGATCACTGACGCCTTCGTCTTGTTTAGAATACCACGCCTTGTAAGAAAATGCAAGTACTATTTTCGAATTATTCATTTTTTTCAAAATCCCCTGCACAATAATTCACAGAATAACCGACAAAATGTCCAAATAGATGGGCTGTTTTGTCCATTTACATTCGATGCGTCTCGTCTTATAATGAAGACAAATCAAATCCAAAGGAGTGTGTTCTATGATTGACCGTGAAGATCTCACTTGCTGGATTCATCATTCTATGGCAATTACAGGCGGATATTTGGGCGTGTATGCATTGCTGTGCCGCGATGATTTCTTCGGCAACGCCCTGACATCCAATATGATTTATATTGTTACCAGCTTGTTCGGACAAAATCTCATGGATGTACTCATTCGCATCGCCGGCGTCTTATTATATGTGGCCGGCTGTGCGTCAACCATTGTTTTGTCCAAAAAGTACCACAAAAAGCTGTACCCGTATTCTTTGGCAGTGACCGGACTTGCAATTATCATTCTTGGCTTTCTCCCCGAGCACATGAATGCGGTTGTCGGTCTGTACCCCATCTTTTTTGCAATGGCATTCCAGTGGAACTCCTTCCCCGGTGCTTACGGCTATAATGCCTCCTGCATCTTTTCCACCAACAACTGCCGGCAGATCGCCAATGCCCTGACGGAGTATTCCATTACTCACGAAAAAAAGCAGCTCAAAAAGGCTTGGTTTTTTTCCGGTACGGTTCTCTGTTTCCATCTGGGCGTTGCGTTTTCTTGGCTGACGCACTATTTTATCGGCATTCGCAGCGTTTGGCTGTGTGCCATTCCGCTTGCTGTCTCCGCGGTTCTGATTTATTGGGAGACACAGCTGGACAAGCAGCCGGAACCATCTGTTTGTAAAAAAATACCTGCTGCCGTGTGCGTACAGGTAGCGGAAAAACATTGACCGAACTCTCCCCTACTTCGGTCTCCGTATGAACCAAGGGCACTGTCGAACTGGTATGCGTCATCCGGAACGACAGTGCCTGTTTTTCTCACATGATTTCCTATTGTAATGCAAAGGAGGCAGTACGCTATGGCTGTCACACTCAAAATGTTATCCGAGCAAACCGGATTTTCCCCAGCCACGATTTCTCGTGTCCTCAACAACGATCCGTCTATGACGGTCGGAGAGGATACACGGCGTATCATTTTTGATGCTGCGCACCGGCTCGGCTATTCCGGCAGCTCCGGCCGCCGCAATCAGCGCACCGTAACAGATACCCTGTTTATCGGCATCGCAGAAATGCTCTCTCCCGCCGAGCAGATGACCGATCCGTACTTTTTATACCTCAAAAATTTTATCGAACAGACGTGTTATGAACACAAGCTGCAAACCGTTCCTCTGCGTCTCGTCGAGGGCAAATATCAAATGCTGTCCGCCTCCGGTGTGGACGGCATCATTGCCATCGGCTATTTTACCGACAAACAGATTCAATCTCTGTGCAGCATCAGCAGCAATATTACGTTTTTGGATTCTTCCCCCAACGAACTGCTGTATGATTCCGTTGTTCCGAATTTCGAGCTGGGCATGAAACAGGCGCTGGACTATCTGCGTTCTCTCGGCCACACACGCATCGGATATCTCGGACCCAAGCGCTTGCTGGACGAGACCCAACGCGTTGTTTTGGAGCCGCGCCGCCGCTATTACGAGCATTATATGCGCGAAGCCGGTCTGTTTGAGCCGAATCTTATTTTGGAAACACCGCTGCGCGACCAAGCACTCGTGGAAAACGAACTGTGTCTGCGTCTGCGCTCGCTGGACAGCGGCAGCCGGCCGACCGCTCTGATTGCCGTGAACGAGGAAACGGCAATCGGCGCCATCCATGCGCTGCGCAGTTTGCAGCTGAAAATTCCGGAAGATGTCAGCGTTGTCAGCTTCAACAACACCGTGATGTCCTCCGTCGTAGAACCGGCGCTGACCAGCATCAGCCCGCATCTCGACTACATGGCGGCAACTGCGGTACAGCTTGTGCGCCAGCGCGCCGCTACGCCCACACATCAGCCGGAACGGCATTTCCCGCAAAAGGTTGTCATTCCGCCGTCTCTTGTCGTGCGCAGCAGCACCATGCCATATGAAAAATCTACAGATTGAGAAAAAAGCGGACAGCTGAAATTCAGCTGCCCGCTTGCTTTTTGTATAGTTACCACTGATTAAAGCTGCAAACTTCTTCCAGCGGCTTGCGAACCTTCTTGCGCGGTTCCTTGCTCTCTGCGCTGTATCCGACAGCCAGCACCATGCGAACCGTATGTCCTTCCGGAATGCCGAAGAACTCCTCCATCTTGCTCTGATCGCTCATGCCCAACACACAAGTAGCCAAGCCGAGATCATCCGCTTCGTACATCATGTTCATGGCTGCCATGCCGATATCACCCTGCGCAAAGCGCTGCGAATCACCATAGTAATCCAAAACCGACGGCATGACATTGGCATGCTGCTCGACCAGTGCGATAAATGCCGGTACGGAATCTCTCCACGGGCATCCGGTTGCGCCGCCCTCTACAACGAGTGCTTCGCACATCTTCTTTTTTGCCTCCGGCTCATCAATGACGAGGAACTTCCACGGCTGCGCATTACAGCCGCTCGGTGCCAATCTGCCCGTCTCGACCATCTTGGTCAGCAGTTCGCGGGAAACCGGCTTGTCCTGATACGAACGGCAGCTTTCGCGCTGATATACCATATCCATAAAACTCATACTTCCAGCCTCCTATGTTGGTTTTTCGCTTTCAGTATAGCATCAGCCAGCCGCAACGTCAACGCCGTTTTTTCCATAAAATACAGCAGCACCCCAAGATGGAATGCTGCTGTAAGACAGGGAATCTTATAAAAATTGAGATCACTTACTGTTTTTTCTTTCCGCCTGCAAGTCTTGCAAAGAGCTTGTCAATAAAGTCCAAATCAGCATGCGGCTCGCCGTTGTCCGGCGCTTCCGCAACCTCTGGCTCGTACTCATATTCGCCGTTTGCCTTTCTCGGCCTCTTTGCCATATATCTGAGGAATCCCAAGAGAATAAACAGGCACATGAAGCAAAGCGGGATGCCGCAGAACGATTTGATGGTCTTGACACCATTGATGCCGCCGAGGACAACGAATACCATTGCAATCACTGCGAATACGATGCCCCAGAACAGCTTGAGCCATACCGGCGGTTCGTGGGTATCATCCGAGCCTTCAATGGACATGCCCGCAAGGGTAACTGCCATCGAGTCACACTGCGTCACCAGCGATATGGTGATAATAATCAGCATGATAATCTTTGCGATCGTGCTCAGCGGAAGAACATTAAACATGGACAAGGTCAATGCCTCTGCACCGTCATTCAGATAAATGCTGTAGAAATCAATGCCATCAAACAATTGTGCGTGAAGGATAGTTCCGCCAAATACAGAGAACCAAACAATGCCAAACAGTGCCGGGAACACCCACTCGATGAGAATAAATTCACGAAGCGTGCGTCCATAGCCAACACGAACCATAAACAGACCGAGCAGCGGCGCATATGCCATCCAGTCAACCCACCAGTACATATCCCAGTTCTGCGGCCAATTTCCAGAATCCGCAAACGGTGCTGTATACAAACTTGCCGAGAAGAACTCGTTCATGTAATTGCCCAGACTGTGCGTAAACAGGTTGCAAATATATGCGGTCGGGCCTGCTAAAAATACAAAAATCAGCAGAACAAAGAAGAATCGCGTGTTGAGATTGGACAGCATTGTAATGCCATTTCTCAGACCGGATACTGCGGACAAATTATAAAAAACGAACATGCAAGCGATAATGCCAACGTACATCATGGTAGACGGCTCGATACCGGCAAATGCCTTGACGCCTGCGGAGAGCTGCATGGCGCCATAGCCCAAGCCGCCTGCTACTGCGCCGGTCAGCGCGAAGGCAGACCACGCGTCAAATGCAGTTGCCCACTTGCTATTCGCTGCATCCTTGCCAAAAATCGGTACCAAACAAGCGGATGCCTTAAACGGCACGCCCTTATTCAGAATCACGTAAGCGAGAATCACACCCATGACAACACAAGTTGCATAGGGAGTAAAGCCCCATTGCAGGAAGCAGTGTACCATCGACCACACCAAGGAAGCGTTGGAACCGGCAGCCAGTCCGGTAGATGGATCAGGCTCCATGGTAAACAGCAGCGGTTCTGCGGCGCCCCAGAACACAACGCCTGCACCGATGCCGGTGCAAAGAGAAATGCCAAACCACTGCAAGTATGTAAATTTCGGTTTTGCATTTGGCCCGCCCAATCGGATTTTGCCAAGCGGCGTGATCATAAATACAACACATACGATGACCATGAGCAGACATACCAACGAGGTAAACCAGCCCAATCCCCACATCAGATTGTTCATAACCAAGTTGTTCAGAATATCATAGAATTTTTCTGCATTCACAACAATGGCTATGAGCATCAGCGCGAACAAAACGATGGTGACCGACATGACGGGCCATCTTACTTTTCCTTTTTCTTTTGCTCCCATAACTATATTCTCCTCTCTGTTGTTTCTTCACAATATATCGATTGTTTTTTCGAACAATTCACCTCCGATTTTTCCCTTCTACAGTGCTTGAACCTGTCATCAATTTCTGATATACTTTATATCGACTGAAAGTCATCCAATTGTTATCTGGGTTACTTTTTTTATCATGGTTCCATTATAGTCATAAATTGCGGCAGAAATATGACAAAAATCCGCCATCTTTGTGATATTTTTCATTCTGAGCGCTGTTGTCCGATTTCGCTTTATTTATTTTGCATAAAAACTGAAGGTGTTTGTTATGAATGATTACACAGTCCTCATCTGTGATGACAAAGAAGCTGTTCATGAAAGTCTCACGCGCTTTCTCAACGATGAAGATATCCGTGTTATCTCCGTCTACGATGGAGAAGCTGTCCTTTCCGAGTGGAAGCAGCATGACGTTGATCTCATGATTCTGGATATTATGCTCCCAAACATGAACGGAACAGAGGTGTGCCGAACCATTCGCCGAGAAAGTGATGTTCCAATCATTTTTCTCAGTGCCCGCAGTGAGGAAATCGACCGTATTGTCGGTTTGGAACTCGGCGGAGATGATTATGTAACCAAGCCGTTTTCTCCGCGGGAGGTCTCGCTGCGTGTGAAAAAGATTTTATCCCGATCCGCCAAAGCACAGCAGCACGCTGCCGATACGCCGCAGCAAACGATCTTGCGCTATCAGGAATTATCTGTCAATCTGGACAGGATGGAAGTGCTGTCTGCTGACAAGAAACTGGATATGACAGCAAAGGAAGTGCATCTGCTCGCTTATCTCATCCGCAATGCGCAAAAAGTACTCAACCGCGAGCAAATCCTCCAAGCCGTTTGGGGATATGATTATTATGGAGATACACGTGCTGTAGACGCTGTTGTCAAGCGCATTCGAAAAAAGCTGCCGACAGAAGGTGTACACTATGCCATTCAGTCTATTTACGGCGTTGGATACCGCCTCGGAGGTGTCACATGATTTCTGACAACAAAGCCGAACGCTATGTACAAATTGTTCTGTTTTACTGTCTGGTTCTGTTCGTCGGTATGTTCTCGATTTATTTTTTCCAGTGCCGCATTCACATGAACATGCGCGAGCTGGCACAGCATGCCGCGGCGGAAATTTCTGAAACCGGTACGATTTCCAACACGGAACAGTATCTGACCTGCAGCGTTTTATATCAAACTGAGACGGGCACGCAAACACTGCACCAATATTACGGACAACAGAATTTTCCGTTCCAAAAGTACACCAACCTATATTCCCAATACTATGACAAACAGCGCTCGGTCTATGCGCTTCCATTTTCGGCACAGCCGTTTGCCATTGTTGTCGTGGCAGGCGCACCGGTCTTTCGGGACGGTCTATTTTTAGGGGAAGTTTATCTGACGCAAGCGTTGGATTACATTCCATTTGTCTTGACATCCTATGCATTGGTCTGCACGCTGCTGTATATCATTGTTATTTACAGCGTGTTGGCGCAGCGAAAAAGCCGCGAAAAAATTGAAACCATCTACCATCAATACATCGCGAACATAAGCCACGAATTAAAAACGCCCATCGCCTCCATTCAGGCAATTACAGAAACCCTGAGTGAAGGATTGGTGCACGATGAAGCGACGCTGAGCCGCTATTACGGCATTATTTCACGGGAATCCCGTCTGCTGGAACATTCGGTTTTACAAATTATTGAGCTTTCCAAGCTGCAGGACAGCCGTATTACCTTCCACAAAACCGAGATTTCCCCATCTGAAATTTTTGATATCATGCAAACCCGCTATGTATCGCGCTGTGAAGATTTGGGTCTGTCCTTCTCTATTGAAAAGAGCATTTGGAATTTGCCCAAGCTATACACAGATCCCGATCGCGTGGTGCAGCTGCTGGAAATCCTGCTTGACAATGCACTCAAATTTGCAGAAGAAGGCGGCAGCATTGTACTCAACGCCACGACCAAATACGGACAGGCAACCATTCGCGTCAATGACACCGGACGCGGCATTTCCGATGATGATCTTCCGCATATTTTTGAACGCTTTTACAAAAGCGAAATAGACAATCCGACCGGCAGCGGGCTTGGACTCGCAATAGCCAAGGAAATTATCAATGGATTACACGAAACCATTTGGGTTCAGACCGAAGTGGGCAAGGGAACAACGTTTTTCTTTACCGTTCGCACCATTCCAGCGTGACAAAAAATCGCTTTCCAAAAACGGAAAGCGATTTTGCTTTTTCCCTCAAAGTATGGTACGATGTTGCGAGAAAGGAGGCTGCAGGATGATTGTAATCTGTGTCATAGATGACCACGGCGGCATGCTGTTCAACCATCGGCGGCAAAGTCAGGATCGCATTTTGCGCGCGCGTATTTTACAGCGCACCAAGGGAAAAAAGCTGTGGATGAACGCCTATTCCTACGAGCAATTTGCCGCCGAATCCGCGCCGCATATCATGGTTTCTCCGCAATTTTTACACGAAGCTGCCGCAGGAGACTACTGCTTTGTGGAGACCTGCCGTCTGAAAGCGGTTGAATCGCGCATCGAAGCGGTGATTGTATACCGCTGGAATCGAAGCTATCCGACAGATTTCCGGCTGGATCTCGCGCTGACGCCGCCGCATTGGGTACAGACGCACACCGCAGAGTTTGCAGGAAATTCTCACCCGTGCATCACAGAAGAAATCTATCTTCCTGCGGCTCACAGAGAGGAGACATAATCTTTGAAACACAGGAAACGATTGGCGGCTTGTCTGTTGACAGCTGCCCTCACCGTGAGCACCCTTTGTACCGGTGCTTTTGCATGGAACACACCGACAAAAGTCGCGCACCGGTTTGCAGACGTCAGTTCCTCTGATTGGTTTTGCGATGCCGTACAAACCGCCTTTGACAAGGGCTACATGAGCGGTACATCCAATACGACGTTTGTTCCGCGCGGCGCGACCACCCGCGCAGCATTTGTACAGACGCTGTACGCCAAAGCCGGCAGCCCGTCGGTGAGCAGTGCCAATCCATTTCACGATGTAAAATCCGGAGACTGGTATTATTCCGCAGTGCTCTGGGCGAGCCAAAACGGCATCACAAACGGTACTTCCGCGACAACATTCAGCCCGAACGCCAACGTGACGCGGGAACAGCTCGCTGTCTTTCTGTATGCAGATGCAGGCAAACCGCACGCCACCGGCAGTCTTTCGGATTTCGCAGACAGCAGCCGCGTAGACAGCTGGGCATTGCCTGCAATGCGCTGGGCGGTACAAAACGGCGTGATTTCTGGCTCTACATCCAACGGCAAACGATATTTAAAGCCATTGGACAATGCAACGCGCGCGGAAACCGCAACCATGCTGGTTTATTACACCGGCGGCATACAAACCAAACCCGCGGCAATCTCCCCGACCGGTTTTTGTTACGACGATGTGACGGATTATTCCGGCGCGGCGTATACAGTCGTCAACAACAACACACCGTTTTTTACCAGTGCAGACGCAACCACGACCTCATTTGAGCGATACAGCGCACTGGATGGAATGGGACGCTGCGACACCGCATATGCCAATGTCGGCACCGATCTCATGCCGACAGAACACCGCGGGGACATCAGCAGCGTCAAGCCCACCGGCTGGCATTCGGTCAAATATGACATCGTAGACGGCAAGTATTTATACAATCGCTGTCATTTAATCGGCTACCAGCTGACCGCAGAAAATGCAAACAAATTAAACCTCATCACCGGCACGCGATACCTCAACATACAGGGCATGTTGGATTTTGAAAACATGGTTGCCGACTATGTAAAAGAAACCAAAAATCATGTATTATACCGCGTCACACCGGTCTTTGAGGGCGACAATGCGGTTGCGAACGGCGTCCTGATGGAAGCACAGTCGGTGGAGGATCACGGTGCGGGCGTCACGTTCTGTGTTTACTGCTATAACGTGCAGCCTGGCATTGTCATCGACTATGTGACCGGCGACAGCTATCAGACCTCCACGCCGTCTCAGCCAAGCGGCGAGACGACAGCCACTTACATCTTGAATACCGGTTCCAAAAAATTTCACAAGCCGAGCTGCTCCAGCGTCAACAAAATCAGCACGGCAAACAAGAAGTCATTTACCGGAAAGCGTTCGGATTTGATTTCACAGGGATATTCCCCGTGCGGCACGTGCAAGCCGTGATATAACAAAAACCCTAATCTTTGAAGCAAAGATTAGGGTTTTTCCGGTTATTTCAGGCAATCAATCGAACTCAATCGGATCAATGTGCCAAATGTTGTCCGCGTAGTCCTTGATGGTACGATCCGAGCTGAACTTACCTGCGTTGCAGATATTTCTCCAGCACTTTTCTGCGAATGCGTACTTATCCTTGTAGTCGCGGTTGAGCTTGAGCTTGGTGTCCACATAGCTCTGGAAGTCATACATCAGGAAGTACTTATCCGGATGGCTCTGACCCCAATCGACGTTGTGGATGATGGAATCGTACAGCTCCTTGAACATGCCGGTGCCGCCATCGTCCAGCGTGCCGTTTACAAGAGCTTCCATGACGCGCTTGATCTTCGGGTCGTTGTTGTAGATGTGATACGGAATGTAGTTGTTGTTCTCTTCCTTCTCAATCTCGTCAACGGTTGCACCAAAGATATACTCGTTCTCCATGCCGGCTTCCTGTGCAATCTCTACGTTTGCACCGTCCAGCGTACCCAGCGTAACCGCGCCGTTGAGCATCAGCTTCATGTTGCCGGTGCCGGAGGCCTCGGTGCCTGCGGTAGAAATCTGCTCGGATACGTTTGCAGCTGCTACCAGCTTCTCAGCATAGGATACGTTGTAGTTCTGTACGAAGATAACGCGCAGCTTGTCGCGAACCTGACCGTCGTTTTCTACGAGACGAGCGATTTCGTTAATCAGCTTGATGATGCCCTTTGCACGAACATAGCCCGGCGCAGCCTTTGCACCAAAGATGAAGGTGGTCGGATGGAAGTCCTGAATGGAGCCGTCCTTCAGACCGTAGTAGATATACAGAATGGACAGTGCGTTCAGGAACTGACGCTTGTACTCGTGCAGACGCTTGATCTGGATGTCATAGATGGAATCCTTGATCGGAGCGGTGCCGTCATGCTTGAGCATGAACAGACCCAGCTGATGCTTTTTCTTGTGCTTGATGTCCCAGAACTCGTCGAGAACCTTCTTATCGGTTGCGTACTTCTCCAGCTTCTTGAGCTGCGGCAGATCCGTAACCCAAGCGTCCGAACCGAGCAGGCGGGTAATCATCGCAGACAGCTCGCGGTTGTTCATTGCCAGCCAGCGGCGCTGGGTGATACCATTGGTCTTGTTCTGGAAGCGCTCCGGCCACATCTCATAGAAGGAATGCAGGGTGCTCTTCTTCAAAATCTCGGTATGGATAGCAGCTACACCGTTTACATAGCTGGAACCGTACATCGCCAGATTTGCCATGTGAATCATATCATGCTTGATAATCTGGACATCCTGAATGAAGTCCGGATTGCGCTTCTGCTGATACAGCTCGTCGATGAAGCGGTTGTTAATCTTCTCGATGATCTCATAAATATCCGGAACGACCTCGATGAGCAGATGCTTGTTCCACTTCTCCAGTGCTTCCGGCAGAATGGTGTGGTTGGTGTAAGCAAAGGTCTTCTTTGCGATATTGAGTGCATCGTCGAAGCTAACGCCTTCGTATCTGGTCAGCTGACGAATGAGCTCCGGAATCGAGATAACCGGATGGGTATCGTTGAGCTGGATGGCATTGAAATCAGCGAAATGCGAGAAGTCATTGCCGTGTACCAGCTTGTAGTTTTTAATCATATCCTGCAGCGATGCACAGCAGAAGAAATACTGCTGCTTCAGACGCAGCTTCTTGCCCTCATCGGTGGAGTCATTCGGATACAGCACGCGGGAAATATCCTCTGCGCGGTTCTTCTCGCGAACCGATGCTTCATAGTGCTGATCGTTGAATTCGTTGAAGTCGAAGGAGGACAGCGGCTCTGCCTGCCACAGACGCAGGTTGCCGATGTGCTTGGTGCCATAACCGATAACCGGCAGGTCATACGGCACTGCACGAACGGTCTGGTCTGCAAAGCGAACGAGAACTGCATCGGAATCTACGCGGATGCTCCACGGATCGCCGAAGCGCGTCCAGTCATCGGCGGTCTCCTTCTGGAAGCCGTCCTGAATGTACTGCTTAAACAAACCATATTTATAGCGAATGCCATAGCCGTCGAGCGGGAGATCCAGCGTTGCTGCGGAATCCAGGAAGCATGCAGCCAGACGTCCCAAGCCGCCGTTGCCCAGAGAAGCATCCTCTACTTCTTCCATCTCGGACAGCTTGAGGCCGCGCTCGTTAAACAGCTTTTCTACTTCATCGTAAATACCAAGGCAAAGCAAATTATTATAGATTGCACGGCCAATCAAAAATTCTGCGGACATATAATATGCATGGCGTGCTTCTCTGTGCAGCTTCTGGCTTTCCTTCCACGGAGTGGCGATCTGTGCCATAATTGCTTTGGAAAGAGCATGATGAATATCCTGTGCGTTGGCCTCGTTGAGATCCTTGCAGCGGTCACTCTTCAGGTATACTTCCATCTCTTCCATCAGTTTGGTACAATTCATAATGTCTACCACCTTTCTCTTTTCGGCAGGCAGCGCGGGTTCTGCCTCAGGGGATTCGGCAGCGGCTCAGTAACTCTTCTCCATCTTACGTGTGCCGTCTCTCCCGCCATATGCGCCTTACGTTGATATGATTATAGCATACCATTTTGATGTTTTCAATAAAAAAATCGTAAAACTATGTAATTTTATTGTTCATATGTACTGTTTGTAACATTTTGTCTGCATTTTTTGTTCTATTTGAAAACTTTGCTTTTTGTTTTTATATCACACAAAGCAATATTCCTACCTTATATACAGGATTTTTTCGTTTGTCCACTTGACAACCCCTCGCTTCTGTGGTACTTTTAATACAACATTTGAAAACCGTTGATCGAGACAAGTACGCTTCGTGAAGTACGCACAGAGAGCTGTAGATGGTGGGATTACAGTGGTATGGATGATGCCGAATGGACTCGTGAGGGCAGCCTGAACGCCGGTCGGCAAGTAGGCGCTGACGGAATCCCGCCGTTATCGTGGAGCGCACATGTTGGTGTGTGATGAGTGGTCGATGTTCTTTCGAACCATCGGCAATATGGGTGGCACCGCAGAAGCTGACAGCTTTTGTCCCAGAGATTCTAGCAGAGATGCAGGACTCGGGATGAAGGCTTTTTTTATTGCCCTTCCCTCACCGCATCCATTCAGAAAGGACGATATATCATGCTGAAACCTACCTCTTCCGAAATTCAATCGTATGCCGCGGACTATTCGATGATTCCGCTGTGCCGCGAGATTTACGCCGATGTCACCACGCCGATTGCGCTTCTGCGCAAGATTGCGCAGGTGTCCAACCGGTACTGTCTGCTGGAAAGCGTAGAGGGCGGCGAGCGCTGGGGACGGTATTCTTTCCTTGGATACGACCCGCTCGTTCATATTGTATGCAAAGACCACGTTGTCACCACGGAATATGCCGACGGACGCTGCGAAAGCGTTACCACGGATCAGCCCAACGATATCCTCCGCGCACTCATGGCGCAGTACAAAGCGCCGCGTATCGAGGGCTTCCCGCCGTTTACCGGCGGCTTGGTTGGCTACTACGCCTATCGTATGATCGGCTATGCAGAGCCGACCCTGCACCTTCGCTCCAGTGATGTGGATGATTTCGACCTGATGCTGTTTGACAAGGTCATCGCGTATGACCACCTGTCACAGAAAATCAATGTCATCGTCAACATGCCGACCGACAACGTCTTGGAAAATTACGGCACGGCGCGCGCAGAAATCGAAAAAATGATTCGTCTGATTCGCGAGCCGATGCAGCTGCCGACCGCACACAAGCACTGCAAGCCGCAGTTCACCTGCAACGTGACCAAGGAAGAATACTGCGACATCGTCAACAAGACCAAGCAGCACATTGTAGACGGCGATATTTTTCAGGCGGTTCTGTCCCGCCGGTTTGAAACACCGTATACCGACAGCCTGCTCGATGCGTATCGCGTTCTGCGCACCACCAACCCTTCTCCGTACATGGTTTACCTGCATCGGGATGACATCGAGCTGATGAGCACCTCTCCGGAAACGCTGGTTCGTCTGCGAAACGGCCGTCTGTCTACATTTCCGGTTGCCGGTTCCCGTCCGCGCGGCGCAGATAAGGAACAAGATCTCGCACTGGAAAAAGATTTGCTGTCGGATGAAAAGGAACTCGCCGAGCACAACATGCTTGTCGATTTGGGCAGAAATGACATTGGCAAATTGTCTCAGTTTGGCTCTGTCGAAGTCACAGATTATCAGATGATTCACCGGTATTCCCGCATCATGCACATTACTTCGGTTGTCGAGGGCAATATTCTGCCGAAGTTTGACGCCTTTGATGCCATCTCCACCCTGCTCCCTGCCGGCACCTTGTCCGGCGCGCCGAAGATTCGCGCCTGCGAAATCATCGAGGAGCTGGAGCCGTGCGCCCGCGGCGTATACGGCGGCGCACTCGGCTATGTCGATTTCACCGGCAACATGGACACCTGCATTGCCATCCGCATGGCGGTAAAGAAAAATGACAGAGTGACCATTCAGGCGGGCGGCGGCATCGTCGCGGATTCGGTTCCGGAAAACGAATACATGGAATCCCAGAACAAGGCGGGCGCCGTCATCGCTGCGATTGAACGCGCCGCCGAAGTGGATGCAGACTGAGAGGTGCTTTGCAATGCTTTTACTCATTGATAATTATGACAGCTTTTCCTACAATCTCTACCAGATGTGCGGTGCGATTGAGCCGGATATCCGTGTATTCCGCAACGACCGGATTACACCGGACGAAATCCGCAAGCTAAATCCGGATCACATCCTTCTCTCTCCCGGCCCGGGACGTCCGTGTGATGCGGGCATCTGTGAGGACGTCATTCGGGAATTTGCAGGAAAAATTCCCATTCTCGGCGTATGCCTCGGCCATCAGGCCATCTGCGAGGTGTACGGCGGCACCGTGACGCACGCCAAGCACCTGATGCACGGCAAGCAGAGCATTGTCTCGCTCGACCACAGCTGTCCGCTGTTTGACGGTCTGGCAAACGAAATGGCGGTTGCGCGGTATCATTCCCTGATCGGCACCAACCTGCCGGATACGCTCAAAATCGTATCCACGGACAGCATCGGAGAGGTCATGGCAGTCATGGACGAAAAAAACAAGGTCTTTGGTCTGCAATTCCATCCGGAATCCATTCTCACTCCGCAGGGTTCCGTTCTGCTGAAAAATTTTCTTGCGCTCTAACGCGTATTTCATAGATAAAGGAGAGTTCTCATTATGATTAAAGAAGCGATTGAAAAAATTGTCACCCGCGAAGATTTGACATATGATGAAGCCTATCGGGTTATGAATGAAATTATGAGCGGCAAATCGACCCCGACACAGAACGCCGCCTTTCTCGCAGCACTCTCTACCAAGAGCGCAAAGTTTGAAACCATTGACGAGATTTCCGGCTGTGCCGCTGCCATGCGCGAGCACGCCATTCCGGTAGATACCGGCGAGCTCAAGTGCTTGGAAATCGTCGGAACCGGCGGCGACCGTTCCAATTCCTTCAACATCTCCACCACCGCCTCTATCGTTATCGCGGCGGGCGGTCAGCCGGTAGCCAAGCACGGCAACCGCGCAGCGTCCTCCAAGTCCGGTGCTGCCGACTGTCTGGAAGCGCTCGGCGTCAATTTAAACCAGACACCGGAGACCTGTGTGCAGGAATTGAAGGATGTCGGTCTGTGCTTTTTCTTCGCACAGAAGTATCACACGTCTATGAAGTATGTCGGCGCCATCCGCAAGGAGCTTGGCTTCCGCACCATCTTTAACATTCTCGGCCCCATCACCAATCCGTGCAAGCCGTGCTATCAGGTGCTCGGCGTATACGGAGAATATCTGGTTGAGCCGATGGCACACGTTTTGTCCAGCCTCGGTGTCGAGCGCGGCATGGTGGTATTCGGTCAGGACACCATGGACGAAATTTCCATCAGCGCACCGACCACCGTATGCGAGTTCGGCAACGGAGAATACAAGAGCTACACGATTCAGCCGGAGGATTTCGGCTTCCCGCGCGGCAGCAAGAGCGATATTGTCGGCGGCACCGGCGAAGAAAACGCACAGATCACCCGTGATATTCTGTCTGGCAAGGAACAGGGCGCAAAACGCAATATTGTCCTGATGAATGCCGGCGCTGCGCTGTACATCTCCGGCAAGGCTGACACACTGGCTGACGGCGTGAAGCTGGCGGCTGAACTGGTTGATTCCGGCAAGGCCATGCAGACATTGGAAACCTATGTTGCTGCATCCAACAAGTAAGAGGAGCGGAACATGATATTAGACGAACTTGCTGCTTACGCGCAGCAGCGTGTGCTTGCCGACAAGCAGGCACACCCGTTGGAGGAACTCAAGCAGCGCTGTGAGACGGTTTCTCCCCGCACGCCGTTTGCGTTTGAACAGGCACTGCGCGCAGACGCCTTGTCCTTTATCTGTGAAGTCAAAAAGGCATCGCCTTCCAAGGGCATCATCGCACAGGATTTCCCGTATCTGGACATCGCCAAGCAATACGAACAGGCGGGTGCCGACTGCATCTCCTGTCTGACCGAACCCAAATGGTTTCTCGGCAGCGATGCAATTTTTACCGACATTCGCGCAGCGGTACAGACACCGATGATTCGCAAGGATTTCACGGTTGACGAATACCAGATTTATCAGGCAAAGCTCATGGGTGCCGATGCGGTGCTGCTCATCTGCGCCATTTTGGATACCCAAACCATTGCACGCTATCTCGGCATCTGCGAAACGCTGGGACTCACTGCACTGGTTGAAGCCCACGACGCAGCGGAAATTCAGTCTGCCGTCGACGCCGGCGCACGCGTGATTGGCGTCAACAACCGCAACTTGAAGGATTTCTCCGTTGATTTTTCCAACGCCAGCCGTCTGCGCGACTTGATTCCGCCGGAAAGCATCTATGTTGCGGAATCCGGTGTGTCCTGCGCCGCCGATGTCGCAGCACTGCGCAGCATCGGCGCAGACGCCGTGCTGATGGGCGAAGTGCTCATGCGTGCACCGGACAAAACCGCGCTGCTCCGTGAGATGAGACATGCAGGTCTGAACCAATGAAGGTAAAAATTTGCGGACTCAGCCGCCCGACAGATATTGCGGTGGTCAATCAATACCGGCCGGATTACGCCGGATTTATCATCAATTTTCCCAAGAGCCATCGAAGCTGCACACCGGAGCAGGTGCAGGCTCTGCACGCACAGCTGTCTCCGGACATTCCCGCTGTCGGCGTGACCGTCAATCAGCCGCTGGACACGGTCGTTTCCCTGTTGGAGCAGGGCATCATCGATATTGCGCAGCTGCACGGGCAGGAGGATGACGCCTACATTCAGGCGCTGCAAGCACGCACCGGAAAACCGGTCTGGAAGGCATTTCGCATTCGTTCCGCGGCGGATTTGCAAGCCGCGCGCGACAGCAGCGCGGATATGATTTTGCTGGACAACGGCTATGGCACCGGCGAAACCTTTGATTGGACGCTCGTGCGCGACATCGGACGCCCGTTTATTCTGGCAGGCGGTCTGCGCGAGGAAAATATACAGGATGCTGCCAATATGCAGCCGGATGCAATGGATATTTCCAGCGGCGCGGAGACAAATCGTGTCAAGGATCCCGAAAAAATCCGCGCCCTGATCAACATCATAAGGAGTATATAACATGTCAAAAGGAAGATTCGGCATTCACGGCGGACAATACATCCCCGAAACTCTGATGAATGCCATTCACGAACTGGAAGAAGCGTATAATTATTATAAAAACGATCCGGCATTCCATGCGGAGCTGGATGAGCTGCTCAAAAACTATGTCGGCCGTCCTTCCCTGCTGTACTATGCGGACAAGATGACCAAGGATCTGGGCGGCGCAAAGATTTATCTCAAGCGCGAGGATCTCAATCATACCGGTTCCCACAAAATCAACAACGCGCTGGCACAGTGCCTGCTCGCCAAGAAGATGGGCAAGACCCGTGTTATCGCGGAGACCGGCGCCGGTCAGCACGGCGTTGCAACCGCAACTGCTGCCGCTCTGCTCGGTCTGGAATGCGAAGTGTACATGGGTCGTCTGGATACCGAGCGTCAGGCGCTCAACGTCTACCGCATGAAGCTGTTGGGCACCAAGGTGCATCCGGTCGACAGCGGCACCGCAACCCTGAAGGATGCCGTTTCCGAGACCTTCCGCGAGTGGGTCAGCCGCATTGATGACACGCACTATGTTCTCGGCTCCGTCATGGGTCCGCATCCGTTCCCGACCATCGTTCGCGACTTTCAGGCTGTGATTTCCAAGGAAATCAAGCAGCAAATTCTGGAGCAGGAAGGCCGTCTGCCGGATGCCGTCATTGCCTGTGTCGGCGGCGGTTCCAACGCCATCGGCGCCTTCTACAACTTCATTGAGGACGAGGGCGTTCAGCTCATCGGCTGCGAGGCTGCCGGACGCGGCATCGACACCAAGGAGACCGCTGCCACCCTGTCCACCGGCCGTCTGGGTATCTTCCACGGCATGAAGTCGTACTTCTGTCAGGACGAATACGGTCAGATTGCACCGGTTTACTCGATTTCCGCCGGTCTGGACTATCCGGGCATCGGTCCGGAGCACGCCATGCTGTTTGACTCCGGCCGCGCGCAGTACGTGCCGATTACCGACGAGGAAGCGGTACAGGCATTTGAGTATCTGTCCCGCACGGAGGGCATTATTCCGGCGATTGAGTCCGCGCATGCCATCGCTTACGCGCAGAAGCTCGCGCCGACGATGTCTCCGGATCAGATTATTGTCGTCAATGTCTCCGGCCGCGGCGACAAGGACGTAGCGGCAATTGCACGCTACAGAGGGGAGGATCTTCATGACTAAGATTGCAGATGCTTTTGCAAACGGCAAAGCGTTTATTCCATTTTTGACCTGCGGTGATCCGGATTTGGAAACCACCGAAAAACTGATTGGCGCCATCGCAGAGGCCGGCGCAGATCTCATTGAGCTGGGCATTCCGTTCTCCGACCCGACCGCTGAGGGTCCGGTGATTCAGGACGCCAACCTGCGCGCCCTGTCCACGGGCACTACCACCGACAAGATTTTCGATATGGTGCGCCGCGTGCGTCAGACGGTCTCGATTCCGATGGTATTTATGACCTATGCAAACGTAATCTTCTCTTACGGCGCAGACCGCTTTCTCAAAACTGCCGCGGAAATCGGCATGAACGGCATCATCGTTCCGGACGTGCCGTTTGAGGAAAAGCAGGAGTTCGAGCCGCTTTGCCAAAAATACGGTCTGGCTCAGATTTCCATGATTGCACCGACCTCTCATGACCGCATCCGCGCGATTGCCGAGCAGGCAAACGGCTTCCTGTACTGCGTCTCCTCCCTCGGCGTCACCGGCACACGCACGGCGATTACGACCGACATCGGCGCCATGGTCAAGCTCGTCAAGGAAGTCAAGGACATTCCGTGTGCCGTCGGCTTCGGCATCTCAACGCCGGAACAGGCAGAGAGCATGTGCCGTCAGGCGGACGGCGCGATTGTCGGCTCCGCGATTGTCAAGCTCATCGCGCAGTACGGCCGCGACAGCGTGCAGCCGGTTGCGGACTATGTGCGCACGATGAAAACCGCCTGCCGAAATGCACAGTAATTTGTATTTTTATACTTTTTTGTAACAAAAGATCTCCTTTTACACCAAAGGGGATCTTTTTGCTTTTGTCAATTCGCATTTTGCTGGATTGTATTGTCATTTTTTGTCTACTTTGACTATTACATTCTTGCTTCTTTGCTTTTTATACGAATTTCTGTTCAAATTATCTGTAATTATACGAAAATTGCATTGCAATACTGTGTATTTCTGATGTATAATAACAGTGTTTGGATGACCTTATTTTGCGCGGAGGCGGCGGCTCGCACCGCATCATGTTCCGTCAAAAAACGTCATTTACTTATTTTGTCATCTTTAATTATTTAAAGGAGCTGATACACTGTGCCAAAAAAACTGAAGATCACAGAGACCGTCCTTCGTGACGCCAACCAGTCTCTGTGCGCAACTCGTCTCCCGATGTCGGAATTCAAGCCGATTCTGGAGACCATGAACAAGGTTGGTTACCACTCTGTCGAGTGCTGGGGCGGTGCTACATTCGATTCCTGCCTTCGTTACCTGAACGAAGATCCGTGGGAGCGTCTGCGCACCATCCGCAAGGCTATGCCGGACACCAAGCTGCAGATGCTGCTGCGCGGCCAGAACATTCTGGGCTACAAGCACTACTCTGACGACACGGTTCGCGCCTTCGTTCGCAAGAGCGTAGAAAACGGCATCGACATCATCCGTATTTTCGACGCGCTCAACGATATGCGCAACATCGAGACCGCGGTTGACGAGTGCCTGAAGGCAGGCGGCGAAGCACAGGGCACCATTTCTTACACCCAGTCTCCGGTTCACACGCTGGAAAACTATGCAAAGCTCGGCAAGCAGATTGAAGAGCTTGGTTGCCAGTCCCTGTGCATCAAGGACATGGCTGGCGTTATGAGCCCGCAGGAAGTATACGACCTCATCACCGCACTCAAGGCTGAGGTCAAGATTCCGATCGTCGTTCATACGCACGCTACCACCGGTCTGGGCTCCATGACCTACCTGAAGGCTGTTGAGGCCGGCGCTGACGTCATCGACTGCGCAATCTCTCCGTTCGCAGGCGGTACTTCCCAGCCGTGCACCGAGGCTATGGATCACGTGCTCGTACAGATGGGCTATGAGACCGGTCTGGATCGCGCTGCCATGCGCAAGGTCAACGAGTTCTTCGAGCCGATCAAGAAGGCATATGTCGAGGAAGGCAAGATCAACCCGTTCGTTATGAACGTCAACACCAACGCCCTCCACTACAAGATTCCGGGCGGCATGCTGTCCAACCTGATTGCAAACCTGACCGACATGAAGGCGCTGGATCGTCTGGACGAGGTTCTGGCTGAGGTTCCGAATGTCCGCAAGGATATGGGCTACCCGCCGCTGGTTACCCCGCTGAGCCAGATGGTTGGTTCGCAGGCTGTTAACAACGTCCTGATGGGCGAGCGTTACAAGAACATCACCAAGGAAATCCGCGCATACATCCGCGGCGAGTACGGCAAGGCACCGGCTGAAATCAATCCGGAACTGGTAACCAAGGTTCTGGGCGAAGGCAACAAGCCGATGGAAGGCCGCTACGCAGAGACGCTCAAGCCGGAGATTCCGGAAGCTGTCAAGAAGCTGGAAGGCATCGCCGAGAGCGAGGAGGATGTTCTGTCCTATGTAGCATTCCCGCAGCAGGCTGAGAAGTTCTTCCAGTACCGCGAGGAGCACAAGGGCGTCAAGGTAACATATTCCATCAAGAAGGTTGACTAAGGAGGCAGACAATGAACATTGGTGTAGGTGAAGCCCTGCT
>OQVT01000062.1_pt1 | contig 38421 bp, 26 predicted proteins | sample 1691561 | NCBI WGS metagenome assembly OQVT01 (sample SAMN03418260, study PRJEB22391) | human gut metagenome | biome: human-gut; feature: organic feature; material: feces | host: Homo sapiens | place: Tanzania | collected 2013-01 | reverse complement strand
CAATATTCGTCCCCCTCACTTTGCGAGCAAAGTGAGCTACAGTGCTTCGCCTCAGGGCTTCGCCAAATGTCCGCGCAGCACCCCTTGTAGCGGTGCCGCAACCGCCATGCTATTTGGTCAAAAATTGCGCAGAGACTTTTCTTGATTTTGAACACCCTACCTTTCAGGGACGCGGTGGCATCATTTCTTGTGTGAAACCGTGTAGAGCACCTTGCCCTCTTTGTCGATCATGTGGAGATTGAGTTGGCTGGCTGTGGCTGAGATGATGGAGAAGCCCGGTTCGGAAGAGCAGAACTGCGTGCCGTCGGTGGGCGTCACTTTGCGGGAGAGCGAGGCAGAAGAGTTGACCACGTAGTCGATGTTGTCGGCCTTCTTGCGGATGTGCTGGAAATTGTGGATGTGTCCGCAGGCATAGATGGCCACATTCTTATATTTGTGGAGAATCGGCATCACCTTCTTCTGCATGTCGTTACGCTCCTCTTCAGACTTGGTGGTCTGGGCGTAGATGGGGTGGTGGCCCACCACGATGACCCAGTCTTCATGGGCGTTGCGCAATGTTTCGTCCAGCCATTGCAGCTGTTCGTTTTCATTCTGTTTGCAGGCATCGGGATAGACGTCGGCATCAGTGCGATAGCGGTTGATGAGCGGCGTGGTGTCGATGAACACCACACGCAGAGAGAGACCCTTCTTCTTGAACACCTTAGAGAAATAGCGCGAAGGCATCATCCAGCGGCGGCTGATTTTGTGGTAGTCGAGCACGGCCTGCGTGTTTCCCCGGTATTCGTGGTTGCCAAGGACGGGAAACCAGTCAATCATCAGTTCTGGATGGGAATAGATGTTCTCATAGTTGGTGGTCCAGAGCGGGTCGCTGACAGAGGCGACACCATTGAAATGATGGATGTCGCCAGCGGCAATCACACATTTCGGCCCCACCGTTTCTGCCATCTCCCCCATCAGTTCCGCGATGGGTTTCTGTTCGTAATAGCCGTTGCGTCCGAGGTCGTTGGCCATGTAGAGCGTGATGTCGCCCTTCAGCTTTTTCCATTGTTCTGGTGTCTGGGCAAAGAGGTTGGCGGTTGTGCAGCAAAGGAAAAGCAGTGCTGCCAGTTTCTGAAGAATGTTGCGTTTCATTTTTATGGTGTAGTTTAGGGGGAAATAGAATAGAAATATCTGGATTCCCCGTTGTTTTTTTGTATGGAAAAAAACGCAGTTGCAAGCAGCGTCTTGATGGTAGTTGGGTTATCTAATCAAAGTAGCGCTTTAACCATCTTAGGGGCTACGTTGCAGACTGCGGAGAGTTTATCCCTTTAAGTAATGGTGAATCACTTCGGCTGGATACAAGGGATGTTAGAGATTAATTTTGATACCAGCGTTGACCTTCACGCCGTAGTATTCCACCTGCATGGTGCGGTTTTTCTCGCCCTGATAGTAGCGGAGCGGCTGGTTGAGAAGGTTGTTGGCGTTGGCATAGACCGTGTATTTCGTTTTCTTTCCCCACGTGTAGCTGGCGTTGAGGTCAAGGTAGTTCACCTTGTCGTAATAGCGGTCGAGCTGGCGGCTGGTGCTCATTTCGTCGATGAATGCCGAGGCAAAGTTGTATGACAGGCGGACGCTGGCTCCCCATTTTTCAAAGAAGAGAGAGGCGTTGGCCGTGTGTTCCGGCGAGCCGGCCACTTTGATGTCTTCCCCTTGCTGCACATTTAGGCGCTCGTTGAAATTGTGTGTGCTGCTGTGTGTGTAAGTATAAGTTGCATAGAATCCGAGGCATTTCAAGGCCGGGTCTATAAAGCCGAAGTCACGTTGATAGGCCGCTTCCACGCCCAGCACGCGGGCATCGTAAGCGTTGATGTTTTGCTTGACCTTCCAGTTCTCCAAGGCCAGGTCGCCCGTCAGTCCGAGGTCGCTGCCAAGGTATTTGTTTGACGACCATTCGATGTTCACGTTCTTGATGTCTTTATAGAAAAGCCCCAGGCTCACCATGCCGACACTCTTGAAATAATAGTCGGCAGAGAGGTCAAGATTCAGGGCTTTCGCCGGTTGCGTGTTAGGGTCGCCGATGGTGGCCGTCAGGTCGGCCGTGCTGTAGCATTTATTGGCAATCAGCGCCGAATATTTTGGGCGCGAAATGCTCTTCGTTGCCGAGGCACGCAGGTTGCCGTCTTCGTTGAAGCGATATTTCAGCAAGAGGCTTGGGAGAAGGTCGGTGTAGTGGTGCTTATAGGCGCCAGTCGGCGTCATGGTGGCATCCCCTTCTTCAGGCACCGTCACGTTGAAACCATTGGTGTTGAGGTCCGTGCGTTCAACGCGCAAACCAGCCGTGGCCGTCAGGCGTTTGCCGAGTTTTTGGTCGAAGCGCAGGTAGCCGGCCGTGATTTGTTCGCGAATGTTGTAGTTGCCAGCTTCCTCCTCCAAGTTTTCAGTGCCGCTATATTGGTTGAAATTGATGTTGCCCAGCGTCTCCTTGCTGATGAAGGCCGTTCCAGCGGGATATTGCGAGCCAGGCATGAAGCCATTTCGGATTTCGTTGGTCGTCTGGTTGCGCCAGTCGTTGCCGAGCACCTCTTCGATGTTGTAGTCGTAGAACGACTTGTTGAGCGTTTTGTGTTTGTTGGTGTATTTCGCTCCAAACTTCAAGGTGTTGCCATACAGACCGTTGCTGATTGGCAACGTGAAATTCAGTTTACCCTTCCATTCATCTTCAGCAATGTTTTGGTTGCTGTTGGTCAGGTCGGCCAGCTTCCAATGGCTATCGTCGAGCGCCGGGAGCTGGAGCGCGTAGTAAGGCTGCTTTTCGCCCACGCCCTCAAAACCAGCGGCGAAGTCCTCGCCTTTCAACTGGTAGGAAGCATAGCGCTCGTTGGGACGATCTTCCGTTGCCCGCGAGAAGCTGCCCGCCCAGTCGGCCTTCAGCAAACCGAAATCGTGTTCGCCGCCAAGGGTGAAGTCCATCGTTTGCTGCAATTCAAGTCGGGCATCCTTATGGTCGGAAGATCCCGCCTTCGTCTGCATCACCACCGACTGCTTCGAGGGCTTTCCGTTCAGTTTCTTATAAGAGATGCGATAGCGATTTTCCCAGTCGCTCCGGCGGTTGTACATTCCTTTGAAGAAAATCTTGTGTTGCGGGTTGAAGAGATAGTCGAGGGCAAGAGAATAGCTCTGACGCTCGCGAGTGACATAATACTGCCGCACCTGCGCCTCCTTCAGTGCAATCGTCTTGTCGTCGTTTTCCACGTATTCAAACTCCGTGTTGTCCGACCCTCCCGGTGCATATTGGTAAGAAGCCGCTGCCATCACGCCGAGGCGGTTGTTGAAGAAGCGGTTGCCGAAGGTGGCACCCAAATCCCATGTCGGTTTTTTGCTGATCCATGAGAAGCCGCTTCCAGCGTTGAAATTTAGCACGCGGTGGTTGGGTGTGTTTTTCGTGACGAGATTGATTTCGCCGCCGATGGCATCGCCGTCCATGTCGCTTGTCACGACTTTGTTCAATTCGATGGTCTGTATCATGTCGGCCGGAATCAGGTCGAGTTGCACGTTGCGTGTGCCCCCTTCCGCCGAGGGAATGCGGTTGCCGTTGACTGTGACCGACGTGAGGTCGGCAGAGGTGCCGCGCACCTGTCCGAAGCGGGCTTCCCCCTGGTCGTATTGCACGTTTACACCATTAATACGTTTCAGGGCATCGCCGATGTTGGAATCGGGAAATTTTCCCACCTGGTCGGCCGATACCACGTTGCTTACGCCCATCGTTTCCTTCTGCACTTGCAGGGCTTTACGTTGCCCAAAGAACGTGCCCGTGATAACGGCCTCTCCCAGCGTGCTGGTTGTGGTGAGTTCCACGTTTTGAAGCAGTGCGTGTCCGTCGTATTTGACGGTGATGACCTTAGGTTCGTAGCCCACGTACGAAATCTTCACCTTGTAGGTGCCAGGCTTGAGGTTGGAAAAAGAATAGTTGCCGTTTTGGTCGCTGGTGACCAGCGTATGCAAACTTTCAATCAGCACTGCTGCTCCAGGCAGGGCTTGATGCTCAGCGTCTGTCACTTTTCCCCGGATGCTTCCCGGACTGTCGATTTCGTTGCCCGTGGCAGGGATGGCCATAGCGGTCATGGTGAGCGCCAAGAGCGGAGCATAGAATGGTTTTTTCATAAAGTGTTGTTTGGTAATGCTTTGTTTTCTGCGTGCAAAATTACGCGGAGCATATTACGAAGACGTGAAGGCAGAGTGAAGGTTGTGCAACAAAGGACAAAGTCCCGTCATCGCTGTTGTCGCGATGACGGGACTTTGGAGCAGGGGAGGAAGGTAAATGCAGCGTATCTGCATCCCGATAGAATATAAGAACTTATTCTTTCACCATTACTTAATAATTCAAGCCGAAGCACCACAGCGGAATGATATTGCCGTGGCCAGTTTCTATGTCGTCTTTCACGATGTAGGCATTGTCCAGACCTTCAATCTGCTGTTTGCCCTTCTTGCGTCCACCAATCTCGAATGTGTATTTGCCAATGACGAAATCAGACTGGCGTGAGGCTATCACCTTATTGCGCACACGCATTTGATTGTAGAAGAATGTCTCACGCAAATTGCCTATATCTGGTGTAACGCCAGCAAGAACTGTCATCAAACTCGGATTGTCAATGTATGCCTTCTCAATCTTTCCAAGGTTGCGTATGCCTGAAGTATCATCGTGCAGCAAACCAATCATACCAGCCTTCTCCAGATATGTCAGATAATCAGGTATGCTGTTCTTGCTTGCGCCTATCTCCGATGCCAGACTGTCGGCAACGGGTTTGTAAGGAGCCAGGTGTGAGAGAATGGCCAGAAGACGTTTCAGCTTGCGTGCGGTGGAAGCTTTCATGTCGGCATACTGCGGAATGTCTACTTCGATGGTTTGCGCCACCACCTGCTCCATACGCATCGGAAAATCGCCTTGGATGGAGAATGGATAGTAGCCGCGGCTCATATAGTCGCGAAAGAGCGGCAGCGGATGGTCTACCGCGTCAAGCACGGCCCGGTTGTTGATGATGTCATCGAGCGTGTAGACCGGACTTTCGATGCTGTGAAAGAATGACAAGTATTCTCGAAACGACAGGCCATACATGAAATAGAGTAAGGCGCGACGGCTAAGGTCTGATTCGCCCCGATAGATGTCGAGCACTGAAGAACCCGTGAAAACGATATGTAGCGAAGGGTGCATATCATACATCAGTTTCAGTTCTTTGCTCCAACCGCTGTATTTATGCACTTCGTCTATATACAAATGCGTACCGCCTTCTTTCACAAAATTGTCTGCCAGGTCAAAGAGCTTATGCTCGGCAAAATACATGTTGTCGGCTGTGACGTAGAGACTATGGTTTTCTGGCGTGTTCTTAATACGCTGCAAGACCATTGTCGACTTGCCGACACCTCGCGGACCGAGTATTCCCACCAAACGACTGTCCCAACTAATATCATCATACTTATAGCGCACGAATTTGGTGGGCACTTGCCTCAGCATTTCGTGCATGTACTCAAAAAGTTTCAATTCAATCATAGCCTTATAACGTTGGATTAGTCTTGCAAATATAGGAAGAAATCCCTCATTGAGGGAGAAATTTTGGAAAAACGTCCCTCATTGAGGGAGATTTTTGCCAAATTTCTCCCTCAATGAGGGATTTCTGTATAAAAACGGGGCATTTACCTGCTGCGAAGCTCCTCGGCAATGGTTAAATACTTTTTCATGGTCGTGGTTTAGGGGTGTTGTTGTTTATACAAAGATAGTGATTTATCTACACATGGGCTTGTCTGCTGAATGCTCTTTCAACGTTGTTGTATGTAGGTGTTCAAAGCAGAGTTTTCAGAGCGTGGCCCTTAATATTTCTAAAAATCCGTGTCTGCATCGGTTGCCCTCCTGCTTGTTTGGTGGTAGATTCGTAATTTTGCACTGCCTTTCCCAAAAGGCAGTATGGAAAACTTTTGGGAAGGGAGAAATACCTAAGTTTAACCATCTGATAATGAGTAGTAACAAAACAAAGGGTGCTATTTATGGCTGCATATCAGCCGTGAGTTACGGTCTTAATCCGCTGTGCGCCAAAGCGCTTTACGCCGAGGGCGTGAACACCAACACCGTGCTGTTTTACCGCTTCGCCTTTGGCGTGGCCATCTTGGGACTGATGATGTTGGCGAGCCGCCAGAGTTTCCGTCTTACGCGGCGCGAGGGCCTTGTGCTGACGTTGCTTGGTGCCCTCTTCGCCTTTTCGTCGATCACGTATTTCATCAGTTTCCACTACCTCTCTGCAGGTGTGGCCGCCACGTTGGTGTTTGCCTATCCAGTGATGGTGGCCATCATCATGGCGCTGTTCTTTCGGGAGCGGTTGGGGTGGCCGTCGTTGCTGGCCATTGCGCTCACGGTGGGCGGTATTGCGCTCCTCTATCAGGGCGACGACGGGAAACCTATTTCGCTTCCCGGTTTCGTCATCGTGATGGTTTCCGCGCTGGCCTATGCGTTGTATATCGTGGTGGTCAACCGTTCGAAAATCGTCATATCGAGCGTGAAACTCACCTTCTATGCGATGCTCGTCTGCCTTTTGTGCATCGCGCTGTTTTCGTTGATTGACCGCCAGCCGCTCACGCTGCTCCAGTCGCCGACAGAATGGATTTATGCCGCCTTGCTCGGACTGGTGCCCACGGTCGTTTCACTGGTTTACATGGCCAAGGCCATCCATCTCATCGGTTCCACGCCGACCGCCATTATGGGCGCTCTGGAGCCCGTCACCGCAGTGGTGGCCGGCATGCTGATGTTTGGCGAAGTGTTGACGCTGCGCCTCTCTTTTGGCATTGCACTGATTCTCTTGGCCGTTATGTTCGTCATCACCTCCGGCACGTTGCAGCGCCGTTTGGCCATCGGGCAGATTGTGCGCCGCGCAGAGCGCCTCGTGCTGAAGCGGTGGCGTTGGAGATGAGTAATGGTGAAAGAATAAGTTGCAAGTTATTTTTTACCATTACTAAGCATTGCACCTTCGGCTTGCTCGAAGGATATTCCAAGAAAATCAAACATAAAAAAGGGCAAGGGAACCACAGATGTTCCCTTGCCCTTTATGGTTATTGGTGGACGTGGGGAGGTTCCTCCCTTGCGTCGGTGGCGTTTGCTTGAAAGGCCGTTGCGGCATTGTTTATTCCACGCCCAGCAGCGTCAGCAGTTTTTTGACACTCTCTTCGATGGAGAGTTTCGACGTGTCGAGCGACAAGGCTGGGTGTTCTGGCGCTTCAAATGGCGCGGAGATACCCGTGAAGTTTTGGATTTCGCCGCGGCGTGCGCGGGCATAAAGACCTTTCACGTCCCGCTGTTCGCACACCTCAAGCGGTGTGGACACGAAGATTTCCTTGAAGTCGTCTTGCCCAATGATGTGTTCAGCCATTTGGCGGATTTCTTCCGTTGGGCTGATGAAGGCGGCGATGGTGATGATGCCCGTGTCGACAAAGAGTTTGCCCACTTCGGCGATGCGCCGAATGTTTTCGCGGCGGTCTTCGGCCGAGAAGCCTAAGTTGGCGTTGATGCCCGAGCGGATGTTGTCGCCATCGAGGATGCGACAGAGCAGGCCGCGATCTTGCAGGGCGCGTTCCAGAGCAATGGCCACGGTGCTTTTTCCAGAGCCGCTCAGTCCGGTGAACCAGAGCATCACACCGCGTTGCCCGAGCAACTTTTCTTTGTCTTCACGCTTGAGCATGCGGTCGTAGATGGGGTAGATGTTATTTTGTTGTTCAGTCATTTTTTAGGTGCTTGTTTCTATGCGGGGCGTGCTGACGGGGTGGGGAAGAGGTCAAAATCTTTTACCATAATGAAATCAGTTTTGCCCAAGTCCGCCTGTTCACTTGTCAGAACGCTTCTTGACTAATATGAGTGCTTCGTTCACGCGCGTCACGATGATGGGGGTGCCTTCGTTGATGAATCCGTCTTCCGACTTCACTTCCACATCGCAGTCCGCGATTTTGGCGTTGCCGATGAGGGCAAGGCGCGTGGTAGCCACTCCCGTGTCGCCCGCTTTCACGGAGAGTTGCGACGGCGTGGCGGAGGTTGAAGAGATGGTGCTGTGGAGCGACATGCGGTCGAGCGTTTTCGAATGGGCAAACCACCAGAAGAAGAGCAGGACGATGGCTGTGGAAATCAAAACAGCCAGGATGGCGGCCTGCGTTCCATATTCCTGGTAGATCATGACGTCGGCAACGATGACGCAGACACCGGCACAGATGCCGGAAATGCCGTGGCCCGGAAGGATGAGCGCTTCGGCTGCGAAGAGCAGAAGCGCCAACACAACGAGCAAGATGATGATGAGCGTGGTTGACATGATGGTGGGATTTTAGTAATGGTAAAAAAATAACTTGACCAATTTTGAGGAATAAGGAGTTATTTCTTATGCCCTGTCTTTTTGCCGTTTTTGAAATTTGTCATCGGTCACATAGCCCGCTATGCTCCCTCTTCCAAATTCCAAAACCAACAAAAATACAGGTCAAAATTGGTCAACTTATTCTTTCACCATTACTTAGTGATGGTAAGTGCTGGTCGAAACTAATAAGCCGCGCGGTATTTCCCTTCCTCCTTGTCTTCCAGGATGGAGAGGTAAGAGGCATAGCGCGTTGGGGCCAGCTGGTGGTTTTCCAATGCTTCGAGCACGGCACATCCCGGTTCGTGTGTATGCGTGCAGTTGCCGAAGCGGCAGTTGGCCGAGAGTTTGAAAATGTCGCGGAAGAAATGCGCCACTTCCTCGCGTTCCATGTTGAACGTGCCGAAACCTTTGATGCCCGGGATGTCGATGACCGAGCCGCCGCCTTCTCCTGGAAGGTCAAAGAGTTCGCTGAAGGTGGTGGTGTGCATGCCCGTTCCGTGTGCTTCCGACACCTGTGCCGTTTTGGCGTGCGCCTCTGGCACAAGACGATTGAGGAGCGTTGATTTTCCAACGCCCGAATGTCCCGCCAGCAGGCAGATGCGGCCCTGCATGTCGCGCGTCAGAGCGTCGATGCCGTCGCCGTTGAGGGCGCTGACGGCATAACAGGTATAGCCGATGTTGGAATAGATGGCCATCAGATAGTCAGCGCGTTCGCGCTCTTCCTCGCTGAGATCGTCCATCTTGTTGAACACGAGCGCCGTTGGCACGCGATAGGCCTCGGCCGATGCCAGGAAGCGGTCGATGAAGGTGGTGCTCGTTTCGGGGCGTGCCATCGTCACGACGAGCAGTGCCAGGTCGACGTTGGCCGCCAGGATGTGGCTCTGCTTCGAGAGGTTGGATGCTTTTCTGACGATGTAGTTCCTCCGGTCGTCGATTTCCGTGATGAAGAGCGTCTCGTCGTGTTCCACCTGAAATTCGCCGCTGTCGGCAGCCTCATTCTTCTTGCGTCCCTTTCCTTTCTTGCCAGAAGTTTTGGACGTGGCTTTCTCCGTCGACTTCATGACGGTCACGCCGTCGCCCACCGCCACAGGACTCGTGGAGCGGATGCCTCTCAGGCGGAAGTTGCCTTTCACCTTGCATTCCACCTCCTGTCCGTCGTCGGTGCGTACCACATAGCTGTTTCCTGTATTTCGTATAACGATGCCGTGCATGAAAAACTTTTGTTTTGGGGATGGTTGGGGTTATGGGGGTGGCAAAATCCAGAAAATTTAAGTGAGTGGAGATTGTGCGGAAAAGCTTTGCTTGCGGCCCTGCACGCCCTGAAGGGGCAGCAAGTCCAGAGCCCCAGGGCAACGCCCTGGGTACTATGTCCCATTTCCCTACGCCCTGAAAGGGCAAAAGTAGGAATCAACCGTTCGCCCATACTTTTGCCCTTACAGGGCGTAGGCGTTTGTGCGCTGATACCCAGGGCGTTGCCCTGGGCTTGGGACTGACTGCCCTTTCAGGGCGCTCCTTTTCGCGCTTTGTTCGTTTATCATGTGCGCATGCTTCGCCACTTGTTGTTTGGCAAAAAAACGCACAGAGATTTTTCTATATTTTGAACACTCTACCCTGAAGGTTGAGTGTTCAAGGCTTTTAGCCGGCATTTATCTCCAGAAGCGGTGCGTGATGTCTTCGAGGTATTTTCCGCTCTCAACGGCCTCATGACGGATGCGATAGAGGCGTTGGTTGGTTGTGCGCTCCTTCAAAGGGCCGCTGTCGGCGCGATAGGGGCCCAATTTGACGTAGTTGAGCGCTTCAGGCTGGAATTCCTCAGGAAGTTTGCTACGGCCGCTGTACCAGCCCGTATGAAGCTTTCCAGCGTATATTTCCTGAACCATACGGGCGAGTTGCATGACCCGCGCGGGGTCGTTGTCGCCACCCATAAAGCCGACACAGGTGATTTCGCCGATGTAATTGTCAAGGATGGCCCTGAGACGTTCCTCGGTGAGCTCGTCGCCGACATTGCCCTGCAGATAGGCGCTGTGGCATCCAGGACAGCCATTGGGACAGAGAGAGAGATTGATGGCCAGGGTCACCTCGTCGGGAAACTCCTGGAAAACGATATCATGATTGACGTATTTAAGCATGTGGAATAATGTTTTGTTGGGAGTAAAAAAACTGACATAAAAAAATACAGACCTTGCCTCTTTGGATGTAATCCAGCGGGCAAGGCCTGTATTCTTTTATGAGAAACTATGCTGTTTGCTTGCGCTGCCAACAGGTGGGCGTTCAGAAAATATTCTGACCACCTGATTACTTCTGCACGTGGGCATAGAAGCGGCGTGAAGCCTCTTTCTGGCGATCGAGAGAGAAGTTGGAGACGCGCTTGAGATAGCCGATGATGCGCGTGAGATAGTCCACGTTTTTCGAACCGCAATGGGGGCATTCCTTGAGGAAGCGCTTGTCGATGTGTCCGCAATCCTTGCAAAGCGTGTTGGGGATGTTGAACGTGAAATAGTTGCATCCTTCCTTGGCGGCCACGCGCAGGAGCTGGCGATATTGCGGCTGCGAAAGGTGCTCGTCGAGGTTCATGTGGAGCGCAGAGCCACCCGTCAGATGCTCGATGTATTTGCGGCCGTGCAGGCGGAACTTTTCGATGACGTCGGTGTTGGTGTCTTCCACCACATAGAAATAGCTATTGTAGCAATCGCGCGGCACGTAGTAGCCGTCTTCACGGTCCCAACGCGCATGCTTAACGCCTACGTTCTCTGCTGGAATCATCTCACAGTTGAAAAGGAGGTCCTTCGTGCGGTATTTCTTGTTGTAGTGTTCCACGAGGCCCAGGATGTTGCCGACAAACGTGGCGTATTCCTCATTGTCGGAAATGGTCATGCCGAGGCTTTCTGCGGCTTCCACGATGCCGTTCACACCGATGGTCAGATACTGGCGCTTGATGTTGATATAGCCAGCATCGAAGAGCGGCAGCATGCCTTTCTTGAGGAGGTCTTCGAGGTTGGCGTTGTAGGCCATCTGCACCTTATGGACGAGGTCGACGATGCCGTCGAGGTATTCCACATAGGAACGGCCTTCACGCGTTGCCTGCTGCACGCAGCGGTTGATATTGATGGTCAGCACACTCTTGGAACCCGTTGAGACGCCGCCGGCACCGAGCGTATAGCTGAAGCCGTTGTCCTGGATTTCGTTGCGCAAGCGGCAGCAAGAGGCCAAAGAGTCGGCGTTGTCGCTCATGTAGGTAAAGAAGGAATGGCCTTCTGAATACATCTGCGCGGTGAAGTCGGCATATTCCTTGTCAATGACGTCGCCGTCCTTCGTGAGCAATGCCATGGTCTCCACTGGGAAGGTGAGCACGGTTTTCGTGCGCTCCTGGTTGAACCAGCGCATGAAGCGCTTCTGCAGCCAGCTGACAGCGGGCCATGAAGGTTTCGTGCCGTCGGGGAAATAGAAGTCGCCGAAGATGCTTTCGAAATAATACTTGTCGTAGTATGATATATTCCAGAACACCGACTGGAAGTTTCTTGCGCCCGTCGGCTGGTTGATGGAATAAACGATTTGCTCGAAGCAGTCGGTGATGACCTTGTCGATGGTGCGCTGGCGCGAAGAGAGGTCAACCACCTTGTCGGCGTTTTCAAAATAGTCTTTGCCGTATTCCAATTCGAGGAAGTGGCTCATATACATAATGAACTCCGGCGTGGCGCAGGCGCCCGAGAGCATGGAAGAAACGATGAACACCATGTTGACAAAGCCGCCGCAGAACGATTTCAGGTTGGTCGGCTCCGTGGAGTTGCCGCCGATGCTCTTCGTTCCCGCCAAAAGCCACGGATACATGGTGATGGAGGCGCAATAATTGGCAAGGCTCGTCTCGTCGTTCTTATAGATATAGTGGTTGTTGAGCAGATAGAGATAGCGGTCGGACGTCTCTTTGCCATACATGCTCTTGATCTTGTCGCAGAGTAAGCGGCGGTTGAGACGAATGAAACCCTGTTTTGGCAGCTCACCGATGAGCGTGGCGATGTTTTTGTTCTCCACGTTGGCGTTGGAGTCGAACTTCGAACCTGTTGCTGGGTTGGCGGCGTTGCAATAGTCGATGAGGAAGCGGAGCTTGTCGGCCGTTTCGCGATCGTCTTCGTGGCGCTTGCGGTAAATCATAAATTCCTTGGCGGCCTTGAAGTGCTTCAGGCTCATGAGGGCCACTTCAACCTGGTTTTGGATGTCTTCCACGCTCATGCCGTTGCAGAACTTGAGTTGTCCGACAATCTTCTGCAAACCATCGTTGTCGAGGGGTTCGTTGACTGAGGTGAATGCCTTGAGGATGGCACTCTTTATTTTTTCAACGGAAAACGCTTCTGTGCTTCCGTCGCGCTTGGTGATGATGAATGAATCGGTGCTCATGTTGGTTGTTATATGATGTGTGGTTAAATTACATACTGGCACGGGGCTGTCGGCTTTTGGCCGCCCCGATTTCAGGTCTTTCCCCGCCGTTTTCAAGCGCCGGGAGAAGGATGAGAAAATTTTCGTTTTGGAAAACTTTTTACTTTTTTGACTGGAAAAAGTTTTCCGAAAAAGTTCATTTTTCCTCTTGTCCGATTAAGGTGGATCACGAGGTGCGACAAGGAGGACAGACTTTACTGGCGAATGACCGAGAAAAGACTAAATGCTCCCGTTGACTAAGACAATCATTATTTTTACCGCCTTGAATATCAACGTTTTATTTATTTCCGCCGGATAAATAAGAAAGCTCAGCGGAAATATCCGAAGAAGGAATCCTGGAAAATATTTGCGGATTTTTCTTCTCCGTTGCGGTTGCAAAGTTACGCTTTTAAGTCGTATAACAAAATCTTTTTCCAGATAAATTTCATAAAACTTTTGGGAAACTTTTTCTTCTCCGCGAGTCCGAAAAGTTTTCCATTTCAACCTCTCCTTGAAGGTTGCATCGGCATATCGTTAGCAATCATTCAGTTAGTGGAGGAAGGCGCAAAATTCCCCGTTTTCGCTTGGCCAAAAAGTTTCTTTTTATATGCGACAGCCCTGCTTACCTTTCCTCATTCCGGGCTGGCGACGCACCTTAATCATGATGGGGTTTTCGTGAGGAGAACGTTTTGTTTTTCGGGCAGAACAAACATTTCGGAACGGCGGCGAGGAAGACGAACCGACGCGGGGCAACGCTGCGCAGACAGAAAAAAACCCGCACAGGGGGTGAATCCTGCACGGGGCTGTATCTTTGAAAACGGTTTGTCCGTCATTTCTTTCGCTTGAACGAGGAAATGATGGGATAATGGTCAGACTCTTTGATGGAGGCATCGACTTGGCAATCGTAAGGTTTCCAGTCGGGCGAGCAAAACATATTGTCGATGCGCACGTAGATGGCATCGCGGTTGAACGAACGCCCAATGCCGTTGGCGGTGGCCACATAGGCATCTGTAAGCCCCGTAGAGGCGATGCGATGGCGGGTATAAGAAATGGGCGTATCGTTGAAATCACCGCAAAGGATGACGCTCTTGCCAGCCTTGAGCAGGCGCTCCACGTAGGCCGCCGTGATGACGGTTTGGCGCGAGCGTACCACCGACGCATTGGAGATTTTGGAGACGAGCATGCGCGAACTGGCTTTGGGCGTACTGTTCTCAGGATTGACCACCATCTCGTGGTATTGCGAACGGTCGTCTTGCGAGAGGTGCATGCTCTCTAAATGGCAATTGATGACATGGAGCGTATCATGCGGCGCGAGCAAAAGGGTGAAATCCGTTGCGCCATTGGGCGAGCCCGTGTCGCAGACGCGCTTTTTCGCGATGATGGGATAGCGCGAGAAGCAGGCGAGCGTGCTGGAGGCAAAGTTCATGGTGTCGGCATAGGCGAGTTGCTGGCGGAGAACGGGCTCCACATCGGTCTCGTAGATGGTGGGCCAGGCATGCGCTTCCTGCATACAGAGGATGTCGGGACGCTGGCGCTTCACATAGGCACAGATGACATTGGTGCCTGTTTCATCCTTGGTGTTGGCCGAAAAGCAGTTCACATTATAGGAGATGACCTTCATAGCGCCCTTTGGAGGCGCAGAGGGCACGTTGATGGGCACATAGTCGCGAATGGAAAGAATGCAGCCGCAGAGGCCAAGTAAAGGCACCCAGGCGCGGTGTACGGAGAATATCAACATGACAATCTGCATGAAGATGACGACGGCCAAGAAAAAAGGAAAGGCCAATCCGATGACACCGGCAAAGCGGAAGTAAGAGGGGTTGACGTAGACGCTGGCGGCACTGAGCCACAACAGCGCTACTGCCGCCCATGAGGCGCCGACAAGCAGGCGCTTGAAGAAAGGATGGGAGTTACGTCCTCCCTTCCCTTCATTTTTTGCTTTTTTCAAAAAGGAGTTTTTTTTCATCTTCTGTCAGACTTTGATAACCACTACGGCGAATTTTGGCGAGGATTTCGTCAACACGCGCCTGCTGTTCCGGCGTCAGTCCGTCGCTTTTGAAGGAGGCGTCGTGCGTGTTCCACCGCTTGCCACCCTGATGGACGGTCATGCGGGGCTTACGCGCCGTCAGTTTGCGCCAGCCGTCTTTTATGCGGTCGGAAAGGCTGCGTGAGCGGCGCGGCGTCCACGTTTCCCAGCCGCCAAAGGGGCGGTTGCCGCGACGGTCGCGGTGGCGCCAATAGAGAATGAGCAGCAGACCGAAGAGCATGCCCCCCAAATGGGCGAAATGAGCGACGTTGTCGTTTGACGTGTAGGCCGAGAAAAGTTCGATGGCGGCATATCCCACCACGAAGTATTTTGCCTTGATGGGAATGGGGGGTATGAGAAGCATGATGCGTTCGTTGGGGAAGGTCATTCCGAAGGCGAGCAAGATGCCGTAGCAGGCACCGGAGGCACCGATGGTGGTCCATTGGTTAAGATAGAGGCCCATCGGCATGGTGGTGCCGTCGGGGAAGCTCACGCCGGCGAATGCCGACATGCCCGAGAAGTAATAATCGGCCAACTGCCATACTTCCTGGCACACGGCGGCGCCGATGCCGCAGACGAAATAAAACAGGAGGAAGCGCGACGGCTTCATGGTCTGCTCCACAATGCGCCCGAACATCCACAACGAAAACATGTTGAAGAAGAGATGGGTGAAGCTGCCATGCAAAAACATGTAAGTCAACACCTGCCAAGGGGCGAAATCTGGCGCGAGAATGAAGTGCAGACCGAATATATCGGCAAGGTCTATGCCACGCTGCTCGCCCACCAACTGCGCCAAGAAGCAGATGATGTTGATGATGAGCAGGTTTTTGGTAATGGGTGGGAGTTGTTTAATCATAAGTTGGTATTCAAAAATGCGGTATGGTAGCTAAGTAATGGTGAAAGCATAAGCCTTGCCCATTACTATCTTTAGTCCAAAGCAAACGCCGAGGAGGCATCAGTTTTTCTTGAGATATTCTTTCATATATTGCTCAGCGATGCGGCTGCGGTCAGCAATGGGGAGCGTGACGGCCTCTTTCACCATTTCTGGCGCGCAGTCAACGGCTATGCCCTTCGGATAAAGATTCTTGAGCAAGAAAATGCCTGGCCCTGTGGTGATACTGCCAAAGAACATGCGGCCCTTCAAGAGCAACTCGATGGAGGCAAAAAGGCGCGTCATGCTCTGGCGTTTCGCTTCGGCGCCAGCACTGACAAAGTCTTTATTGACGTAGCCTGTTTCCTCGGGCCGACAGAGCGTGAAGAAGCGCACCTCAGGCGCGAGTTCACCCAAGCGGCGGAAGAGGCGGTAGTCGTCGGTGAGAACGAAGACATCGCGGCCCGGCGCATATTGCCTGATGAGGTCCACATAAGCCTCGGGGGGCATCAGCGCGGCCTCGGTGATTTTGTCGCCGCCGCGCAAATGGCATCCCACGTAATCGGCATTCATGTGCAACGATTGCACGAGCGCATCTATATCGCTCTGCGTCCGCTCGTTGAAGCGCCACGTGAGTTGCGTAACGGTCTTGAACGCTGCCAGATAGTCGCCATTGAGCGCCAGCATGGCGTTGCTGTAATGGGGCTGCGGCTGAAAATGTACATTATGGTTCAGGCGTACATAGCTTTTATACTGCGCCAAAGACACGAGACGGCCAACGGCATGTCGCGCATAGAGCTTCATGCGCCAGGCCAACTGGCTTTTTCTCTGTGCCTTGGGCAAGGCACGCCACAAGCGCCAAGGGGCCACAGGATAGAGATTCCATCGAGCATGGAAGGAACGATGGTCTTCTGGGCAGAAGGACTGGAAATAATCGTTCCACCCCGACGCGTAACCGAAGTTGGCACGGTCGCCATAGAGACGAAACTGCCAAGCGTGGTCCATTGCATAGAGCATGGCGTTGAGCATCGCTGTGTATTCCGCAAAAAAGCCAGCATCAATGCCCACACGATAGACGAGTGGACGCTTCAACTGGCCGTTCATCTGTTCATAGCGCTGAAAGAGCGTATCGATGGTTTCTTGTTTCATTTTCTTTCGCAGATAATTCTATGAGGATAGTATTCTGAAGGATGCACACTGACGCCTATCAACAGCAGAACGTTTCACGACAGACGCGAGAAAAACGGGTCTGGCCCGAGTTTTCGGCGCCATCCCTGCCAAACGCCGCGCGTCCACGCCACTATCTTGTTCCATTTATTGCCTTCCATCAGCAAGATATAAAGCGGACGCTTCCACACCAATGCCTTTAGGAGGTCGGGGCGCGAAAAGCCAGACTGCGTGCGATGGAGATAGAGCAGATTGCGCGAGATGTAGTAGGTGCGCATCGGGGAATAGTTGAGCGACACGGGATGAAAGCATAGGAAGTTCCGGCGAAGAGGCTGGCCCAAACTATGTGTCAGGCTGCCTGAGGAAGAGAGCATGATTTGTCCGCCGTCGCGCAAGATGCGGAAGGCATATTCCGTGTCAAGCGTGTCAATGACGAAAGGCTCGAAGAATTGTCCCACCTTTTCCAGGCAGTTACGCGTGAGGATTGTTCCAGAAACGATGAGTCCTTTCAGCGGCTTCAACGGCTGGCGAGACTGCGCGTCGCGGTTGATGAGCGGACAGAAAGCCCAATGTTTGTCGTCGGTGTCAGCCTCAACGTCGCGCAAGTAAGCCTGAAACGTGCCTTCCTTAAAACGGCTGTCCTGGTCCATCGTGAGCAGATGGGTATAGCCTTCTTTGAGCGCGAGATTGATGGCGGCATTCAACGCCATCGCAATGCCCACATTACGGCCGCGCCGGTGCATCAGCACACGCTTTGCCACTTCAGGCGGAAGCAGACTGTCGACATTACTTCCTCCTGCGGTGTTGTCCCAAAGATAAAGGCCGTCGAGGAAAGGCGCATAGCTGGACAGGTTTTCGCCCACCTCTTTCGGGGGATTATAAAGCGTGACAATTCCTAATATTTTCATGCTGTATGGGGGAAGGCAACGGGGGTGCCTTTACTGAATGTTTTCAAATTGGGATTAACGGATGACAGACGCCACCCGATGACTCTTGCCAACGGATGATACAACTGATTATAATTGCTGCATATCATTAAGGCGCTTATAATAGCCGCCCAAGGCGAGCAACTCCTCGTGGGTGCCACGCTCCACGATGCGTCCTTCATAGAGCACGCAGATTTCGTCGGCATTCTTGATGGTCGACAAACGGTGGGCAATGGCGATGGTGGTGCGCGTTTTCATCAAATGCTCCAGCGCCTCCTGCACCAGTCGTTCGCTTTCCGTATCGAGGGCCGACGTGGCTTCATCAAGAATAAGGATGGCCGGATTCTTAAGAATGGCACGGGCGATGGAGATACGCTGACGCTGGCCGCCAGAGAGACGGCAGCCGCGGTCGCCCACCTTCGTGTTATAGCCTTCTTCGCTTTCCATAATAAAATCGTGAGCGTTGGCAATACGCGCCGCAGCCTCCACGTCCTCCTGCGTGGCATGCTCCACACCGAAGGCGATGTTATTGAAGAAAGTGTCGTTGAAAAGAATGGCCTCTTGGTTGACGTTACCAATCAAGGCACGGAGGTCCCTGAGCGCAATGTCTTTCACATTGACGCCATCGAGCAAAATCTCGCCCTCTGTCACGTCGTGGTAACGCGGCAAGAGATCCACCAGGGTGCTCTTTCCAGAACCGCTCTGTCCCACGATGGCAATGGTCTGCCCGCGCTTCACAGTGAGGTTGACATTGTCAAGCACATTGGTGCGTCCGTTATAAGAAAAGGTGATATTGCGGAACTCAATTTCGTCCTTAAGTCCATCCACATGCACTGGATTCGGCGTTTCCTTAATGGGATTCTCCGCATTGAGAATCTTGTTGACACGCTCCACAGAAGCCATACCTTTGGGGATGCTGTATGTGGCCTTGGAAAGGTCTTTCAATGGCTGGATGATGCTGTAAAGAATCACCATGTAGAAAATAAAAGTCGGCGCGTCAACTGGCGGATGATTGGAGAAAATGAGCGTACCGCCATACCAGAGCACAAGCACGATGAGGAAAGTGCCAAGAAATTCACTGACCGGATGGGCGGAAGCCTGGCGAATCGATACTTTATTGGTGGCCTGGCGGAAAGCGTTGGCACTCTCATCGAAACGCTGCTGCATCTTTCTCTCGGCCGTAAACGCCTTGATGATGCGCATACCGCTCAATGTCTCTTCAAGCTGAGACATGGTCTCGCTCCATTTATTCTGCGCGTCGAGGCTCTGGCGCTTCAGCTGTCGGCCGATTTTTCCCATCACCCACCCCATCAGCGGAAGAACAACGATGGTGAAGACGGTGAGTTGCCAACTGGTGTAGAGCAACACGCTGAAATAGCAGAGGAGAAGTATCGGGTTTTTGATGAGCATTTCGAGCGATCCCGTGATGGAGTTCTCAATCTCGTTGACATCACCGCTCATGCGGGCAATGATGTCTCCCTTGCGCTCATCAGAAAAGAAGCTCAAGGGAAGGTTGGTGATTTTATGATAAACATGAGAGCGGATATCACGAACGATGCCAGTGCGCATCGGCACCAACATACCTGCCGAAGCAAAATAGCACGACGTTTTCAGAAGGGTGGCCGTCACAAGGAACAAACCAATCAGGAGCAGGGTGGTTGAAGGACCAAAGGTCTGCATGATCTGCTGGGTGTAATAATACATATTATTGACCAGGATGTCCTTCATGGAATGTGCCGCATCGTCCCAAGCAATAAATCCATACACGGTCTTGTCCACCTTGAAGAGGAGGTTCAGCATGGGGATGAGCGACGCGAAAGAGAACACGTTGAGAACCGCTGACAGCAAATTGAATATCAGCGAGCCAATCATGTATCTTTTGTAGGGGGCGACGTAGCGCCGCATGACTTTAAAGAATTCTTTCATAAATGAAGAGTGAATATCTGAGTACGGATTTCTGTTTGGACAGTTCGATTTGTTCGGACTGTTGGAAGGTTTCGGACGATTGGAAGGCTTCGAACCATTGGGAGTTTTCAGAACACAGAAACGCCAAAGGCGAACATACTACTTATCAGAATCAAGGACACAACAAGGCTCAGCCGAAGACTGCCCTGCCCGCCGTTTGACAAGCAAGGAATCAGAGCGCCCGCTGGCTCATTTCCGCCCAAAATCTGCGGGGATTTCGCCCCACTGCGCCGTTTCCCACTTGCGCAAGGGCATTTCCGAATAGGTATTTGTCTGCAACCAGCGTTCGGCCCTTTCAATCATCTGATAGAGTTGCTCTGTGCGCGGAGTCCGCGCCAAAGTGGTGCGGCATTTCTTCTTCTTGACCCACAACAGGGCGTTGCGGCTGTCGGAATAAATGGTGAGCGGCGTACCCATCTTCTTGAGCAGGGCCAAGGCATGAACAATGGCCAGGAACTCACCGATATTGTTGGTGCCATAAACAGGGCCGTAATGAAACACCACTTGCCCCGTCTTGAGATAAACGCCACGATATTCCATCCTACCAGGATTTCCCGAACAGGCCGCATCAACGGCCAAGGCATCGGGTGTCACTTCTGGTGGCAGATGCAGCAAAGAAGTGGGAACTGGATTGGAAACCGCAGAAGAATCGGTAGCCGAGGTTGGCGCCGAAGCGGTGTCTGAAGCCGGAGCCGGTGCAACTGAGGCCTCCCCCACTCCTTTTCCTCCATCGGTCTGTTTCTGTTTTATATAGGCTTCCGGCGCTGAATAATAGGCTTCTTCGGCCTCATCGCGCGATGCAAAAGATTTGTAGACAGCGCCTTCAACGCCCTTCACCTGTTGCTCGCATTCAGCCCACGTAGTATAGATGCCAGGGACCACGCCACGCCAAACCACATAGTATTTCTGTTTTGCCATCGCTCTGAAAGGTCGTCAAACGCTTGCCCGCCCCTCCGAAGGGAGAAACGAACAAACGTTTGACACCATATATAAGAAGGTGTTCAAAATTAGTTTGATATTACCTTGATATTATAAAATAATTTTGAATACCTACTTATTACATTCTCTCTGGCATTTCAATGCCCAACAAACTCATGCCGAGGCGTACCACCTTGGCAACGTTCTTTGAGAGCACCAAACGGAAGGCCCTTTTCTTGGCATCTTCCTCGCGGAGAATTGAGAAGTCGTGGTAGAACTGGTTGTACTCCTTCACGAGGTCGTAGCAATAAGCGGCGACAGACGAAGGAGAGTATTCCTGTCCGGCCTGACGTACGACATTGGCGAAATCTGCCACGTGCTGCACGAGGGCCTCTTCCTTAACGGAAAGTTCCACATCTGTTGGCAACTGAGCAGGCACTTCGATGCCAGCTTCGGCAGCCTTACGCAAGATGGATCGGATACGGGCGTAGGTGTACTGGATGAAAGGACCGGTATTTCCGTTGAAATCGATACTTTCCTCGGGGTTGAAAAGCATGTTCTTGCGTGCATCAACCTTGAGCAGGAAATATTTCAAAGCACCCATTCCAACGATGCGTGCCACCTGTGCCTTTTCCTCTTCAGGCATATCCGCAAACTTTCCGCTTTCGTCGGCCGTTTCGCGTGCCTGTCTCACCATTTCCGCCACGAGTTCATCAGCATCCACCACGGTGCCTTCACGGCTCTTCATCTTGCCGTTGGGGAGTTCCACCATACCGTAAGAGAAATGCACGAGGCTCTTGCCCCATTCAAAACCGAGTTTATCCAGCAGGATGGAGAGCACCTGGAAGTGGTAGTTCTGCTCGTTGCCAACCACATAAATCATCTTGTCGATGGGATAGTCCTGGAAACGGAGCTTGGCCGTACCGATGTCCTGCGTCATATAAACGCTCGTTCCGTCGGCGCGGAGAAGGAGTTTTTCGTCGAGACCTTCCTTCGTGAGGTCGGCCCAGACAGAACCATCGGGGCGACGATAGAAGATACCCTTCTTCAAACCTTCATCCACCTTCTCTTTACCCTCGAGATAGGTGTCGCTTTCATAATAAATTTTGTCGAAGCCAACGCCAAGCGCCTTATAGGTCTCGTCGAAGCCCTCATACACCCAGGCGTTCATCTTGCGCCAAAGGTCGCGCACTTCCTTATCGCCCTGCTCCCATTTCACGAGCATTTCGTGGGCCTCAACGATGAGCGGCGCCTCGTTCTTGGCACGTGTCTCAGCTTCCTCTTCAGCAATGCCCTCAGCGATGAACTTCGCCTTGAGTTCCTTCACCTGTTCGCGATAGTGCTTATCGAAAGCCACATAATAGTCGCCAATCAAGTGGTCGCCCTTCTTGCCTGAGCTCTGCGGCGTTTCGCCGTTGCCATATTTCAGCCAAGCGAGCATTGATTTGCAGATATGAATACCGCGGTCGTTGACGATGTTGGTCTTCACCACGCGATTGCCATTAGCTTCCATGATTTGCGAAAGCGACCATCCGAGGAGGTTGTTGCGCACGTGTCCGAGGTGCAACGGCTTATTAGTGTTCGGAGAAGAATATTCAATCATCACGAGTGGCGACGCCTCCGTCGGCTTCACGAAGCCATAATGGTCGTCAGCGTCAATAACTTCGAGCAATTCCACCCATTTCTGAGGAGCCACCACGAGGTTAAGGAATCCCTTCACCACATTGAAGGCAGCCACAGCATCAGAGTTTTCCTGAAGATATTGTCCGATTTCCTGTGCCGTTTCCTCTGGTTTCTTACGCGAGATGCGCAAAAGGGGGAAAGTCACGAGGGTTAGATGCCCCTCAAATTCGCGCTTCGTCTTCTGAAGCTGCAAAAGGTTGTCGGGCACTTCCTGTCCGTAGAGTGCCTTGATGGCGGCCCGCACGTCGGCGGTCAGTTGTTGTTCGATGTTCATATTTCGTGTCTTTTATTTGCTTGCGAGTATGGGATAGTTCACCATGCGGGCATCATTCCCCGCCTGCCTTGTATTATCTGCATATAAAGGCAACATACTTATCCTGCAAAGATACGACAAAAATATCGTAGGGAATGAATTATAAGGGCAAAATAACAGGATGAAACTATAGGGCGCACCATTTTCAGAAACGCAAAAGGCCTCTCCGCTTGTAATACAAACGGAAAGGCCATACAGTAGCGGAGCATTTTAAAGTTCTGCGCATCTCCTACTTCTGATAGAGACAATGATTTCATTCATCATCGCAATCTTCCTGCCAGTTAGTGCAATTCCAACCAGACTCCTGCTTATTTGATAGCTGGTCTGCACCAAGTTCATCTTTCGTTGGAAGGGATGTAGACAACATCAGACTTTCCAGTGCAAAAGCAATGACTTCACTTTTGGGGGATAAATATTTTTTCTTCATTTGGATTTGTATTTGGATTTAATGGAAATGACTATCAAACTTTACCTAACGAGCACTTTTCTTCCGCCGATGATATAGATACCTTTTTTTGTCTTCATGGCGTTGCGACTTCCGATATATTGCCCCTTGAGATTAAACACAGCATCTGATTTGCGTGCAGACACTGCGGACTGTATACTGGTCACATTGCCAATGCTCATATCGTCCAGACTAAAGCCGTTGGTGCTCATAGGAGCGGATGCAGGTAACGCGAGATAGGCCTTACCAGCTTTATTGATGAACGTTCCACCATTTTCCGCACCCCAGTAAAAACCTATAACTGAGTTTGTTTGAAGGTCGTAAGACAATTTGTAATATTTGCATAGCGCATCGTTACTCTTGGTCTGTTCATCTTCTAAAGAACCATGCAAAAGATTTCCCTCTTGACTCTCCTCACCACTGGCTTCTTCGTTCATAAACAAATAATTACCTTGGTTAGACTTAAGCAGAAGTCCTGTTTGGGCCGGCACAACACTTCCTTTTTTGTACATATAGTCAATGTACGGAATTTTCTGCTCGTCGCACTTAACGATGGCACCGAGCATTCCTGTTGGAATTTTCACATCCTTATCGCTGTAAAGCGTAACGTAGCCGCTCTTGCTGAAATCAACGAAAGCACCCTTTGAGGCAAGCTCATTTTCCATTTTCTCCAACAGACGCTGCAATTTATTCATCGTAGCATCCGTCGCCTTGTTATTATCCAACTCTTTCTTGGCATCGGAGTAGGCACGAGCCAAGTCGGATTGCATTGAAAGACTTAATAATTCAGTTTTGTCACAAGAGGCATAAACATGCAATTCGCTCAAATAGAAATCACCGACAGAACTTGCCCCCTTGTCATTGGTGACAGAAATCACATCCATTATGACATACCGATACGCATCTTCACCTAACGTCACAGGCAAGAGAAAAGCTTTTCCGTCATCGTAAGCATAGTCGAGCGTTACCGCATCACCACTACGTACCCAGGAATCTTTGTCCTCCGGTGTATTGGTGACATATACCTGAACAACTTCTGGATATTTTCCCAACTTGCATTTTTCGCCTTTAACGACAACCATACTATAAAGGTCTTTCAAGTCAAGTTGCAAATAGCACAAATGCTCTGTAGAATTATCCTGGCTCACCTTGGTTCTGAAATACGTGTTACTATTCGCGTCTATCAAGTTGTCAAAGGACCCCAAGGATGGATGTTTCGCATTAGAAGTAATCTGAGAAGCCTCCGTAATCAGCCCATCGCCAGCAACAAAAGACAGACCCTGCCTTTGCGGACATCTGGCTTCCAAATATTTTTCGCAAAGCGCTTTCATTTTGGGGATATTCACAGCGCTGCAAACATCTTCATATGCTGCATTCAATTCTTCGACATAAGTCTGCATGACGGCATCATCCATAGAGGAAAGCACTTTGAAAGTATAGCTCGTCTGCAATAGTTTCTCCAATGGTTGGCGCACCGCTTCAGGAATTTGCTCGTATGATTCCATATTTTCAATGTTTGACGTAATCTCCGAGACTACCACTATCGTATTAAGCTGCTCTTCACTTACATCTTCCGTCACATAGACATCATAACCACGGGATTCTGCAACGAGCATCAAACCACCAGCAACGGGAAAAGCGTCTGCATCGTAACCACTCGGCAAATAAACCACGGCCAGATTGCCACATCCGTCAAAGGCATCGTCTGCAATTTTTACGGCTGAAGACGAAATACTTATGGCGGATAAAGAGGAGCAATTCAAAAAAGCATTTCTCCCAATCTCTTTTATCGTCGGTGGCATCATTACGTATTGAAGCGACCCACAATTTTTAAAATCTGAAATGTCTGTAGGTATTATATAACCATCTGTAGGTCCTTCCGCTTCTATTTTTTCTGGAATAACAGCAAATTCTATATTCGTATTTTGAGCACTTACGTATGAACGTTCACCTGTATAATAATACCGATAATGAATACCATCAGCATAATAACTACCATAGCTACCGCGCGGCTGGGCATGTACGCCTACACAAAAAATTGCCACTGAAAACAGTATCAGTGTGCGTAATATATTTTTCATTGATATAAAACTCTGATAAGATAATAATACTAATACCGTTGGCTACATCACTCATGCCAACAGCCAATAAAAATCCAAGCCTGCCATTATGCAAGCACGCAATACCATTATGGAGACATACCTGTATAAGTTTTGCATGCTCCACCGGCTCATCAAGCATTAGTTTTCCTATATGAGTTTTTTCAAGACATAAAAAAAGCGTAGAGCCAGTTCTGTTGCCCGTTTCCTCCATAAAGGCCTTCGCATTGCCCTGATTGTCGAAACGAGCAACGCTGAAAGCCCCACGCTGATGCCATATAATACACCCTCTCAGTTTCAAACAAAAATGTTTGAAACTAACGAGGGCCATATACTATACATCCCATGAGGCGTTCTCGTTGCTTTGTGTTTTTGACAATCAATTTGAAGTTGCGAAGTTCTTATGGAGTCAAAACCAAAGCGTCAGATAACGCCTTTATGTATATCTGCTTACCCCCACCTCAAGCCCAACAAGGGCTTTCTGTTTTAGAGAGTGTAAGCACCTGCAAATTTAGGTATTTATTATGATACCATCAAGAAGGAGAGGGAAACTTTTTAAATTTCCCTCTCCTTGATGGTATCTATCACTTATTTATTGAAATGCCAAGGATGCGTCCCCTTGAAGCCGCGCAGCGGCGAATTGTGCGCCTGGTCTGTCGGCTTTTTGACTTCGGGATAGGAGATGCGGGTATGATAGATGGTCTTCAAACTATCAATCAGCGTGCGCTTGGCATCTGCGATGTCGCGGAACGTGATGGGACACTCTTTGAAATGCCCCTCAGCGAGCTGGGAATCGACAATGCGGTTGACAAGCTGCGTGATGCTCTCCTCGGTGTATTCCTTCAAACTGCGGGAAGCGGCCTCCACAGAGTCGCACATCATCACAACGGCCTGCTCTCGCGTCTGCGGATTAGGACCGGGATAGCGGAAGGCTTCTTCGTCAACGGTCTCGCCCACGTGTTTGTTGCAATATTGTATGTAGAAATACTTGACGAGCCCCGTTCCGTGGTGCGTGCGTATAAATTCCTTGATGACCTGCGGCAGATGGTATTTCTCCGCCAGTCGCAGTCCGTCGGTCACATGATTGATGATGATCTGCGCACTGCGTTCTTCGGAGATGGTGTCGTGCGGATTCACGCCCGTCTGGTTCTCGGTGAAGAACGCTGGATTCAGCACCTTGCCGATGTCATGATAGAGCGCCCCTGTTCGGGCCAGCTGGGCCTTGGCGCCGATTTTGTCGGCCACCTCTGCGGCGAGGTTCGAGACCTGCATGGAGTGGTTGAACGTTCCCTGTGCCACTTTACTCATTTTACGAAGTATCGGGTTGTTGGTGTTCGTGAGCTCAACCAGCGTAACACTGGAGGTGAAGCCGAAGAGCTTTTCAACGAAATACATCAACGGATAGGCAAAAAGCAAGAGGATGCCGCCGATGATCATATACACGATGCGGGAGCGGTCGAAGGCATCGCCGTTCAAGCCCTGAGAGAGGTCGTAGCCGATGCTGATGACGAGCCCAACGACCACCACCGCCAAGACGGTGCGCAACAATTGCGAGCGCTCGGTCAGTTCCCGAAGCGAATAGATGACCGTGGCTCCCGTCACGATTTGCCACAACACGAACTCAAACGGACTGTGGAGCGAGAGGGCGGAGAGCAGCGAACTGGTCACAACGGCCATGAACGAAGTGCGGGAATCCATGAAGATGCGCACAAAAATGGGAATGAGGGCGTAGGGGACGAGGTAAACGCTATAGAAATGGTGGGCCATCATGAGATAGGTGATGACGGGGAACACCGTGACGAACGAGAAGAGCAGGAGCACACTGTGGGGCGAGGAGAAATAATCGCGCCTGAAGAGTTTGAGATAGGTGAACAGCAAACTGATGAGGAGGATAACGAATATCACCTGGCCTGCAAAGATAAACCAATAGCCGCGCGAGGGATCCATGCGCTGCTCGCTCTCTTTCTTGAGCGAATTGAGGATGCGCACGTGCTCGGCATTGACAATCTGTCCCCGGTCGATGACAAGCTGTCCGCTCTGCACCATGCCGATATTGTCGGACACCTGCGAAAGTTCACTCTGCAATTCCAAGCGATTTTTGGCGGTATCGTTTTTCACGTTGACCGCCAGATAGTCGTTGAGATTGCATCCGCGCAGAGACTCCTGCGACAAGGCGCCCTTGTCGCGGTTCAAGAGATAGTCGTAAGCCGTTCGGATGGTGAAGAAGTTCTCCACTTCCCCAGTCGTGGCCTCCTGTCCTCTGATGAGCCTCAACACATGAGAGTCGCCTTTCAGAAAGCCTTCATAGTCAGACACATCCAATATGCCGCGGGCATATATCTGCCGCAGATTTTCAACCAGCCGCGGGAGATAATAGACGGGGATGCCACGGAACTTCCCGGCATAGAAATCCTTGCGCAAAGCGGCAATCTGCTTTTCGGCCACAAGGGAATCTACGCGATAATAGGGCACGAACTGCCGCACGACACTGTCGCGCTCTCGCTTCACCTCGTCGTCGGTCTTGTAAATCACGAAATCGTACGAGGCAATGAGCTGAGGATAATGCCAGGGCTTGTTGAGCTCATAGACATAGCCAAACTTGCTCTCTCTGGGCAGAAAATAAATCAACGTCACGACCGACACCAGGAGGGTGCAGGCCACGGTCAAGAAACTTCTGCGGGAGAGGGTTTGCCAAATGGATTTGGGTTTCATGTGCTGGATTATTGGTGTTCAACAAATGATTGGGCAGGGGCTGCGCTTTCAATGCCACCTGCAATTGGAGAAGGGAGACGCTTTGGCCGTAACAAGAGAATGTCATGCGGCAGCCGGCCGACACAAGGCCGCCGCCAACCGCTTTCCGTCAGTCGGCCAGCGGTTCGAGCATCGTCTTCAGTTTTTCAACGCCGCGCGAAGCCACGTCGCGGATAAATTCCACATGGCGTCGCACCGGAACATTTACTTCTTTGGGGTCGATGAGAAAGACGGGCACTTCTGGACGGGCATAACGAATCAGCCCAGCAGCGGGATAGACGTTGAGCGAGGTGCCGATGATGGCAAAGATGTCTGCTTCGGAAACGGCTTCTGCGGCCTTTTCGAGATTGGGGACGGCCTCGCCAAACCACACAATCCACGGGCGCAGCAATGAGCCGTCGGCCGCCCGTTCTCCATGTGCCACTTCAATGTGTTCCGGAGTGAGGGTACGGATGCAACGGGGATTGTCGGGGTCGCGCGAAGAGCACACCTTTAGTAATTCGCCATGCAGGTGGATGACTTTTGACGAGCCTGCGCGTTCATGCAGGTCGTCAACGTTCTGCGTCACGACCGTCACATCAAAGCGCTGCTCCAAGTCGGCAAGACCATAATGCCCGGCATTGGGCTTAGCGTCTAAAAGCTGACGGCGCAGATGGTTGTAGAAATCCGTCACGAGATTCGGGTCTTCCATCCATCCCTCGGGCGTTGCCACTTTCTCCACGGGATATTTCTCCCAGAGACCTCCGGCATCGCGGAAGGTCTCGAAACCGCTTTCGGCACTGATGCCGGCACCGGTCAACACAACCAATTTCTTCATACAGACATGCTTTACTTAAATAGTTCCTATTTCATGAAGATGTTCCAAAAGCCTGTTATCTCAACGAAATCTTCTCGCCAAACGAGAGGTCGCCAGCGTCGCCGAGTCCCGGCACGATATAGGCGTCGTCGTTCAGCGCTGGGTCAACGGCAGCCACCCAGAGCGTGACATCATCGGAGGGGAACACCTTCTTCAGATGCTCGATGCCCTCTTCAGCGGCAATCACGCAGCAGATGTGAAGTTTTTTGGGCGTTCCAAGACGCAGGAAAGTCTTGTAAGCCAGTTCCAAACTGCCGCCAGTGGCCAGCATCGGGTCAACGAGCAGGAAGGTGGAATCCTGCAAATTCGGCGCAGCCATATATTCGAGATGGATGCGAATGTCCTCGCGCTTGCCCTCTTCGCGGTAAGCGGCCACAAATCCGGCATCGGCCTGGTCAAAGACATCGAGAAAACCCTGATGGAAAGCCAGTCCGGCACGCAATACGGTTCCAACAACGATATGGTCGTCATACGTCGGCACGGGTTTCACGCCCAGCGGTGTCTGCACCTCCTTCAACGAATAGCTCAGCGTGCGGCTCAGCTCATAAGCCATGGCATGGCCGATGCGCTCCAGGTTGCCCCGGAAGAGCGTACGATTTTTCTGATAGTTAACGTCGCGGAGCTGCGCCATATAGCAATTCACCACTGAGGGCATTGTACCTAAATTTACGATTTTCATACGAAAGATATATTTGATATTGATGATTTTCGCGGAAGCGCCATCCCGAAAAGAAGCAGGCGCCATCTGCGGTGTTTTTACGTTTCTTCGTCCAAGGACATTCCTTATCTTCTGACTGAAGTTTTCGGAACGCCTATAATTTCCCGACAAATGTAACATATTTTATTGAGATGACACACAACAACACGACAGAAAGCACCCTCCACACCCCACATTATTTGTCATTCCAGCCTGTCAAATACCATTACGCATGTCATAGGAAACAAAAAAAACGGTTAAGAATCCCCGAAACGGCAAACAAAAAAAGAGAAAAACTTTTTGTGCGGAATCTTTTTCGTAAATTTGCTACCGCCTAAGCGAGGTTCAGCAGAAAGCAGCCACCTGAAATTATCAGTACGGGCAGCCACCTTCTGCGGGCCCAAAAAGAAATTCACGTTTTAAAACATATCAAAAACATTATGGCAACATTAGATTTAAGCAAGTACGGTATTACCGGCGTGACTGAGATTGTTCACAATCCCTCTTACGAGCAGTTGTTCGAAGAAGAAACCAAGGCAGGTCTCGAAGGTTTCGAAAAGGGTCAAGAAACTGAGCTCGGTGCTGTCAATGTAATGACCGGTATCTACACTGGCCGTTCGCCTAAGGATAAGTTCATCGTAATGGACGAAAACTCCAAGGACACTGTATGGTGGACCAGCGATGAATACAAGAACGACAACAAACCTGCTTCTCAGGAAGCTTGGGCTGCCGTTAAGGAAATCGCAAAGAAGGAACTCTCAAACAAGCGTCTTTTCGTTGTTGATGGTTTCTGCGGTGCTAACAAAGAAACTCGCATGGCTGTCCGCTTCATCGTTGAAGTAGCTTGGCAGGCACACTTCGTTACCAACATGTTCATCCGTCCGACGGAAGAAGAGTTGGCTGCTTTCGAACCAGACTTCATCGTTTACAACGCTTCTAAGGCTAAGGTTGAAAACTACAAGGAACTCGGTTTGAACTCTGAAACTGCTGTTGTCTTCAACATCACAAGCCGCGAACAGGTCATCATCAACACTTGGTACGGTGGTGAAATGAAGAAGGGTATGTTCTCTATGATGAACTACTACAACCCATTGAAGGGCATCGCTTCTATGCACTGCTCTGCCAACACCAACATGGAAGAAACCAGCACTGCTATCTTCTTCGGCCTCTCTGGTACTGGCAAGACTACCCTCTCAACCGATCCTAAGCGTAAGCTCATCGGCGACGACGAACACGGATGGGACGACGAAGGCGTCTTCAACTACGAAGGTGGTTGCTATGCTAAGGTTATCAACCTCGACAAGGAAAGCGAACCCGACATCTACGCTGCCATCAAGCGCAACGCCCTCTTGGAGAACGTTACGGTTGACGCTAACGGCAAGATCGACTTCGCTGACAAGAGCGTCACTGAAAACACCCGCGTTAGCTATCCTATCCACCACATCCAGAACATCGTTAAGCCAATCAGCAAGGGCCCAGCTGCAAAGCAGGTGATCTTCCTTTCTGCCGATGCTTTCGGCGTTTTGCCTCCTGTTTCTATCCTCTCTTCTGAGCAGGCTCAGTATTACTTCCTCTCTGGCTTCACCGCTAAGTTGGCTGGTACAGAGCGCGGCATCACTGAACCGACTCCTACTTTCTCTGCTTGCTTCGGCCAGGCATTCCTCGAATTGCACCCAACGAAGTACGCTCAGGAACTCGTTAAGAAGATGGAGAAGAACGGTGCCAAGGCTTACTTGGTGAACACTGGCTGGAACGGTACTGGCAAGCGTATCTCTATCCGCGACACTCGTGGTATCATCGACGCTATCCTCAACGGCGCTATCGACAAGGCTCCAACTAAGGTTATCCCATTCTTCGATTTCGTTGTTCCTACCGAACTCGAAGGTGTTGCTACCAACATTCTCGACCCACGCGACACTTATGCTGACGCTGCACAATGGGAAGAAAAGGCTAAAGACCTCGCTGCTCGCTTCATCAAAAACTTCGCTAAGTACGAAAGCAATGAAGCTGGTAAGGCTCTCGTAGCTGCTGGTCCAAAGCTCTAATCAATTTGATGTAACACATATCAATAGAATATGACCATTCAGGTCGGGCACCCTCACGAGTGCCCGACCTTTTTTTGTCCACCTCCCCTGAGGAAGTCTACGAGTCAACAGGTCTACGAGTCAACAAGTTTGCAAGTTGGCGGGTCAACAAGTTGGTGTCCGATAGGTCGTATAAGCCCGATTCGTCCGATGCCGCCAAATGCAAAAGCCCCCTTGCGCCAAAATTTGCGCCAGTTGTAGCATATATCAATCATAATATCAATTAGATACAATCTCACAGACCGAAAGAACCGTCCCTTTGGTTTGTTTTTTGGTTTGGTTTGGGTTATAATAAAAAGTGGAGTGGGAGTTGCGTATTTTAAGAAATTAAGTTACATTTGTGATAGTTTTTTAGATGATTCAATGTTGTTTTGGATTGTTGATGAACAGCTAATTGGGGGGTATAACAATTGTGTAACAGCATTTTCGGCGCGTTTACTTCCTCTTGTTTTTTAATCAAAATTCATTTTTTCACTACACCTATTGACTAATTGAATGAGCGCTGAGTTCGGTTTCTTGATAGGGAATTTTTGCTTATGAGAAAATTTCTACTCCTTTGTGTGGCTTTCACAATGTCGCTTGGTATTCAATCGCAAGCGTTGAAAAAAGCTGTTGAAGTAACTACTCCTGGCACTTTGCTTGAACTTCTCGGTGATGATGCCGCCTCAGTTACCGACCTCACCATCTCTGGTAAAATCAATTCTACCGACTTAAACGCATTTATGAAAACTCCGCTTATCGAAGTAATCGATATGCTGAATGCAGAAATCGTGGGCAGCGATGGTGTGGCTACCAACACCATTCCAAGCTACTCAATGTCGTACACCAGCACTTTGAAAAAGTTTGTGCTTCCTAAGGGCACTACCACTATCGGCAACAACGGCTTCTACAAGTGTGAAAAGCTCGAAGAAGTGGTGGCTAACGAAGGTCTGTTGAAAATCAATTCAAGAGCGTTTATGAGCTGCTACGCGTTGAGCAAATTCAACTTCCCTTCAACTCTCCAATCTATCGGCACATCAGCATTCTACAAGTCGGCTCTTACCGAATTTGTTGCACCTGCAGGTCTTACCACACTTGGCGACGACGTGTTCTACGCTTCAAAGCTCACCAAGGTGTCGCTTAACGCTGCGCTCGCCACTATGGGTAAAGGTATGTTTGCAGGTTGCACAGCGCTCCAGACCATCGCTGTTGACCCAGAAAACAAAGCATTCACAGTGCAAGACGGCGTGCTTTTCAGTGCCGACATCGCCACCCTTTACGCTTATCCACAAGCCGACACTCGCACAAGCTATGCCACTCCTTCTACAGTGACCGTAATCAAGGGTTCTGCTTTCGACTGCGCTGAAAAGCTTGAGGAACTCCGCATCAACGAGGGCGTGGAAGCAATCACCAACAGCATGTGCTATGGCGACAAGGGCCTCTTGAAGCTCTATCTCCCTTCAACTGTTAAGACTATCGACGTGGGCGCATTCGACGCTTGCTCTAACCTCGCTGAATTCCACATCCGTGCCGTGACACCTCCAGTGGCAGAAACTGGCGCATTCGGTGTGATGTTCCCTAACTACAAGATGAACCTCTACGTGCCAGTTGGCTCGCTCGACGCTTACAAGGCTGCTCCTGAATGGGACACTTATTATCCAAAGGCTGAGCGCGGACTAAACCTTCACAACATAGCTATCGAAGGATTAAAGAATATCCGCATCATGAAGGCAGAACAGCAGCAGACCGTAGACCCAAGCAAGGTGGAATATACTGGTGTTATCGACATCGCTTTGCCTGACAACAAGGGCAATATCAGAAAGCTATCAAGCCTAAAGGGTAAGGTGGTGATGCTCGACTTCCATCTGTTTGCAACAAAGGAGAGTACAGCTCGCATCATGCAGTTGCGCGAACTATACAACAAGTATCATGCTCAGGGCTTCGAGATTTATCAGGTAAGCGTCGACCCAGACGAGCATTTCTGGAAGACAAGTGTGGCAGCTTTGCCATGGGTATGCGTTCATTCAGACGACGGCTTGAATGCTGCAGAACTTGGTATGTACAACGTAAGAGACATCCCTACATACTTCCTTATCGACAAGAACAACGTTTTGCAGAAGCGTGATGTTCAGATAAAGGATATCGATGCTGAAATTAAGGCTTTGCTGTAAGAGAGCCTAAGCGTACAGGCTATCACCACTAACATTATCAAACAATATGAAAAAGTTCGTTCTGCTATTGGCTTTAGCTCTCACAGGCTTTGCTGCCAATGCACAAATCAAAAGACCAAAATTGGTAGTTGGCATCATCATCGACCAGATGCGCTGGGACTACCTTAATTATTACTACGACCAATATTGCGACGGAGGTTTTAAGCGTCTTATCAACGAGGGTTTCTCATGCGACAACAACATGATTAACTATCTGCCTACGGTAACAGCTATTGGTCATACAAGTACGTATACAGGCGCCACACCTGCCATTCACGGCATAGCTGGCAACAGCTTCCAGATAGATGGCAAGGATGTGTATTGCTGCAAGGATACTACCGTAGAGTCGGTAGGTTCAAAGAATGATGCTGGCAGAATGTCGCCATGCAATCTGCTGTCGACAACTATCGGCGACCAAATTCGTCTTGCTACCGACTTCAACTCCAAGGTTATTGGCGTAGCTTTGAAAGATAGAGCAGCCATACTTCCTGCCGGTCGCTCGGCAAATGCTGCATACTGGTACGACACCAAGGCAGGCAAGTTTGTTACAAGCACATACTATATGCCGCAATTGCCTAAATGGGTAGACAAGTTTAATGGCAAAATAAAGATTAAGCCAGGCACAGACCCAAAAATGATACCAGAAGGTGCTACCATGACATTCGACTTGGCTGAAGCTACTGTAAAGAATGAGCAGCTGGGCAAAGGAAAGTATACGGATATGATATGCGTAAGCATCTCGTCGACCGACGCTATGAGCCATAAATATGGCACACGTGGCGAAGACAACAAGGCTGTATACATGGCTGCCGACAAGGGATTGGCACATTTCCTCAGCTTCCTCGACAAGGAAGTGGGCAAAGGACAATACCTATTGTTCCTTACTGCCGACCATGGCGGATGCCACAACCCTAACTATCTTGCCGAGCACAAGATTGCTGCTGTAGGCTGGGATGGCTATAAGGTTGTTGCCAACATTAACACTAAGCTTGCCGAGAAATATGGCAAAGAGGGCAAATATATCAGCTCTATCATGGATTGCCGCGTTTACTTGAACCACGGGTGGCTCGAATCAAACAATATCGATGCCGACGAGGTTAAGGCTTTCGCGATAAAGCAACTGAAGAAGGAGAAGGATTTGCAATGGGTTGTTGACATGGAGCATGCAGCAACAGCAAGTGTGCCACAGATAGTAAGAGAGCGTGTGATAAACGGCTACAACATTCATCGCTCTGGCGACATCATGGTATTGCCTCGTCCTGCAGGCTTCACATGGACCTACGACGACAACTATCGTGGTGCCTCTCACTACAACTGGAATCCATACGATTCACATATTCCATTAATCTTCATGGGATGGCACGTGCGCCAAGGTCGTACCGCAACTCCTACTCGTATCGTTGACACAGCTGCTACCATCTGCGACCTTCTGAGAATTCAGATGCCTAACGGATGTATCGGCGACGCTATAACAGAGGTGGAAATCGACAAGAAGTAGAAAATGCTATGAGCTCCATAGACATATTTAAATATTGTCCTTGTTGCGGAAGCAGCAGATATATAACCAACAGCTTTAAGAGCAAGAAGTGTGAAGACTGCGGCTTTGAGCTATTCTTGAACCCAAGTGCTGCCTACGTGGCTTTGATACGCGACGCAGAAGGACGACTGCTTGTAACAAGAAGACTCTACGAGCCTGCTAAAGGCACATTAGACTTGCCTGGCGGCTTTGCCGATATGGGCGAGACGGCAGAAGAAGGAGTGGCAAGAGAGGTTAAGGAAGAGACAAACTTGGTAGTGACATCGTGTCGCTTTCTGTTCTCACTTCCCAACACCTATTTATATAGTGGGTTAAACGTCCCTACCCTCGACCTGTTCTTCGAATGCAAAGTTGCCGACACCTCGCAGCTAAAAGCCATGGACGATGCTGCAGAATGTATGTGGCTTGAAACAAAGGATATCAATCCCGACGACTTCGGACTAAAGAGCATAAGCGAAGGAATAAAAAAAGTGAAGAGCAATAAACTCTTCACTTAACCATAGCCAAGGCTTTATTCAAAATAAGCCAAGGTATTTTTCATCAAGGCATTTTATAGCCAAAGTATTACTTAATAACCAAGGTGGCGAGGGAATCTTTATCAAAGATTTCTTTCGCCACTTGTTGTATCTGTTCGGCTGTCACGGCATCTATCTTCTGATATAGCTTTTCTATATCTTTCTCGTCGCCAAAATGCAGGAAGCTCTTGCCAAAGTCGATAGCAAAGTTTTCGTTGTTGTCGCAAGCCACAGCCAACTGTCCCTTAATCTGCTTCTTGGCTGCAGCAAGAGTTTTCTCAGACAAAGGCTTTTCCATCAACCTATTGAACTCGCTCTTTACCAATCTCACGCATCTATTCACATCGTGTGGGTCGCAACCGAAGTATACTGCCCACAAGCCTGTATCGCCATAGCAAACCATGCTACTCTCTACAGAATAAACCAGTCCGCGACGCTCACGCAGAATAACATTCAGGCGAGCATTCATGCCTGGACCGCCAAGCATATTGTTGAGCAGATATAGAGGTATGCGCAAAGGATGAGTGGCAGAATAAGCGCGGTTGCCTATCATCACATGTGCCTGATGGGTATCGTGGTTAAGTATCGTCAGTTCGGGCAATCTACCGTTTGCCACTATTTGAGCCTCATCAGCCAAGCTTTCCTGCTGTTGCTTTGGCGTTAGCTTCTCCAAGGTCTTAACCAATCGCTTGAAATCGATATTGCCATACACAAAGAATATAGCATTATCTGGGCGATAGTATTGCTGAGTGAAGCGCATAGCATCGGCAGTTGCGAAGCTTCTCACTCTATCTGCTGAGCCAAGGATGTTGTGACCTAAGGGATGACCTTTGAATACCAGATTCTCAAACTCATCATAAATGAGTTCGGCAGGCGAATCGTTGTAGCTTTCTATCTCGTCGCATATCACCTCCACCTCCTTGTCAATGTCGGCCTGAGGGTAGGTGCTGTTGAACACGATGTCGGTGAGCAGATCCACGGCCCGTGCTGTGTGCTCATGCAGAATGGCGGCATGATAGACCGTGTCCTCCTTGCCCGTGAAGGCGTTGAGGTCGCCTCCCACGCGCTCCAGGCAGTTGAGGATCTGAATGGCCTTTCGTTTCTCTGTTCCCTTGAAGGTCATGTGTTCCACAAAATGGGCCATGCCCTCCTCCCCCGGCATCTCATCGCGTGTGCCGGCGTTCACGGCGTAGCCACAGTAGACCACGGGCGATGCTGACGGCCGGTGTATGATGCGAAGCCCGTTGGAAAGCATCGCGGTGTTATATTGCGTCATTTCTTGTCAGTTTTTGGGAGCGGCGAACTGTTCTTTATCGGCTTATTATTCGTCGCTTGTTTACTTCTCAATTAATTTTTTACAAAAATACGAATAATCTTTTTGCTAATTCCAAAATATTTAAGATATTTGCATTCTAAAAGATAAAAAATCAAGATAACATGCGTAAAGTCATAGGAATTGGCGAAACGGTGCTTGACATTATCTTCAAGAACGGCAAACCGACAGAAGCCGTTCCTGGAGGTTCAACGTTCAACGCCATCGTATCGTTGGGCCGTGCCGGTGTGCCATGCACCTTCTTTTCAGAGGCGGGCAACGACCGTGTGGGCGAATATATCATCAACTTTCTGAGAGACAACGGCGTGAATGCCGACAACGTGAACGTGTACCCCGACAGCAAGTCGCCCGTGTCGCTGGCGTTCCTTAACGAGCGCAATGAGGCCGACTATGTGTTCTACCGTGACACACCGCATGAGCATCTCGACTTCGAATATCCCGACATACAGCCCGACGACATCGTGCTCTTCGGCTCCTTCTATGCCGTTAACCCCGTGGTGCGCCCGCAGGTGCAGGGACTGCTGGAGTATGCCAAGAGCCATGGCGCCATCATCTATTATGACGTCAACTTCCGCCCCTCACATCGTGGCGATGTCATGAGGGCCACCCCAAACCTCATTGAGAACCTCGAGTTTGCCGACATCGTGCGCGGAAGCAGAGACGACTTTAACGTGGTCTATAAGATCGACGATGCCGACAAGGCTTACAACGCCGAGATCTCGTTCTATTGTAAACGCTTCATCTACACCGATGGCGAGAACCCCACCGTGGTGTTCAGCGATGGGCACATGCGCAAGGAGTATGCCACCCCCAAGACCGAGACGGTGAGCACCATTGGCGCTGGCGACAACTTCAACGCCGGTCTTATCTACGCCATGCTTCGCAACGACATACGCCGCGCCGACATAGAGCGTGGGCTCACAGAACAACAGTGGGACAGCATGGTGAAAAGCGCCCAGATGTTCTCTGCCGACTGTTGCAAGGACATCTTCAACTATGTGTCGAAAGACTTCGGAAAGAAACTCGACGCCTTTAAAGAAGAAGGTTGTCTTTAAATAACTGAACTTTTGCATTTAAAATGGAAATTTTCTCAAGCAAGCGTCGTCGCGCTCGACTTTGTCGCTTGCCAGAGCAAGAAGAGGGCGAACATAGGGAATATTTGCTAAGCTTGCTTATGTTCGCCCTCTTCGAGGACGATCTATTTTCTTGTTGTGAGACCGCAGGTTGCGTTCGCTTCGCTCTCTTCACCAGCGGTTATGGATATTCGCCGCCTTCGGCGACG
>OQVT01000061.1_pt1 | contig 38833 bp, 28 predicted proteins | sample 1691561 | NCBI WGS metagenome assembly OQVT01 (sample SAMN03418260, study PRJEB22391) | human gut metagenome | biome: human-gut; feature: organic feature; material: feces | host: Homo sapiens | place: Tanzania | collected 2013-01 | reverse complement strand
GGATCGTTCTCCTGGGCATACTTGCTGCTACGGTACTTCACATATTGAGACATGGCTTCCTCGTAGAGCTTTGGGTTATCGCACATCACGCTTTGTCCATCCTCAATCATAGTGGTGAGCATGGATGCCAGTCGGTTACGTTCATCCTTGTCAAAGCCGGGAAGTTCTCCAAGGCAAAGGACACTACGATGCTTAGTCTTGCCATCTTTATCGATGTAAGACTTGGTGAGACGGTAGTAATCATATGCGATTGCTGTACCATCTCCAAGGTCGCGATATTTCTTTGCCTTGGATATATACATTTCGGTGGCAAAGGTACGCACCATTTGGCAACTGACAAAACGGGCGGGTGTAGCATTTTGGGGTATTTTCAGCACATACGCCTCAAATTAGGATTCTTTATACAAAATCAGCACGAAAAATGATGGAAACAGCTGAAAATAGGGATTCTCATTAGCAATCTTTAAGCTTTTCGCCAAAGGCTGCTGCAATGTGGGTTAAAGCCTGCATTCAATTGAATTCCGTGTTTGTGGTGCAAAGTTAGTGGCTCCTGCTTGAAACTCCAAATTTTGCAGGTACTTTTCTCTGTAACTGATCCATTTTTTATTAATTTTTCCCTTGTAGGATGCTGCCTGATGTGGCGTCATATTGTCAAGACTCATGTGAGGACGCTCTTTGTTATAAAACTCAACCGCCTTTGCCATGGCTCGTTTTACTTCTTCTATGGAATGAAACTTGATATCTTTAAAGAGTTCGTTCTTTATTGTGCTGTTCAGTCGCTCTGCCACAGCATTATCCTTTGGATCTCCACTCTCGGTCATACTTATATGTATGCCCGCTTCATAGAGCAATGATGTATATGCTGCACTTACATACTGAACCCCTCTATCTGAGTGATGGATAAGATTTATAGGCTTTTTATCCCCTAACGTCTCGATAGCTTGCAAAAGACACTCTACACTATGCCATGCCTCTAATGAATCACCAACATACCAGCTGATTATTTCTTTGGTATAGTAGTCGGATATAATGGACAAATAGCAGAAGATGTACTCGTCTTCACTAATCCATATAGGAATGTAAGTAATATCTGTAACCCATACCTGATTCTTACGTGTGGGGATGAGTTCTTTTATGAGATTAGGATATGTAGGGAGACCATGACTTGAATCCGTTGTACGAGGCTTACGCCTTGGTTTTCTGACATTCAGATTGTTTTCGGCAATAATCATCTCCATCTTATCCCTGCCAACCATATACTCATAATCACGGCCAAAACGCCCTAGATACATCGCATGTAGCTTTTCGCCGCCGATACCTGGGTCGTGCTCGCGCATCTCGCGAATGAACTGCAAAACCATCTCTTCCGTAAGGAGTTGTTTACTTAACGCGTCTCTATGCTGATAATAAGCCTGCCAACTCTTGCCAAACAGCCGACAGAGAAGGCCCATGGTCTGACCCTTTACCTTCTCTGCGGCAAGCTCTTTTACTGTTTGGCACCAGATTTTTTTCTTATTGGGATATTGAAGGTTTTTTCGGCAATGTCTATCATCACATCCTTAGCATGATTAGACCATTCTGCCATCTTCAATGCTTCCTGGAGCTTTTTGTTTTCCTCTCTGAGGCGGACTGTACTACCCTAGAAAAAGTTGAATGGATTTGTACTGTAAGCCTGAGGTTGGTTGAATGATTTTCGCCTTATCCCCAAACTCTGTTGAATAAATATAAGAGAGAAGAAGATATAAGAGCCGAAGAAAATATAAGAGAGAAGAAAAGAAAGAAACCAAAAGGGCTGAATTCGATAAATAACGAATTCAGCCCTTTTGGTTTATCTATATCTAAAGACTAAAGCCTGTAGCGTTGCTGTTGTTTAGATGTTGAAGCGTTATGGTGTTATTGCTATTGCTTCACCACCTTTTTTCCACCTATTATATATAGGCCCTTCGGGAGAACCGAGAGGTCGGTGCCGAGGCAGATGCCATCGATGGAGAAGATGCGGTTGTCGGCAGATGAGGTGGCATCGGTAACAACGTTTTGGAGACCAGACGTTGTGACGTCAGCAACAAAGCGGAAGCTCACCTCGTGAGTAGACTCGGTGTCCTCCACGATGTCGTAAAGTCCCATCTTGTTGTCCTTAGGAGCATCACGCCAAGCAAAGTTGGGCAGATTCTGCGTTGCGAGAAGCGTCGTGACCTTCTGCGTTCCTGGGAACGGGTCACCAGCCATGCTGCTCTTATAGGCAGCTTGACGCTCAGAATTGGTTCCCGAGGTGTTATTGATGTTGAGCAAGCAACCGTCGGCAGGGACAATAGTGAAGCCCGGATCGCCGACAATGTTGTTTATCGGCGTGTTATACTGCATGTCGCTTATGCGCATGCTAACGCGATAAGCGATGAGACCGTGACCGGGAAGTTTAGAGTTCCATCCCGTGTTTTGTATGTTTTCAAACACGAAATAGTCGGACACGCGACCAGCCGCCAACGTGTTGGGATTGTAGTAGACATGTCCGCGTCCACCCTTGTCGGCAGTGGTCAGCGAGTAGGTCTTGCCATCCTCCATCTCCACATAATCGCTCCACCCCATGTGCTTGCGCTCAAAGGCAGTGTAAGCGACAGGACAATAACCGTTTGACACGTTCTCGCCGCCATCCATAAGGCTCCAGTATTCGAGTTCCTGGTTGTCCTTCTCATCGGCAGGCGAGGTGGTGGAATAGAAATCGGGGAGACCCATAGCATGTGACATCTCATGACAGAACACCCCCACTCCATTGATTCGTGGCTTAGAATAGAATCCTGTTCCAGAGAGAAGCGACTCGTTAGCGTTTAGCTCGCTGATGAGCATTGCGCTTTTCACACTTTTTCCGTTGTAAGAGCCAAAATCCTGCAACGAGGTCTTTGCCCACAACGTGTTCGGGTCGGCACCGTTGTTCTCACCGTAGCCAGCAAACATGATGGCCACGAGATCCACGCAACCGTTTGCGTCGCTGTCAAACTCGTCAGCATAAAACGGTTGCAAAGCCGAAGCAGCGGCGCAAGCATCCTTGACAAACTGACGGTAGTTCTGGTCTTTATAAGAGCCGTTGGCGCCATAATATTTCATTGATTGAGGCACCGTGACGGGACCTACAATCTTAAAGTTAGGCGTAAACTGGCCGTCACTGACCTCGCTGAAATATTTCTTCACGCTACCATGATTGCGGCTCTCACCGTTGCCAAGCTCTCTCTGCTCATCACCATTGAAATATTGGTTGAAAGAAGCTACGGGGTCAGGCAGCGAGAACTTCTTGTCGTTGAATTGTGCGAGGATGACCAATACCGTCGGCGAGCCCTTGTGGGGGAAATAGTTGTAACCGGCACGAGCCGACTGCTGCACGCGCATGGCCTCTCTACGCGCCAGGGCTGCCGGCGACTTAAAGACGTCAAGGTTCTGTGCCGCCACGAGCGAAGCTTCCTTTGCCGAGCGCTGCTTCACGTTGTGAGCGAGCTGTGCCGTTGCGGCTATAGAGCCGTCGTTGCCTATTTGAGCAACGAAGAACTGACCGTCGATTCTTGCCAGAACCGCTCCATCGAGGGTGCTGTACCAGTGGAAATGTTCGTCGCCATGAAGGACGACCGTGAGCTCTGTGCCGTCAGACTGTTTAACCGTGAACGGCTCCGAGTTGGCTTTTGAGGCGAACATTGGCATCGCCATGAACAGGGTTGCAAAGACGGAGAGTAAAAATTTCTTCATATTTTGGAATCGTTTTTTATTTATTATGATGTAAGTAACGGTTTTGAATGCTCTTTACCAGAGCTTTACGTCATTAAGAGCAATTGATTATCGTTATTTCAAGCTTTTTTGTTGCGTCACGTTTTGTTAATGCGTCACGTTTTGTTGTTGCGTCACGTTTTGTTGTTGCGTCCGAAGAAATATTGTCCTTTGTTTTTTGTGCGCGATCCAAACTCGATGGCGTGCGTGGGACAATGGTGGAAGCAGTTGAAACAGGTAAGACAATGGCCGTTGTGCAACCACTCTGGCGTCAGGCCCTTGCCGCCCTTAATGTCGTTCACGGGACAGACATCAGCACACTTGCCACACTTTATGCAGCGGTCTTCGACGACATGAAACGGTTTGTCTGTGACGAGGCGGTTAACAAAGAACGAGCCTATAAGCCTACTGTTTATTCGTGGCCAGCGCCCTCTGTCGGGCTTCGACCTGAACGGTCGGCAATGCATGATGTCATCGATCATGCGGTTAAGTCTTATCTGCGATGTCTCAATTTTCTCTGCCTCACGTTCAGGCGTGTCCACATCCATGAAGGGCAGACCCACATAAGATTCGGGCATGAGCAACGAAGAGCCCGCATCAAGGTTTATGCCGCGGGCCTTGAGGTCAGAAGCAAAGATGTCGAGCGTCTCACCGATGGTGTCGCCCGCTGTGCAGAGAGCATAAACGAAATGGCCCTGAAGATTGTTGACCTTCAGTCGGCTGATAAACTGTCTAACGATAAGCGGCGGGCGCCATCCATGCACAGGAAAACAAAAGCCCAGCCGCTCACCTTCTTCAAGAGAGATCTCTACGTCGGTGTCGGCTGTGGTCATAGGTTGCATGCGGTCGCGCGTGGTGGCCTTGATCTGTTCAGCAGCCCATTTTGTGTTGCCTGTTGCGGAAAAATAAAATATCATGCCGCAAAGTTAATAATATTTTTTCTTACAAGCACGATGAAGGAGCCACAAAGCGAGCAAAAAATAGATTAAAGCCTGTATCCAGAGCATGCGACACTCGTAAACAATGTCGGAAATGAGCGCACCCATGGTGTTTAGCTTCACAAAGCCCTGAATGCCAAACGTTGACGGGAAGAGACATGCGAAGGCACGCCAGAACGACGGAATGTTGCTCTGCGGCCATGACACGCCGCTCAAGAACAGCAGGCCCACCGACGTGAACACCACCACCAACATTACATCCTCGCGTTGCGGTATGAGCATGCCTATGGTCATGGCAAAGAAGATGCACGCCAAGAGGTAAGGCAAGACAAAAAGCACGAGGTCGGCGGGATGGAGCAGCTGCACGAAATGGAACATCTTGGGTATTGCCAGCAAGACGTAAGCCGTGACCGCAGCATAGATAAGCAACATGCAGAGCGTGCGGCCCGTGATGATGCGAAGCATGGGCAAGCGGCGCTTGAGGATGGGCAGCGTGGAGGTTGTTATGAAGAAGCCACGCTCTCGACGCGAGCCATAGAGCAAGCCTGTGCCGAGGAGCAACGTCTGCTGGATGATGAGCATGAGCACGCCGGGCAAGATAAAGTTGCCGTAACCGCCCGTAGAGTTGAACATCGCCACCTCTTCATAGTTGAGCGGTTGCGTTGTTATGCTGTTCTCGTGGTCGGTATAGCCTGGTGCCAACGCCACCTGAAGGTTTGCGTTCATGAGCGACGACACCGATGTGGCAGCCGAAAAGATGGCTTTATAAGCAAGCATCAGGCTCATGTCGCAATAGACGCTGACCGTTGTCGACTCCATGCGGTTGAGCCTCGTCGACATGTCTTCAGGCAGATAAACGATGCCGTTGACCTCCTGTGTTGCCACCAGTCGTCGCGCCTCCTCTATGCTGTTACAGAAATAAGCCACCTTCACGTCGGGCGATGCGTCGTAGCGCCGCACAAACTCGCGGCTCAGCGCCGAGCGGGATGCGTCGACCACCGCCACAGGCACCTCACGCACCACCTCGTTGTTGTATATCCACGAATAGAGAATGGGATAGAACAAGGGGACGAACAGCATGAAGAGCACCACACCCTCGTCGCGCACGATTGTGCGCGCCTCAGAGTAGCACGAGCAGAAGATGTCGCTTAAAAACTGTTTTATTTTGTCAAAGATGTTCATTATATTCAGAAAAAATCCTTTTTACAATAAGATGCTTTGCAGGCGGGCCTCAACCTCATCAGCCAGCCACCGGTTGCACTCTTTGCATGAAGAGACGTCTTAAGAGAGGTAGACGTAACTGTTGAACGCACGCTTAAGGTTGCGCACCACAAGCAGAGGCAAGAGGGCGAACGCTATGAGCGCCACCACATTGGGCCAGTCGTAGACCAAGGCGTTGCCGTTGAACACGCACGTCTGGTAAAGGCGGAAATAGTGGCGCAAGGGGAAGAGCTGCGCGAGCACCTCCAGAGGCGCGTCCATGGCGAACGTCGGGAACGCCGTGCCCACCATAGAGAAGCTGAGCACACCCCACAGCGAGCAAAGGCTCATCGACATGCGGAGCGCGGGGAGCAAGCCATACATGAAGACAGCAAAGCCCATCGACGCCATCACGCTCAAGAAGCCGAGGAGCAAGATCACGGCAACGCTGCCTTGGTAAGGGAAGTGCATGACCGAATAGACGTAGAACAGATAAAAATAGAACACGGCAAGGTTTATAACCATGTGAGGCAACATCTTTCCGAAGAGCGCCACAAAAATGTTGTTGTTTGCCATCTTCATCAGTTCCTTCGATGTCTGCATCTTCAGTTCCTGACCCAGAGCATAAGCCGTTATGAGGAACACGAACAGCAGCAGACAGCCCGGTATGAGCATTGTGCTGAGGTAGGTGTTATAGTTGACCCACGGGTTTGAGACCGTGTGCAGGTCCACCTTTATGGGTTGCAGGAACGTGGCTATCTGTTCTGGCGTGAGCCCTTTAGCCCGTAACGTGGCCTGCCCTATTGCTGCCGACCCGAGCGTGGATATGGTCTTGAGGTCGCGGAAGAGCAAGGCGCCAGCCGTCAGCGAGGTGTAGGTGTAATAAAAAGAGATGGTGGGACGACGCGACGACAGCAGGGCATCGGTTGTGCCTTCAGGAAAATAGAGAAAGGCATAGATGTCGCCGTGCTGCATGGCCTGCCGTGCCTCCTCGAAGCTGGCATAACGGGCCACGATGCGCGTTGTCTGGAAAGCGTCAAGCGAATGGGTGAGCTTGCGTGTGAAGGTTGTGTTGTCCTGGTCGACAATGCCCACGGGCATGTTCTCTGGCTGGCCTTCATCCATGAGAGAGGTGAACAGGAAGGTCACCATCAGCGGAAAGACCAGCATGCAGAGCACATACATAGGGTTCTTCGTCAGCCTACAGCACTCGCGACGCGCTATGTTAAAAATTCGAGACAATGTTGTTTGTTTTAAATTCAAGATTCGTTCACGGTAGCCCGTTGAGCTGTCACTTTATTTCTTAAGGACAAGCGACATGCCGGGACGCAGACCCTCAACCTTTGTCACGGGACGGGCCTTCACCTCAAAGGTCTTGAGGTCATACTGTCCGTTGGCCTTTGTGGCCTTCCATGTGGCATAAGAGCCCTGGTCCTTGATGTAATAGACCTTCATCTTAATGTCCTTCTTGAAAGCGGGAGCATAGGCTGTGATGACCGACCCTATGCGCATGCCGTTGAGCTGGTCTTCACGCACGTTGAACGTTCCCCACATGTCGTCGAGCAACGACACCGACATGATGGGTGAGCCTGTGCCGATGAGCTCTCCCTCCTTGGGATAGACATCGCTGACCTCGCCAGCCTTCTGTGCTGTCTGCATGGTCTCGCTGATGTAAGAGTTGACCTCCTGCACCGCTCCCTTGGCACGGTTCACCTGTGCTGCCGCCGCCATCTTCTCCTCGCGGCGGGCGCCGTTTACGGCCATGTCATACTGGCTCTGTGCCGCCTTGACCTGTGCCTCGATGGCCTTATAGTTGGCAAACGCCTCATCGCGTTTCTGTGCCGACATCACGCCCTCGTCGTAGAGACGCTGCACGCGGTTATACGATTTCTGCGCAATTTCCAGTCCGGCCTTTGCCTGCTGAAGCAGAGCGTAAGCGCCGTTGATCTGTTCGCGACGAGCACCGTTGTTTGCCATCTGGTCCATGGCCGATGCAGCGCTCTCAGCGCTCTCAGCCTGTGTGAGCTTAGCCTTCACGTCGGGAGCATCGATGATGGCGAGCGTGTCGCCAACATTCACATAGTCGCCCTCCTTGACACGCAGTTCGAGCACACGTCCAGGCACCTTGCTCGACACGCGATATTCAGACACCTCGACATATCCCTGTATAATTTCCGGCTCGCTCTTGAAAACAAGAGTGCCGATAACAGCTATTATTACAACCACGACGGTTAAAGCCGCCACCGTGAGCAATATGTTCTTATGTTGTGTTTTTTCAGACATAACGTTTGTTTTTATTGTAGTGTTCCAAGTGCCTTCTTGAGGTTCACCTGACTAAGTTTAACTTCTATTTCAGCATCAATCTTCTGCGACTGTGCCTGCATCCATGCCGTCTGTGCCTCCATGACATCGGTAGACGGTATGACGCCCTCGCTGAAACCGAGGTTGGCGCAGCGCAGGTTCTCGTTGGCCTTGTCCACATTAGACGAAGCCATGGCGAGCTTGCGGCTTGCCTCAGACACCTTAAACTGGCTTTGGTTGACCTGCAGCTCTATCTTCTCGCGCACCTCGCTGGCCTCGAGCTGTGCTATGCAGGTTGCAGCCTTGCTGGCTTTAACCTTATATTCGCCCTCGAACCAGTTCCACACAGGCACGCGCACCACGACCCCAACGTTCCATACCCCGGCAAACTTTCTTTCAAAGCCGTTGTAGAGATTAGGATTGGTGGCGGTGTAGCCGCCAGAGAGGAGCACCTGAGGCAGATAAGCGGCACGCACCAAGCGTGTGGCCTGACGCGACAGGTCTACGGTGTTTTCAAGAAGTTTCACCTCGGGACGGTTTTCAATGGCCGACTCCACGTCAACAGTCTGTGCCGTGGCATCGAGCGGCAGGTTCTCGCTGTCCTCATCGGCAAGGGTTATCTTGCTGTCAAGGGGCAGACCGCACAGCTGACACAGATACATCTTTGCCAGCGACAATCCGTTGTCGACCTGTGTGAGAGCCATCTCTGCCTCGTTCACCTTGACGTCAACCTTCAGTCCGTCGGCCTTTGTGGCCACGCCCTCATCAATCATCTTGTGCACATCGCCGCTGAGCTTCTTGACGAGATTGAGGAAGCTGTTTGCCAACTTCTGCTTATGCTTGAGCGACACCACCATCCAGTAGGCCTGATCGGTGCTGTAGAGCGTTCCTTGCAGCTTTGCAGCATAGTCGTTGTCCACCATCTGCTGCGAGATCTTCGCCATCTTGTTGGCAGCAGTAATGGCGCCACCCATGAACACAGGTTGCGTCACCACGGCCGATGCCATGAACATGTTGCGCGTGTCGGTGTCTAAAGCTTTCACGATGCGCTGTCCGCTGTGGTTGAGTGCATCGCCCACAGACGTGCCCATGTTGTTGAGCACACCACCAAAGTGGTTAGCCTGTTCAGGTGTGAGCACGCCATCCTGTGTAAGTTTTGTCAGCACCGAAGATATGTCCTTTCCGAGACTTCCGCTGAGAGCTGTGCCTATGCTGCTGAGAGTGCTTTTCTGCTCATTGTTGAGCAGCGATATTTCTCTGCTCGTGAACATGTAGCCTCCCACTACATTCAGTTTTGGCAAATACTGAGTTTTGGCGGCCTTAACGGTATATTTGGCCGCCTCTTTCTTGTATTGCGTTATGCCCAACTGCTTGTTGTTTCTCATAGCCAGAGCACGGCAACTGTCAAGCGACAGCGCCTGCTGCGCCGCCACAGGGACGGCGCATGCAACGAGAAGCAATAACAATATTTTTTTTCTCATTTAACTATCTAAAAAATCTTTACTTTCAACACTTTCAATAAAAGAGATGTGTGCCCAAGACGGGCTTTGTCGTTAATTGAAACTGAAGGTTCGTGAGCCGATCATGTTGCCGTCGGCAAACACGCTCACGTTGTAAGAGCCTTCCATGAGAGCCTGACTGATGTTCCAGTAGGTCACGACGGTTGTTTCCTGTCCGGTGTACTCGACCGTCTTTTTCATTGTGCACTGGAGCGAGCGGTTGGCATAACTGAACGATCCGTCGTTGCCGAGCACAGCACCTGTGGGCGTTGTGACACGCACATAGAAGGTCTTCATGCCGCTCTGGGCCGTAACGTTCTTAGAGACGGTGAACGAGACCTGCATGGTCTTACCCTTGTTCAGCTTTTTGGTCTCCTTGCCACGTTTGTTCTTCAGCGTCATGCGTATGCCAGTGGCGTCGAGCTGGGCGGCAATGGCCACCTTCTCTGAGAGCGATGCACGCTCTGTGTTGAGACCCGCAATCTGACGTGTGGCCTCATTATACTGGCTGCGCACGCGTGTGTTCTCGTCCTTGAGGTTCTGGTTCAAACGGTTGAGCGAGTCGATCTCAAGCACATAGTTGCGGAGGACGGCACGCACGGTTGCCAACTCTTTCTTCAAACGTGTAATCTCGCGAGCATCGTTGCTCTTCACCTGACGCAGCTCCTCAAGAAGCTTCTGGGTCTTCTCTTGTTCAGCGGTGAGCTGAGCCACGATAGAGTCGTTGGTGATCTGCGTCTTCATCTCGCTGTATTGGTTTGCAAACTGCTGATACTCGTTCTCCATTTCTTTCTTATCGAGCTCAGCCAGCTCCTGCATTTCACGGTTTTCCTGTTTCTGTTTGTCAAGACGAATGGCGAGGAACGCAATGCCTGCCACGAGCAAGATTCCGACAATAACAACCGGAATCAAAACTTTTTTGTTCATATCGGGTACCTTTTTTTGTTTTTTATAATGTTATAACGCTGCAAAGTTAAATGTTTTATCTGAGTTGAACAACTAAAAACCTCGGCCGAATTCTTTATATTTATTAAAATTGATATTTTTTGAGTAAAATAGAATAATTTTGCAAATTAATTTTATATCTTTGCCGTGTCGAGAACGACAATTTCACCGTTTCTTCCGACATTTCTTTAACCTCTGACGCATCTCTTCTTTATAATAGAGAGCATCTCAACAAATTAAAGAGAGCATATCTATAACTGACGACACTTTTCATTTAACCTATGATCAACTTTCTTAAAAAGACATATTGGCTTTACAGGGACGGCTTCGCACAGATGACTGTGGGGCGAACGCTTTGGACGGTGATAATAATAAAACTAATCATTATCTTCGCCGTCCTGAAACTTTTCTTCTTCCCCGACTTCCTTAAACAACACTCGAAAAACGGCGACAAGGCTGGGCTGGTGTCTAACGAACTGGTGAAGAGAAGCTTTTAAAGGTAAAAAGGTAAAAAAGGCTGACGCCAGTTAAGGGAAAAGGGAAAAACGAAAAGTGAAAAATCCTATTGCCAAGGCTGGTTAAGGGAAAAGGGAAGAATGAGGAGTGATGGATTCAAAAGGAAAAGAAATTTATTAAGATGAAAAGAAATTTTAAAGGAAAAGAAATTTAATAAAGGGAAAAGAAAACAATAAACAAATAATAAAAAAATAATAAACAAATAATAAAAAAACGACAAAAAGATAAAAGACAATGAGCAATCTGTTAACCATTGACACAGGGGCGATAGACTGGGCACGAGCACAGTTTGCCCTCACAGCCATCTACCATTGGCTGTTTGTTCCCCTCACGCTGGGACTGGCCCTTATCATGGGCATCATCGAGACCATTTATTATCGTAAACGCGATGAGTTCTGGCTTGAAGCAACCAAGTTTTGGCAACGACTGTTTGGCGTCAATTTCGCCATGGGCGTGGCTACAGGCATAATCTTGGAGTTTGAGTTTGGCACCAACTGGAGCAACTACTCATGGTTCGTTGGCGACATCTTTGGCGCTCCCCTCGCCGTCGAAGGCATCGTGGCGTTCTTCATGGAGAGCACCTTCGTGGCTGTGATGTTCTTCGGATGGAAGAAGGTGTCGGCAGGCTTCCACCTCGCGTCGACATGGCTCACGGGCCTCGGCGCTACCATATCGGCATGGTGGATTCTGGTGGCCAACGCATGGATGCAGAACCCTGTTGGCTGCGAGTTTAACCCCGACACCGTGCGCAACGAGATGACAAGCTTTGCCGACGTGGCTCTTTCGCCGTTTGCCGTAGACAAGTTCCTCCACACCGTGATCTCATCGTGGGTTGTGGGAGCGGCGTTTGTGATGGCTGTGAGCGGCTGGTACCTGTTGAAGAAACGCAACCAGAGGTTGGCAACAGAGAGCATAAAGATTGCAAGCATCGTGGGCATCGTGGCTTCTCTGCTCGCCATGGGCACAGGCGACATGTCGGCTGTGAAGGTGGCCGACAAGCAACCCATGAAGCTCGCTGCCATGGAGGCTCTCTACGATGGCGGACAGAACGTGAGCCTCACAGCCATAGCGGCCATAAACCCCTTCGAGCAACCCGACTATGCCAAGGGCGGCGAGGCTCCGCTGCGCATAGCCATTCCTTCGGGACTGTCGCTGCTCGCCACACACAGCACCGACGGCTATGTGCCTGGCATTAACGACATCATCAAAGGCTACGAAAAGGCTGACGGCACAGTTGTGCCCTCGCTCAACGAGCGCATAGAGAGTGGCAAGGTGGCCATAAAAGCGCTTGCCGAATATCGTCGTCTGAAAGCGGAACATCCTGAGAAGAAGATTGAGATGGCCATCAACAAGACGCTCATCGATGCCAACATGCAAAACTTTGGCTATGGCTACATCAAAGACGAGGCAGAGATTGTGCCTTACATTCCTCTGTGCTTCTATGCCTTCCGCGTGATGGTGGGCATCGGCACGCTGCTGCTCCTGTTCTTCCTTGTGGCAGGACATGTGGCGTTCCGCATGGACATAAGCAAACCGCGCTGGCTGCACATCGCCGCCATCGCCATGCTGCCCCTCACCTACATTGCGAGTGAGGCAGGATGGATTGTTGCCGAGATGGGCCGCCAACCGTGGGTCATACAGGACATGCTGCCCGTCGGTGCCGCCGTGTCCGACATCGGCTCTGCTTCTGTGGCAACAACGTTCTTTATCTTCCTCGCCCTCTTCACCACCCTGCTTGTAGTGGAGATAAGCATCATGCTGAAACAGATTAAGAAAGGATAGAGGCTGAAAAGAAAGATAAAAAAGAAGAAAGGTAGATAAAGGCGGAAGCTTAAAAGAAAAAAAGCGGAAGCTTAAAAGACAAAGCCGAAGCGGAAAAACAAAGCTAAAGCTTAAAAGACAAAGCTAAAGCTTAAAAGACAAAAAGCGGAAAATAAAAACAGAAAAGACATTTGTTGTCTTTAAATAAAGAAGAAAAAAATGACCTACATATTTTTGCAACATTACTGGTGGTTCATCGTCTCTTTGCTCGGTGCCCTCCTCGTTTTCCTTATGTTTGTTCAGGGAGCCAACTCGATGGTGTTCAGCCTTGGACATAGTGATGAAGAGCGCCGCGTTGTCGTGAACAGCACGGGGCGCAAGTGGGAGATAACGTTCACCACGCTCGTAACCTTTGGCGGCGCATTCTTCGCCTCCTTCCCGTTGTTCTACAGTACCAGCTTCGGCGGCGCCTACTGGCTGTGGATGATCATCCTGTTCTCCTTCGTGCTCCAGGCTGTGAGCTACGAGTTTCAGAACAAGCTGGGCAACATTCTCGGCACACGCACGTTCCAATGGATGCTTGTGGCTAACGGCATTGTCGGCCCGTTGCTTCTCGGTGGCGCCGTGGCAACGTTCTTCAACGGCTCCAACTTTGTCGTGGACAAAGGCAACCTCACATCGTTCCAACCGGTGATAAGCCATTGGGCCAACGCGAGCTACGGTCTCGACGCCTTGCTCGACCCGTGGAACCTGGTGTTTGGATTGGCCGTGTTCTTCCTTGCACGCATCCTGGGCACGCTCTACATCATCAACAACGTTGACGACGAGAACATACGTTCGCGCAGCAGCGTTCGTCTGGTGGGTTGCACCATAACGTTCCTCATCTTCTTCCTTGCCTTCCTTGTGCGCACGTTGCTTAAAGAAGGCTTCGCCGTTGACCCTTCAACAGGCCTTATTGTGATGGAGCCAATGAAATATCTGCACAACCTCATCGCCATGTGGCCTCTTCTCATCGTGTTTGCCGTTGGCGTTGTGCTGTTGCTCTACGGCGTGGGCCGCACCATCGTGAGCAAGACCTACATCAAGGGCATCTGGCCCGCCGGCACAGGTGTGGTGCTCGCCGTGCTCGCGTTGCTGCTGTGCGCAGGATGGAACAACACAGCCTTCTATCCCTCTAACGCCGACCTACAGAGTTCGCTCACCATAGCCAACAGTTGCAGCAGCGAGTTCACGCTCCGCACCATGTTCTATGTGTCGCTGCTCGTGCCTTTCGTTGTGGCTTACATCGCTTATGTGTGGTACGCCATGGACAAGAAAAAGCTTACGAAAGAAGAGGTTAGCGACGAAGAGGCTTACTGAAAAAAAAGACTGGAAAGAAGATTTTCTAAAGATCAGCAGTTTTTAAACAAGGGTGTGTCAAAAAGGGAAGATTAAAAATCAAAAACTTCCTTTTTTGACACACCTCTTTTCTTTAAGCCTTATGTCCAAGCACCGTTAAGGCTTAATTGGCATAAGGCTCTTTTCATAATCTTTCGGCGTTATGGTGATGCTGAACAGCACCTGCTTGACATCCTTATGAGACCGCAGGATGTAGGCAAAAGAGAAAGCCGCCTCCTTGAAAGCTTTTAGGTTGGGGTTAGAGTTGACATCCTCCTTCAGATTGTCCGTAAGGACCTGACGATTTGCGTTTATGAAATCGGCATTGTCGGCTTTGCCCCTCACGCTGCAATAGTAGATATAAGTGCGCGAGTCGATGTCGAAGCCCACGCTGTCGGTGCGCACATCGTTGTTGTCCCAAGGTGTGGGGCAGTTGCGCTCCGTATATTCGCGCGCCTCCCGTTGCGCCCTCTTCTCCAGGCTTTCATGACACGACACAAACACAGAAGACAACACCACAAGAGCCATCAAAGAAGCAAACGCGAACAAAGCTTTTCGCAAGACCTTAATTTTTAAAAACTTATTCATCTTTAAAGAAATAGAGTTACACATTAAAAGAAAAAATGACACAATAAAATCAAAATGCGTCAATTTTGTACAAAGGAACACAATATTTTATGCAAAGTTACTCTTAAATTCAGAAATTCTCATTATCTTTGCACATAAAAATGATTTAAATCAATGGATAATATAAGAAATTTCTGCATCATCGCCCACATCGACCATGGCAAGTCGACAATTGCCGACCGACTATTGGAACGCACCAACACCATAAAGATTACAGAAGGGCAGATGCTCGACGACATGGATCTTGAGAGAGAGAGAGGCATCACCATCAAGAGCCACGCCATACAGATGGAGTATGAGCTGGACGGCCAGAAATATATTCTGAACCTCATCGACACTCCGGGACATGTCGACTTCTCTTACGAGGTGTCACGAAGCATCGCCGCCTGCGAAGGTGCGCTGCTCATTGTTGACGCAAGCCAAGGCGTTCAGGCGCAGACAATTTCAAACTTATACATGGCCATTGAGCACGACCTTGAGATTATTCCCGTAATAAACAAGATCGACATGCCGAGCGCCATGCCCGACGAAGTGGAAGACGAGATCGTGGACCTCATAGGCTGCGACCGTAGCGGCATCATACGCGCTTCAGGAAAGACGGGCGAGGGCATAGACGAGATTCTGCGTGCCGTGGTGGAGCGTGTGCCCCACCCCACAGGCGACAAGGACGCGCCCCTGCAGGCCCTTATCTTCGACTCTGTGTTCAACTCGTTCCGTGGCATCATTGCCTATTTCAAGATTGAGAACGGCTCGATAAGCAAAGGCGACAAGGTAAAGTTTTTCAATACAGGCATGGAGTATGACGCCGACGAGGTGGGCGTGCTCAAGATGGACATGATTCCCCGCAACAAGCTTGAGACAGGCGAGGTGGGCTACATCATCAGCGGCATCAAGGACGCTGCTGAGGTAAAGGTCGGCGACACCATAACCCATGTGTCGCGTCCGTGTGACAAAGCCATCGCCGGTTTCCAGGAGGTTAAGCCCATGGTGTTTGCGGGTGTCTACCCCATAGACCCAAGCGAATATGAGAACCTGCGTGCATCGCTTGAGAAGCTACAGCTCAACGACGCGTCGCTCACGTTCCAGCCCGAGTCGTCGGTTGCTCTCGGCTTCGGTTTCCGTTGCGGCTTCCTCGGTCTTTTGCACATGGAGATTGTTCAGGAACGTCTGGACCGCGAGTTCAACATGGACGTCATCACAACCGTGCCTAACGTGTCGTACATGGTCTACGACAAGCAGGGCCACTCAAAAGAGGTTCATAACCCGTCAGGACTGCCCGACCTCACGCTCATAGACCACATTGAAGAGCCTTACATACGCGCCACCATCATCACCACAGCCAATTTTATTGGCCCCATCATGACCCTGTGTCTTGACAAGCGTGGCGAACTGATAAACCAGGAATATGTCAGCGGCAACCGTGTGGAGCTCCATTTCCGCATGCCGCTCGGCGAGATTGTGATCGACTTCTACGACAAGCTAAAGTCGATAAGCAAAGGCTACGCCTCGTTCGACTATCATCTCGACGGCTTCCGCCCATCCAAGCTTGCCAAGCTCGACATCCTGCTCAACGGTGAACCTGTAGATGCGCTCTCGGCCTTGGCGTTCCAAGACAACGCCGTGGTGCTGGGCCGCCGCATGTGTGAGAAGCTCAAAGACCTCATACCGCGTCAGCAGTTTGACATCGCCATCCAGGCTGCCATTGGCTCAAAGATTGTGGCTCGCGAGACGGTGAAATGTGTGCGTAAGGACGTTACTGCAAAATGTTACGGTGGCGATGTCAGCCGTAAGCGTAAGCTGCTCGAGAAGCAGAAGAAAGGCAAGAAGCGCATGAAGCAGATCGGCAACGTGGAGGTGCCGCAGAAGGCATTCCTCGCTGTGCTGAAGCTCGACTGATGCGTTGTTCAAAGGCCGATTGAAGCTTTGCTGAAAGGCCATCGATGCTTTGCTGAAGCTGCTCAGAAGCTTTGCCTATAGCGACAACAGAAATAAAGAAATGTATGGTGGGTTCTTAGGAAAAGAGATAAAAAAAGATTATTCTAAGAAACAACCCAAACAGGACATTCATCTGACAAAAACAGCGGAGCCCACCATACAATATTTTTCCAATTTACTAAATATCTTTAAACAAAAAGAGAAAGGAAGGAAACAAAATGAAGGAACCATTAGTGACGAAACGCGACATTGCCCGCGAGCTGGCGCGTAAATATAGCACGATGACCCATGAGGAGCTTGACATCCTGGAGAGCGTGCTCGTGCCTATGAAGTTTGCCAAAGGACAGATGATCCTGTCCAAGGGCGAGGTATGCCGCAACATCTATTATATAGACCGCGGACTGGTGCGTCAGTTCTACACCAAGCACAACAAGGTTGTGACCGAGCATCTGGCTGAAGACCACACCGTGTTCATGTGCATAGAGAGCCTGTTCCGTGAGGAACCGACCAACCTTGAGGTAGAGGCAATAGAGCCAACCATGATCTATGCGTTGCCCAAAGCTGAGCTTGAGCGCGTTGCTCTGCACAACGTCAACATACAGATCCTTTATCGCAAGATCCTTGAAGAGAGCCTCATCCTCTCACAGGTTCATGCCGACCTTGTGCGTTTCGAGACAGCACAGGACCGCTATGTGCGCATGTGCAAGCTCATGCCTCAGGTTGTGCTCCGCGCTCCGCTGGTTTACATTGCCAGCTATCTGCAAATGACCCCCGAGACGCTGTCGCGTGTGCGCTCTTCATCGCTCAACGATTAAGCACGGCAAGAAAGCAACAGCGCGTTGAAAATATAGAACAAGAGATTAGAACAAGCAGAGTTTTATAATTCTCAATTGAAAAGGGAAAAGCCCTGGCTCACAACCTCTATTGTGAACCAGGGCTTTTGTTTATTCTTACCTCTTTAAGAAAATATCCTTTAATCTTGAAAAGGAAGTATGGCAGTTACGCCTCGTAAGTATGGCAGTTACACCTCCTAAGTATGGCAGATACACCTCGTAAGTATGGCAGTTACGGCATGCATTCAAGCACGTCACGTTCTTTTATTTATTCGCCATTTTGGTGGTTATCTGTTCCCATTTAAGGAACAAACCAGCAAGGATGGTGCCAGATATGCTGTGCCAAGCGCAACTGATGGCGCAAGGCAACACGGCGAGAGGCTGGGCAGCAAAGAAGTTGGAGGCAAGAACCGTTGCCAAGCCAGCGTTCTGCATGCCCACCTCAATGGAGATGGTGCGCTTTTTAGCCGTTGTGAAGCACGCCAGACGGCCTGCTGTCCATCCCAAGAGATAGCCCAACGAGTTGTGACACAGCACCACAGAAAAGGTCCAAAGGAAGAGAGTAAGCCCGCGTGCCACAAGGTCATCGTGCACGGTAGAGATCACGCCCCCCACAATCATAGCCAGACAGACAACGCTCACGCCCGGCATGAGGCTCTGTAGCGTCGGGAACGAGGGGCGACGGCTGAAGAAATAGTTGAGCGCACAGCCTATCGACACAGGCAGAATGGTGACAATGAGGATGTTAAGGAACATGCCCACAGCATCGATGTGTATGATCTGTCCCGCCGTAAGCTTCATGAGCAACGGCGTCATAAAGGGCGCGAGAAGAGTGGAAGCACAGGTCATGCCCACCGAGAAAGCCACATCGCCATGGCACAGATAGCTCATGATGTTGCTCGACACACCGCCGGGACAACAGCCCACAAGCAATATGCCGAGGGCAAGGGCTGGGTCAAGGTTCCACACATGAACAAGGACATAAGCCACGCCGGGCATGATTATAAACTGCGCACACGCTCCTATGAAGATGTCGAAGGGGCGACGGGCAAGAATCTTAAAGTCGTTGGTGGTGAGCGTCAAGCCCATTGTGAGCATGATGATGCCAAGGATGACGGTCTGCGTTGTGCCGCGCACCCAGTCGAAGGTGTGAGGCAAGAAAAAGGTCACCACGGCAATGCCGATGATGAACAATGACGTGTAATTTGCGAGCCAACGGCTCATTGTCTGAAAAAGTCTTAACATATTCTTTTTAAGTAGGCATGTGATAAGTGACAAAGAGGTTTACCTTTATGTTTTTGGGCATTCGTTGTCATTGTATCTCTGCAAATCTTTCATTTTCGTTTATCCGATGCAAAAGTAACATTTTTCTTTCAAACACGAACAAACAGCAGCATTTTATCACAAAAATATTTACGAAACAGCTTTTTTCAATTACAAACACCAACATTCCCCGACACATTGAACAGCAATCAGGCTTTATATAAAAAATGAAGCTGTTTGCTCTCATTCGGAGAAATATCATTATCTTTGCATCATCTTAAAAAGATTTCTGCATTATCAAAGCAGAAAACAAGGAACACCTATTATATAATGACAACATTTTATCGGCAATGAACATATTATCGGCAAAAAACGAGCAACTTGATGACAAGAAGATAGCGGTGCTGCTCTCGGGCGGCGTCGACAGTTCGGTGGTGGTTTACGAGATGGCACGTCAGGGATTGCATCCCGACTGCTTCTACATAAAGATCGGGCCAGAGGAACAAGAGGAGTGGGACTGCTCCTCTGAGGAAGACCTTGAGATGGCAACAGCCGTGGCACGACGCTATGGTTGCAACCTTGAGGTTGTCGACTGCCATCAGGAATATTGGGACGAGGTGACGCGCTACACCATGGACAAGGTGCGCGCCGGCTTCACCCCCAACCCCGACGTGATGTGTAACCGTCTGATAAAGTTTGGTGCCTTCAACGCCAAGATGGGGCACAACTATGACCTCATAGCCACGGGCCATTATGCCCAGACCGAGATTGCCGACGGACACAAATGGCTCGTAACCAGCCCAGACCCCGTTAAGGACCAGACCGACTTCCTCGCGCAGATCTACGACTGGCAGCTGCGCAAGGCGCTCTTTCCCATTGGCCACTACATGAAGGAGGAGGTGCGTGCCATTGCTGAGCGCGAGCATCTTATCAACGCCAAACGCAAAGACTCGCAGGGCATCTGCTTCCTTGGCAAGATCAACTATAACGACTACATTCGCCGTTATCTCGGCGAGTGTCCGGGCGATGTGCTTGAGCTTGAGACGGGCAAGAAGATTGGCCAGCACAAGGGTCTGTGGTTCCACACCATCGGCCAACGCCACGGCCTTGGCTTCGGCGGTGGACCCTGGTATGCGGTGAAGAAGGACATGGAGCGCAACATCCTCTATGTGAGCAAAGGCTTTGAGCCCCGCACAGCCTACAAGCAACATTTCCCCATTCACGACTTCCATTTCCTCACTCTCAACCCATGGGAGGGCAAAGACCAGATGAATGTGCGCTTCAAGATTCGCCACACGCCCGAATATCATCGCGCCACATTGGAACGCACGGGCGAACGCTCGTTCATTGTCCATGCTGAGCAGCTCATACAGGGCGTGGCTCCAGGCCAGTTCTGCGTGGTTTATGATGAGGACCACCACCGCTGCTTTGGTTCTGGCGAGATTACGGTAGAATAAAGACAACGAGGTTTTTAAAAAGACAATCTTTGTTTTTAAAGACAATCTTTATTTTTTAAAGACAATCTTTATAAAAAAACAATTTGGTTGTTTTAAACGACAATAGAGACAATAGAGACAATTCTTTGGTAGCGGTTTTTCTTTGCCGCCTCATTTAAAGCATTGTCTCTATTGTCTCTATTGTCGTTAAAACAAAAAACAAAAAGGTTGGCGTTAAAGCCAAAGCTTTGGTAGCGGTTTTCTTTGCCGCCTCATTTAAAGCATTGTCCCTATTGTCTCTATTGTCGTTAAAACAAAACCCAAAAGGTTGTTGTTAAAAACAAGAACCAAGGTTTTTATTTCACACCCAGCTCAGCCACGCCAATCTGCTCGCCGTCGTTAACCATGCGGTCGGCCTTGAGCTTCAGATAGCGCGTTGTTGTAGGCTCAAAGGTAATGGTCTGCAACACAGGGTTGTTCTGAATGTTAGAGAACTCGCCTGAGCTGAGCACATGCTCATCGGTGCCATCGGCCTTGCAAGCCGCCAAGGTGTAGCTGTGGATCAAGCCGTGACGGTTCTCGCTCTGGTCGGGCAGATACATGAGCGTGCTCACCTTCGTGTCGCGTCCAAGGTCAATAAGCAGCTCGTTCTTGTCGGCAAAGAGCACCGTTGCGGGGTTGCGGTCAACAACCTTTGTGAGCTGCGCCTCATCAAAGCCTTTGAGCGAGAAGGGCACACTCTTTATTGCCACCGACGCGGGGCTCCATGTGAGCTGTGCGTCCTCACCGCCATAATATACGCCCATATTGTTCATACATATCGGTCCGCGCGAGTCGAGAATGTGCACACGCAGGCCCTTTGTCTCAACCGTAAGGAAGCGAAGCAAGCGTTTGTAGCCAATGGTTGTGGTCTCCTCGCCCTGCTCCACAGCTTTCCATGTGCCGTTTTTGTCGAGCCATTCGACAGCAAACTTCTTCACGCGCTGTCCGAGCGGAATATACTCTTGCAACATTATGCGGTTCATCTTCTGCGCCTTCTTGAACGTGAAGGTTATGTCGGCAGAGGTCACCCCGTCGCTTGTTGCCCAATAGGTGTCCCACGAGCTATCGGTCAGAGCTTGCGCCGCAAACTGTCCTCCGCGCTCGTTGCTCACCTTTGGTTTCATGCCAGCCACAAGGTTGTTGCCAAGCTCACGCTGAATTAGCTTGTGGAAGTTGACAGCATTAGCCGAATCGACGGGGTTTATCAGTCCGTTGCGGTCAACGGGGAAGTTGAGCAGCAACGTGGCGTTGTGTCCCACACTACGATAGTAGAGGTCAGCCAGCTGCTCCGGACTCTTCACCTTGTCATCCTCCTCTGGGTGATAGAACCATCCCGGACGTATGGACACGTCACACTCGGCTGCCGTCCACTGGTCGCCGTCGGGATAGCCAAACTGCAATTCGGGATAGTTGGGATAGCCCGGATAGACCGTGTTCTTGGGAATGAACGCCCAGTTGGTTTCGCCAGCAAAGCCCTTCTCGTTGCCCACCCATCGGCAGCCCGGTCCGCCGTCGCTGAACACAACAGCCTGTGGCTGCAAGCTATCGAGAATCTGGTAGATGCGCGGATAGTTGTAATAGTTCTTTCGGTCGATGGTGCGTTTGTCCCTCGCGCCGCCATAATAGCCGTCGCCACCGTTGGCACCGTCGAACCACACCTCAAACACGGGGCCATAGTTGGTGAGCAGGTCACGCAGCTGCGAGTGGAAATAGTCGACATAAGATGGCGAGCCATAGTCGGCGCGCGAACGGTCCCAGGGCGAGAGATAGACCGCAAACTTCAGTCCGTGCTTCTTACAAGCCTCCGACAGTTCCTTCACGACATTGCCTTTTCCATTGCGCCATGGCGACTTGCTCACGTTATAATCGTTTCCTTCAAACGGCCACAGGCAGAAACCGTCATGATGTTTTGCCGTCAGGATGACGCCCTTCATGCCGGCAGCCATGAGCGTCTTCACCCATTGCTCACAGTCGAGGCGCTTAGGGTTAAACATCTTTGGGTCGGTGTCGCCATATCCCCATTCTCTGTCGCAGAAAGAGTTGAGACCGAAATGAATGAAGGCGTAGGTTTCCATGCGTTGCCAGTCGACCTGTTTCTGTTCGGGTAGCGGCAGCAGGGGTGCCGGAGCCTTTACCTCGTCTTTCGCAAAAGCGGGGGTTGAGACCATTGCCGTGCACGCCATGGCTGCCAACAGTTGTTTTAGTGATCTTGTTATCATTGCTTAAAATTGTTTTTAAGTTTTCTTTAAGTTGCGTTTAAGATTTCCCTACAAAAATAGCCATTTTCTTTGATTCCCCAAACGTGTTACTCTAAAATTTGTTATGCTGAATGAAAATTATTTCGTAACTTAGCGGCATAAAACAATAAGCTATGGAAGAGATCAGAAGATATCCTATCGGAATACAGACTTTCCGTAACATCATTGAAGGCAACTACATTTATGTGGACAAGACAAAATATATTGCCGATTTCAAAAACAAAGGATTAAAATATGTCTTTCTGAGCCGTCCCAGACGGTTCGGCAAATCACTTTTTGCCTCCACTCTCCATGCCTATTACGAAGGAAGAAAGGAACTGTTCGAAGGACTTGCCATCGCCGCTTGTGAGAAACAATGGGTGAAACATCCTGTGCTTCATTTAGATATGAGCGGAGCAAAACATTTTGACGCAGAAAGGTTAGAAGAATATCTTGGCCTGCAACTAACCCCTTTTGAAGAGTTGTATGGACGAGATGAGAGAGAGAAATATCCCAATAACCGATTAGAAGGTGTTGTAAAACGCGCATATGAGAAAACGGGACAGAAGGTTGTGGTGATAATTGACGAATATGATGCCCCGCTGCTTGATGTCGTGCATGAGGAGGATAATCTTCATAAGCTACGCCTCATCATGCAAAATTTCTATAGTCCGCTGAAGAAGCTTGACCCACATCTTGAGTTCACATTCATCACTGGCATAACAAAATTTTCACAGCTGAGCATATTCAGCGAGCTAAACAACCTCTACAACATCTCCATGACCGACCAATACTCGGCAATTTGCGGAATAAGCAAAACGGAGCTCACCTCACAGATGCGACGCGATGTAGAATTGTTCGCGCAAGACCTTGGCATAAGTTATGATGAGATGGTCACACAGCTTACCGACTACTATGACGGCTATCATTTCTGTGAAAAATCGGAAGATATATTCAACCCTTTCAGCCTCATCCTTGCCATGGCCAACCACAAGCTGAGCAACTACTGGTTTGGTTCTGGCACCCCGTCATACATCATTAACGTGATGAAAAAATTTCAGACCAGCATTAAAGACATTGGGAAAAAAGATGTTGGCATTACCGATTTTGACGTGTCACCCGAACAGATGACCACCCCTCTACCGCTACTCTACCAAAGCGGCTATCTCACGATAAAGCGGTATGACCCTTTGTTCAGCATCTACACGCTCGACTACCCCAACAAAGAAGTGCGTCTTGGCATGCTTAACAGTCTTGCGCCTAAGATAGCGCAATAGGACGTGCCGATGTTGTCATTCACCTGCCCGACACAATTTTTGTCATAGAACTAAAATATGATGGAAGTGCCCAAGAAGCTCTCAAACAGATTGATGACAAAGGTTATCTCATTCCCTACCATGCCGAAGGCAAGCGTCTTATAAAGATAGGAGTTAACTTTGACAGCAAGCAACGCACATTGGGAGAATGGGTTATAAGAGAAGAATAGCCACATAACAACCACAACAAACAATCGCCGCATGAACCTGCTTACGCAGGCGTCATGCGGCGATTTGTATTGTTGTTATTGTTTCCTAAACTTGCATTGTTCTGTTTGTTTTTCCAAACACGCCTTTGAGGCATGTATTGGTTGCCATCGTTATGAAAGCAAGCTTTGGCGAAAGTTAACCTTCGGCTTTACCAATTGCTGCTGTCCCAAGGGTCATATTCGTCTTTGCCGTAGCCGCCTTCGCCTTTATCTTCGATAATTTTTCCATAATCATCATCTCCGGGCTTGTCATCCTTGTTGGTAGGGTAAGCGCACCAGGATGTTTGCTGAAGGAGCTCGTTTGTAGCCGTAGCCATCACCCAAAGCTGCGGTTTGATATATGTCTTTTTCATCGTTTTGTGTCTTTATATAATTTTTGTTTTGAAAAACTTATCTCACCACACATTTCTTTCCGTTCACGATATACATGCCGGCTGGCAGGTTGGTGGTGTCGGAGCCGTTGCTCACGAGCTGACCGTTCATGTTGTAGATGCCCTTTGCAGCCTTGCCTGTGGGCTCTTCATCGCCGAAAGCCACCTCGTCGATGCCTGTTGTGCCGTTGGCCACGCCGTCGATGTAGAGGTTCAACTTCGTATTCGTAGGTGTCGAGCTGTTGACAGGCTTAAACCAGCAGCTGAAGCCGCGAAGTCCACGCACACGATCTTTTGAGCTGTAGTAGAGGTTGCCTCGATCGAAGAAATAGCAGCCTATTAGGTTGTCACGACCGTCGATAATCTTATGGTCGTTGAATTGGTAAACTCCATAATCCTTTTCATCTGTTACATTCTGTGTGACATCCTGGCCAAAGGTGCGAGCGAAGGTGCCATAAGCCTTCAAGGAGCCATTAGAGTTTTCCACCGTTGTCGTAACATCCGATACCCATGTGTCGGTGTTCATTTGTGACAGGTCGTTCTTGTTTTCGCTGTTTGTTGTAAACGTGACATTTGGGATGTCGTAATGGTTTGCCTTGATAACAACTTCTTGCGTTTTGCTTTCGCCGACTGTCGTTTGGAGCGTAGCCTTATAAGCAGGCGAAACCTTTGTGTTGTCCGTTGTGTTGTCCGTTGTGTTGTCCGTGTGTATCTTTGTCGGGAAAATGATGTAAGGAGTATAAGCATCCAACACCGGGCTATTGTCGGTGATGGCATCCATATTTACCGTCTGGAATTGTATCTCGCTACTTGTGAGGGCATGGAGCTTAGCGAGGCGCGCGTTGGCACCGAAAGCCTGACGGAACTGGTCGCGGTTAAGACTAACGGGCAGCACGAACGAGTTCCACTTGTCTTTTTTGAACGTCTTGTTAAGGTGCAACACCGTGTTCTTATAGGTGTTTGAGCAGTTAACGAGATAATCAAGATTGTCGCGGTCCTCGTCAAGAATAAGGTCGGCGCTTTTATTATCGCTGGCGTAGAGCAAACGGAAATCGTCAAACACCGTCCACTCATTAGCTGCTGCGTCCACCTTCGTGTCGTTTTGGTTGTCGCCAATAATCAATCCAAAGCGTATTACTCCATAATTGTTTTCTGACTGTTTTTTATCTTTAGGCACCTGTATGAGCACGGTGTTGATGTACTTGCGCTTGCCATAGAAATTCTTTCCCGCATAGTCCATGTTCTGCTCACTGACGTGCAGCTCTTCCTGCTCTGCCTTCGACATGTAAGACACCTGGTTGAGGACGTTTTGGTGCATTAAGCTCTTATCCTCATTTTTACCGTCTTTGTCGAACCAAGAGGCAAAAATCTTCGCCTTGGTTGTGGTAGAATAGCCCTTACACTCTATGATGTAAGAACCGGGGGCTTTAATCACCACATCCTGATAAATCACGCCGCGCTTGTTCTTGACATCAGCACAGAAATATTTGCCTAAATGACGCTCATAATTGTCTTTGTCTGTATATTTAGTGCCCTCAAAGGTATAATTCGAAGAAGACAGGTTGTTGACGTCATATTTATGCAATTCAGACGACTCACCAGACCCTGTTAGCGTATTGTCTGTGTTATACAAATGCTCCAAGCCAAAACGCCATCCACCTTTTGTTCCTTTAGGAAAATTGCTTACTTTCCATACTGTTATATCCTTATCGCCTCGTGAGAAGCCAGGACAATCAAGCCTATAAGACAGGTCCAACGCGCTTGTCATGATATCTGATGATTGTTTCGTTATAAGGTCATAAATCTGCTGCATTGACAGCACGCGCCATGTGCTGTAGTCTTCAAGTTTTTTTTCCTGAATATAAGAGTCTTTAAACGCTCCACAGTTTTTATCTTGGTCTGTGGCATCTCCATTTGCACAAAGATAATATTTATTGCTTTTAGAAAGAGTTTTGGTTGCGTCGTATGTATAAATTTTATATGTGTTTTTTTTATTTTCCTGAAGCTCAAAGCCCCAACCATAGTGGGTGTTATCAGTTAGCTTTCGGTCAATGAAGACTCCATCATCGGGATCTTGAACGCCATTCCACCATCCTAAATATTTCCCCTGACCGGTTTCCATGTTTTGTTTAAAATCAATCAGTGTTTTGGTGATGCTATAGGTGTGTGTTTCCGCCCACAGCGAGAGAGGATAGTCTTTCAAAGAGACGTGTGTGCCCCAATATCCTCCCGCGTTAAGAAACTTACCCGTCTTCACGTTATAGAGGAAGAACACCTTATTCTGGTCGGCATCAGAAAGACCTTCATCTGGCTCCAAAGCAGCTTTCTTAATTTCGTCCTCTGTCTTACCGACCAAATCCTCGAGTCCTTTAACGCCTTGCATAGTGCCAAAATTGTTAGACCCGTCAGCACCCGTTCGCATGACGATGCCATCGTCTTGTTTTGAGAAAGCTCCTGATGCAGAGCGAGAGCCTGTTGCCGTGTTGGCTGCAACAGGGGTCGTGAATGCTACCATCAATGCAGCAGCAACCAACGACTTGGCCATGTCTTTAGACATAACCAAAAACTTTAAGTTTTTCTTGTACATAGTTTTTTGTTTTATGTTGAACAAATTCGCAATTAGAAGGAGAAACACATCCAATTCAATTACTTCAAATCCAATATGTTCTTCAATTCGTTTTACCCTTTTTCCAAGGGTCTTCGCAATCAGATATTTTGTTTTTTATCTCATTAACATGCGATAATTTCATATAGTTGTTGAGCGCAAAATTAGAATTATTTTTTGTAATGGAGAAAAATTCCCCCCCCGCCCCAAAATATTACTATATTTTAACAGTTATTATCCCAAATTCACAAAAGAAGAAACACCATAAGGCATTGTTATTCAACAGCATGCGAAGTGATGTGGGCGCACACAAGCACAAGTGGAACAGATGTCAGAAAAAAGAAAAAAGGAGAGAAGAAAGATAAAGAGAGATAAAAGAAAGATAAAAAAAACGGGTGACGAGCAAAGACCAATTGTTCGTCTGCTCGTCACCCGTTAAAGGTTGCTTGTAAAAAAAGCTTGTAAAGCTTGTAAAAGATGTCTGTAAGAAACAGGCCGTAAGAAATGTTATCTTCGTCTTATGCACATTTGCCTTACGGTAGCTCCATTCTCATCGGCAAGAAACCTGATGGTGCCAGAGGTGTTGGGCTGCTGTCCTTGCCGGTCGCTCACGAGGGGCGTGTCAAGGAAGATGTCGCGGCCGTTGACCGTCACCGTGACCTTGTTGTCGGTAACGCTTATGTTGGCCGTGCACCATGCAGCCTCATCGCCTGTCGGAAAACTCTTGCCGTCGCCGGCAAACGGATGCCACTGGGCATCGCCTGCAAGCCGGGCGCCGAGCTTGTGGTGAAGGGTGAGCACCGGCATGGAGTGAATGTAGACGGTCAGCGTGCCTTCGGCAAGCCAGTCGAAGGTGAGATCAAAGTTTTTCAGCTCGTCATACATGTTCCAATAGCCTCTTGCCCCCATCTTCGTTGGAGCGCTTGCAAGGTTATAGCCTCCCGCCGTGCCACAACGGTCAATGGCATCGAGCACATCGTCAATGGCTGTGCCTACGCCCTGCTCGTCATAATGGTGTATGAGCGATTGCTTCGAAGCTTGCAGCATGTTGTAGACGTGGCGCCCGCCGTTGACCTGAGGGGCATTGGCAACGATGTCGTGTGTGGCAGCGCCGACGGCATCGTAAAGCGATTTCTTGTCATAATATTGCCTGATGTAAGCCAAAGCCTGAACGGTGTGTGTGGCACCGAGCGCCACGATTATTTTCTGTCGCAGCAGGTCGCTTGGCTCCAGCTCGTCAGCGGCACGCAACAGCAGGTAGCGCTCACCGTCGGTGGCACCACATGCCTCTGCCATGGTCACATAACGCGCGAGCAAAGCGTCGCGTGCAGCGCCCGTCTCTTTCTTTGCAGCCATGTCGAGCAGACGCGCCATGGCCACGGCAGCCGGTTCGTTGAGCATCAGATCATCGGCAGCGGCGTCGCGCTCTGCACGCATGAGGTCCACCGCCTTGTCCAGACTCACCGTCCAGAACGGCAGGGCCGACGGCTTGGGAAGCGCCTTGGCCTTGGGAGCCTCTACAGCATGGCCCTCACGCGCCTTTATGACCTTTTGCAGGTTGGCCTCTGCTTCGCCCATTGCCTCCTTGCTGCCGGCTGCTGCGGTCTTGCCGTCAGCTGCCTCTCTTTTGAGCAGGTCGTTCAGCTGCGCATCAATGCCCGGCATGTCTTTAAGCACATCAAAGGCTGCCGCCGCCATGTCGGGGTCAGAGAGATACATGGCAATGTGCTGCGCGTCGGCAGGCTTAGCCACCTTCTTCAGCTGGCCAAGATAGTGAAGACGCGCCTCCGGACTGTCGCTGCGGTCGATGGCCTTCTTCAGTCCGTTGCGCACCAGGTTCACATAACGCTGACCGTTGGCCGTCAAGCTGTAGGCTGTTATGTCATCGATCAGCCGCACACAGGCTTTTGCCTGTCGTGCGTCGTCGGGGTCTCCCATACGGCTGAGCATGTCTATGCTTACATCGGCATCGGCCGCCAGCTTGTCTATCAGCTCGTCCTTTGGTGTGTGGCCCGTAAGCGCAATCTGGCTTATTGCCTCGTTTGCCGTCTTCTCGATCACGCGACGGCTCGTCTGTGCTTGTGATGTGGCACAGAAACACATTAAAAGTAAAAATATCGTGAGTTTTTTCATATCCGCGTGCAAAGGTACTGCAAATCGAAGACAAAACAAAGAAAGCTTGCTTTTTTGTTTTGTTGAGATGCAGCGTACCTTATTTAAAGTTACTCTAAATTGAAGACAATGCAAAGAAAGCTTGCTTTTTATCTCGCTAAGACCGCAAATTATTCATATATAATAAGGTGGAATTAAGCAAAATTTCCCGTTTTTCCCACAAATACCACAAACGTGGTATGTCGAATGCCCCATTTGTGCTATTTGGTATGTGGGAAAAAGGGCGTAACTTTGCAATCGTAAAAAAGAAACAAAACAAGAATATTAACAATATGCTTCTGTGGGGAGTTGCAAGACCAAACATCCACGAGCTGTTCAAGAACAACCAACAACAGAGGCACACAAAAAGAAAGGAAAACGTTTATGAGCAACAAGAAACTTCACTTCGAGACACTCCAGCTGCATGTAGGACAAGAGAACCCCGATCCCGCTACCGATGCACGCGCGGTGCCAATATACCAGACCACCTCTTATGTGTTCCGCAACTCACAGCACGCTGCCGACCGCTTCGGCTTGCGCGACGCCGGCAACATCTACGGTCGTCTGACCAACTCTACCCAGGGCGTGTTTGAAGACCGCGTTGCTGCCCTTGAGGGAGGCGTGGCTGGTCTGGCCGTTGCTTCGGGTGCCGCCGCCGTGACCTACGCTCTTCAGAACATCGTTCAGGCTGGCGACCACATCGTTGCTGCCGACAACCTTTACGGAGGCTCTTTCAACCTCATAACCCACACGCTCGCCACACAGGGCGTCACCAACACCATCGTCAACGTGAACGACCTCGATGCCCTGGAGGCAGCCATACAGCCCAACACCAAGGTGGTGTATGCCGAGACCTTCGGCAACCCCAACTCTGATGTGACCAACCTCGAGGCTGTGGCAGCCGTTGCCCACAAGCACAACATTCCGTTCATCGTCGACAACACCTTCGGCACACCGTTCCTCATCCGCCCGATAGAGCACGGAGCCGACGTGGTGGTACACTCAGCAACAAAGTTTATCGGCGGCCACGGCTCAAGCTTAGGCGGCGTGATCGTTGACGGCGGCACCTTCGACTGGAAGGCCAACGCCGACAAATATCCCTCTCTTGCCAAGCCCGACCCCTCTTATCACGGTGCCGTGTTTGCCGACGTGGCAGGAAAGGCAGCCTTCGTGACCCGCATACGCGCCGTCATCCTTCGCGACACAGGCGCAACAATCTCTCCCCTCAACGCCTGGATCTTGCTCCAGGGCCTTGAGACCCTCTCGCTGCGTGTGGAGCGTCATGTCTCCAACGCCCTGAAGGTGGTCGAGTTTCTTGCCAACAACCCGAAGGTGGAGAAGGTCAACCACCCGTCTCTGCCCTCACATCCCGACCATGCCCTCTACCAGAAATATTTCCCCAACGGCGGCGGAAGCATCTTCACGTTCGAGATTAAAGGTGGACAGGAGGCAGCATGGAAGTTTATCGACTCGCTTCAAATCTTCTCTCTCCTTGCCAACGTTGCCGACGTGAAGAGCCTCGTCATTCACCCCTACACCACCACCCACTCGCAGATGAGTCCTGAGGAGCTGGCACAGCAGCACATCACGCCCTCTACCATTCGTCTGAGCGTCGGCACCGAGCATATCGACGACATTCTGGATGACCTCAAGCAGGCATTCGACAAAATTTAAAAACAACAATAAAACGACCATATTATGACTAAGATAGCAAAAAAACTGACGGAGCTTGTGGGCAATACCCCTCTTCTCGAACTTGGAAAATTTTCTGAACAGAAAGGCCTGAAAACGCCCGTCATAGCAAAGGTAGAATATTTCAACCCGGGCGGAAGCGTGAAAGACCGCATAGCCCTCGCAATGATTGAGGACGCCGAAGCGAAAGGCATCCTTAAGCCCGGTGCAACCATCATCGAGCCGACGAGCGGCAACACAGGCGTAGGCTTGGCTTTGGTGTCAGCGGTGAAGGGCTACAAGCTCATCCTCACCATGCCCGAGACCATGAGCGTGGAGCGTCGCAACCTCGTGAAGGCATACGGCGCAACGGTGAAGCTCACACCGGGCAAGGACGGCATGCCTGGAGCAATAAAGGCAGCCGAGGAGCTGCGCGATTCTATCCCCGGCTCTGTCATCCTGCAACAGTTTGAGAATGGCGCCAACCCCCGTCGCCACTACGAGACCACAGGCCGTGAGATCTGGGAGCAGACCGACGGCAAGATCGACATCATCGTGGCTGGTGTGGGCACAGGAGGCACCATCTCGGGCATCGGCAAACGCCTCAAGGAGTATAACCCCAACATCAAGGTTGTGGCTGTGGAGCCCGCCACCTCGCCCGTGCTGAACGGCGGCAAGAGCGGTCCCCACAAGATTCAGGGCATCGGTGCCGGCTTTGTGCCCAAGACCTACGACGCATCTGTCATTGACGAGGTGCTCGACATCGACAACGACGATGCCATACGCACAGGCCGCGAACTGGCACGCGAGGAGGGTCTGCTCGTTGGCATCTCTTCAGGTGCTGCCGCCTTTGCTGCTGCCGAGCTGGCAAAGCGTCCCGAGAACGAGGGCAAGACCATCGTCGCCATTCTCCCCGACACAGGCGAGCGTTACCTCTCAACCGTGCTCTACGCCTTTGACGAGTATCCGCTGTAAGAAGAAAGAGCAGCTGATGAAAAAACATCTGCTGAAAATGAGCTTATGCTGAAAATGAGCTTAAGCTTTAAAAAGCATCTGCTGAAAAAGATGCTGTAAACGAAAAAACGAACAAGCCATAGTAGACAGAGGCCTTGACCGCAAGCGCGGCCAAGGCCCTGTTTTTTTATCCAAGATTTTTGGATAAATAACAAAGGAAGGTTGTGACGGTTTATTTTTCATACAGCAACAATTTTTGCGAGAAAAGTTGCCCTTTAAATTATAAATGGCTATATTTGCAAAAGCTGCAAAAAAAGCTTGCAGAACAGCACAGTATGAAATATCCAGTAGGAATACAAGATTTTAAGTCCATAATAAATGGCGGTTATGTGTATGTGGACAAGACAGCCCTGATTCACAAGCTGTTAGATGAAGGCAAAATTTATTTTCTGAGTCGCCCGCGGCGGTTCGGCAAGAGTTTGTTGGTATCTACGCTCGAGTATTATTTCAAAGGGGAAAAGGAACTTTTCCAAGGCCTTGCCATAGAAAAGTTGGAGAAAAACTGGGAGACGTATCCTGTGTTCCATATTGATTTCAACAGCACCGACTTTACCGACGGACAGGCGCTCCGCAACAAGCTCATGGCCTATGTGTCAGAATGGGAGGAGCACTATGGCGTTGTGCCTGTAACCGGCCAAGGCGTTGGCGACCGCTTCGCCCATGTGCTTGAGCACATACACAACACCACAGGCAAGCGCAGCGTGGTGCTCATAGACGAGTATGACAAGCCGTTGCTCGACGTGCTTGACACCGGCTACCGCACGAAAGACACCAACGGCGAGGACATTCTGATAGAGGAGTATAACCGCAACATCCTTAAAGGATTCTACTCCACGTTCAAGGCAGCCGACGCACACCTTCAGTTTGTGCTACTTACAGGCGTGACGAAATTCTCGCAGGTAAGCGTGTTCAGCGGCTTCAACCAACCTGCCGACATAAGCATGGACAGGCGCTTCGAGGCCCTGTGCGGCATAACCAAGGACGAGATGGAGGAGGTGTTTCATGATGTTATGAACAATATGGCCGCTGAGCAGGGCGTGTCTCCACAGGAGATGAGGGAAAAGCTCAGGCTACAGTATGACGGCTACCATTTCGGGCAGCGCCTCACAGACATCTACAACCCGTTCAGCGTGCTTAACGCCTTCAGCAAGGGCGAGCTGCGCGACTTTTGGTTTGCTTCGGGCACACCTACATATCTTATACGTCTGCTCAACCACACACACGAAAACCTTAACGATCTTACAGGCAAGTATTATGACGTGGCCGACTTTATCGACTACAAGGCCGACGCCGAACGCCCCCTGCCCATGATTTACCAGAGCGGCTACCTCACAATAAAGGCCTACGACCCCCTTACAGGCACCTTCATGCTTGATCTGCCCAACAACGAGGTGAAACGCGGCTTTGCCACGGCCATAGCCAACAACTATCTTCAGCCAAAGGTTCCTGTGCTCTCGGAGATGGCCCAGCTTGTTCGCACGCTGGCCGCCGACGACATGGACGCGCTGAAGCGACAACTTACGGCCTTTTTTGCAAGCATTCCCTACACCATGCGGCGCAAGGAAAACGAGCCGGAGCGCGAGCGCTTTTTCCACTATACCTTCTACCTGCTGTTCCGCATCATCAGCACTTATCTTGTGCTCACGGAGAAGCAGCAGAGCGAGGGCCGCGCCGACTGCATAATAGAAACAAAAACACACATCTACATATTTGAGTTCAAGCTCGACGGCACGGCCAAGGAAGCTCTGCAGCAGATAGAAGCCAAAGGTTATGGCCGACCTTACCTGGCCGACCCACGCCCCATGCGATGCATAGGCATAAGTTTCTCCTCGAAGACAGGAACCATTGACGATTGGGAAATGAGATGACACAAATGGCTAACAGAAACTCAGAACATTCAGCAAACCTTACACGATGAAACGCAACAACATCATCATATTATCGGTTATCCTTGCCATCGGGCTGCTAACCATGCTCGCCATGCCGCAGCACAAGGCTGTGAAGCCCGCCAACGAGGCAGCCATAGACCCGGCAGCCATGCAGCGCGTGCTGGGAAAGGTCACGGGCAAGGCGGGGGCATGGCTTGAGGCACGCCGACTCGACTCGCTCAGAAACATCCCCGACTCTATTGGCGGCACGCTGACCTTCAGCGACGGCAGCGCCGCCGTGGGCGTGGTGGTGAGCGACGGCATCAGGATAATGCGCACCGACTCGACCGGACATTACGCCTTCAGACGCGACAAGAACGCAAAGTTTGTGTTCTACACCGTGCCCAACTACTGCGAGGTGCCTGTACACTCCGACTCCGACTACACCGCCTGCTTCTACCTGCCCATAACAAGAAAGCGCAAACAGTATGACTTCCGCCTGAAGCGTCTGCCCCACGGCAAGGAGCGCTCCTACAGAATGATCGTCATTGGCGACCCGCAGGTCACAAACGCCATGAACCCGTTCTACACAAGTGGCGACGACAACCCCATCGAGAAAAGCGATGTGGCACGCTTCACCGACGAGACGATGACAGACATACGCCACACCATAGAGCAATGGCCCAAGGACATGCCCGTCTACGGTCTGAGCATGGGCGATGACGTGCAATATTATGGCGGCTACAACGCCACGCTCGAACGGCAGATACGCGCGGCGCTCGGCAGCTCACGCATGCGCCTGTTCTCCGTCATAGGCAACCACGACCAGGACGGCAACGCCCTCTACCGCAGGAAATGGGAACAGAGCTGGGGACCCACCGACTATTCGTTCGACCGTGGCGACGAACACTATGTGTGCCTCAACAACGTGCAGTTTACAAAGAGCAAAGCCTACTGGTCGCCGGGCGAGCTCACCAACCGGCAGATGCAATGGCTGCGCCGCGACCTCGCCTTCACACCTCGCCACAAGAAGGTGGTGCTCTGCTACCACATTCCCTTCACCTTCGGCACAACGCCCAACGAGAAGGCGCACCCGCTGAACATCGCATCGGAGGTGGGCCACTACTCGTCATCGCGCCTCTCTCAGCTCCTCGCCCTGCTGCGCCGCTTCAAGGGCGGCTACGAGCTGTTCTGCGGACACACCCATTTTGCCATAAACCACGAGATCTCTTTCGAGGGCCACGACATCATGGAGCACTGTCATGCTGCCGCCTGTGGCAACATCTGGCAGTCGAACATCAACATCTGCGGCACACCAAACGGCTATTATGTCTACACCTTCGGCGAAGCTGCCATAACCGACTGCTACTATAAAGGCACCTTCTGGCCCGCCAGACGACAGATGACGCTCTTCCGCGCCGACACCAACTTCAACGGCGAGTCGTATGCCAACGACTGGAATCTGCCACGCTCCACCAACATGCTGGTGGCTAACGTGTTCAACGCCGACTCAAGATGGAACGTCACGGTCATAGAAGACAGCATTGAGCACCCCATGTTCCGCATAAGCAGCAGGGGGCAAGACGCCTTTGCCGCGGGCTACCACCACAAATATTGCAAGGCCATGCCCTTCCGCTTCGTGAGCAAGAGCAACGGCTATCTCATCATGAACCACCTCTTCTATTATGAACCGAAACGCCGCAACAGTCATCTCACCGTACGCGCCTACGACCCCTACGGCAACGTGTATGAGGCAAGCAGCTATGAGGTGGTGACGGCGCCGTTCAACAACTTTGCCCACTATTACAAGAGAAGCAAATAAAAAACCTACACGAGAAAGGCGAACAAGACCCGTTTGCAAGACATTTGAAAAGACCACGCAAGCAGATGTAACCGCATTGTAACATCATTGCAACAGATGTGAACAGGCAAGGGCGTAACTTTGCATCGTGATTCATCAGATCACGACAACAACAAAACTCATCACCGAACAAAAAAAAGGACAAGGATATGGAACAGAAATATAAGATTCTGGTAGTGGACGACGAGCAAGACCTGCTCGAAATTCTGAAGTTTAACCTTGAGACCGAAGGTTACGAGGTCGAAACAGCCGCATCGGCAGAAGAGGCTCTGACCCTCGACATCGGCTCGTTCAACCTCATGCTGCTCGACGTGATGATGGGCGGCATGTCGGGCTTCGCCATGGCGCGAAAGCTTAAAGACAACCCTGCCACAGCTGCCATACCCATCATCTTCCTCACGGCACGCGACACAGAGAACGACACGCTGACGGGCTTCAGTCTGGGAGCTGACGACTACATCTCGAAGCCGTTCTCCATCCGTGAGGTGCTGGTGCGCGTGAGAGCCGTCATCCGACGCACAGCCGACCCCGCAGCCACACAGGCCAACGTGCTGCGCTATCAAGGCATAGAGATGAACCTCGACAAGAAGACCGTGACGATTGAAGGCACGGACGTGCCGTTCACCAAGACCGAGTTTGAGCTGCTCCACCTCCTGCTCGAGGAGCGTGGCCGCGTGTTCTCACGCCAGGAGCTCATAGACCGCGTGTGGCCCAAGGACGTGCTGGTGCTCGACCGCACGGTGGACGTGAATATTACACGTTTGAGAAAAAAGATCGGACCGTTCGCCAAATGTATCGTCACCCGCCTCGGCTTCGGCTACTATTTTGACGCATGAAATAATGAACCCCAATCGGTCAAAAGTTTAAGCTATAGAATTCTTCACTCTTCACTCTTCACTCTTCACTTAATATATGACCATCAAACCTTTCACCATAAGCGTTGGCAACAAGCTGTACCTGAGCGTGCTCTCTGTGTTCGTGGTTTTTGCTGCCGCCTTCATCGTGTTTCAGCAAAGCCGCGAGAAACAATATAAGATCGACTCGCTCAACATTCGCCTGCAAGACTATAACGCCCGTATGGAAGACTGGCTGCAAGAGCGCCCAATGCCATCGGAGGAGGAGCTCGACCGCTATGTGGCAACACATGCCATGCCCGAACTGCGTGTGACCCTTATCAACAGACAAGGAAAGGTGATCTACGACAGCCGCCTGAAAGACTACTCGCAGCTGCCCAACCACCTGTCACGGCCTGAGGTCAAGAAGGCGGTGACAACAGGTACCGGCTCAACGGTGGAGCGTAACAGCACCACGCTGAACGACTATTTCTTCTACTCCGCCACACGGTTCAACGCCAACGGCCTCATCATACGCAGTGCCTTGCCTTATGACAACAACCTGTCTGAATCGCTCAAAGCCGACCAACACTACATCTGGTTCGCGCTCTCTGCCATGCTGGTGCTCGTAATCATTCTCTATCGCTTCACAAACCGTTTGGGCGACAACATCACGAAGCTGCGCACGTTTGCAACACGGGCCGACCACGGCGAGTCGCTCGACACGGAAGACCTCATCGCCTTTCCCGACGACGAGCTGGGTGAGATTGCAGAGAAGATCGTCAAGATATATAAGCGTCTGCAGACCACACGCCAGGAGCAAGACGTGCTGAAACGTCAGCTCACACAAAACATCGCGCATGAGCTGAAGACACCGGTGGCAAGCATTCAAGGCTATCTGGAGACCATACTCGACAACCCCAACATAAACGAAGACACCAAGGAACAGTTCTTGAGACGCAGCTTCGCCCAAGCTCAACGGCTCACGGCGCTGCTGCACGACATCTCGACCCTGAACCGTCTGGACGATGCACCGACGGAAAGAGATTTTGCCGATGTCGACATAGCCACGATGGTGGAGGGCATAGAGAAAGACACGGCCCTACAGCTCGAAGCCAAGCACATGGCGTTCGTGAACCAGCTGCCGGAGCATCTGGTGGTGAAGGGCAACCAGAGCTTGCTCTACAGCGTGTTCCGTAACCTCACCGACAACGCCATTGCCTATGCCGGCGACGGAACGACGATAAACCTCACGGCCGAGGAGGTGGGCGACGAGTGGCACTTCTCTTTCAGCGACAACGGTGTGGGCGTGTCTGCCGAGCATCTGCCGCGCATCTTCGAGAGGTTCTATCGCGTGGACAAGGGACGCAGCAGAAAGATGGGCGGAACGGGGCTCGGACTGGCAATCGTCAAGAACGCCGTGCTCCTGCATGGCGGAAAGATAAGCGTACATAACCGCCCGACAGGAGGTCTGGAGTTTAACTTCTATATCTTGAAAAACGGGAAGAAATGACAAGCGTTGGTAGCTTCAACAAATAAAAAAAAAGGCAAACTCGCTGAACCTCACGGTTCTTGAGTTTGCCTTTATTTTTTTAAGCCTTATAACCAATAAGCTTTATAACCTATTGTCGTTATTTGACCTCAATGTTCTTCAAGGTCTTCTGCTCTTCCTTGACCTCTTTAGGAATGACCACGGTGAGCACACCGTCAGCAACCTTGGCGCTTATCTTGTTGCGGTCGACGTCGTCGGGCAGAACGTAGGTCTGCTCGTAATTGCTGTAAGAGAACTCGCGACGCAGATAGTGGACATGCTTCTCATCACCGTTCTTGTTGTCTTTCTTCTCTTCCTTGTGCTCAAACTTGTTCTCGATAGCCAGTTTGAGGTTGCCATCATTGTCGATGTTTACGCGTACCCACTCTTTCTTAAGACCAGGCACAGCCACTTCCATCGTATAGTCATCGGCTGTCTCCTTAACGTTTACAGCAGGAGCTGTGGCGTTCATGCGGGGCATCAAAGCCGTATCAAAGAAATCGTCGTCAAACCAATTGTTCAACCAATTCTGATTATTGTTTCTACGAGCTAACAACATAATAAAAACCTCCTAATTTCTATTTTTCTCATCCTCTGTTCGGCTTACGCCTCCCTCGGGACTTCTACTTGTTTTTTTTGTATTAATTGTCTGTTTTTTGAAAGGTCCACCGTTCAGGTCTTCGGTTCCAAGCTCTCGCTCTTCGCTTCCGGGCTTTTCGTTTGCTCTTCGGTTCCAAGCTCTTGCT
>OQVT01000060.1_pt1 | contig 38855 bp, 39 predicted proteins | sample 1691561 | NCBI WGS metagenome assembly OQVT01 (sample SAMN03418260, study PRJEB22391) | human gut metagenome | biome: human-gut; feature: organic feature; material: feces | host: Homo sapiens | place: Tanzania | collected 2013-01 | reverse complement strand
CTTGATTTATGTTTTTTCGGATTTCCACGGCTGCCCCGCCGCCATAAAGTCGTGTATCTCTAAGCCATTTATCTTGTTGTAAAGTCAACGGATGTGCCTTTTGAAACGCCCTAACGCGGGCTTTGTCGTCTTTTAAAGCGGGGTAAAGGTGTTTTAAAAGCATTTTTTTCGCAAGCCCGCCTGCCGTCATTACATCGGGCTTTTCGCCTGTTATTTCGTACCCCGTAAGCTCAAACAGTGTATCGTTCGCGATTCTGATAAGGTGGTAAAGCCCTTTTGTGTCGTTCTGCAAATAATCAAAATCGTTTTTTGTAAGGTTGAATTCGTCGACATTTTGATAATCCATTTTAAGCTTGCGAATTTTATTGCCTTGAAAATCAGTCACTTTAAACTCTTTTAAAAGTCTTGCAAGCCCGCCGCCGAAAATGTTACAAAAATCATAAAAAGTAACAGCGTGCGTTTTCTTATGTCTGTCAACTTTTTTTGAACCTTTGCCGGTGTGCCGGTACGGCGTCCACACTTTAAGCGAAAACCGCCCGCCCTTATCGTTGTGCAAAGACGAAAACGTGAACGGCGTGTTTGCGCTTGTTTCCTCGTCGCGACGTTCGTAAACGGGGTTGTGCGTTAAAAGCTGATAATCAATTTGCGCAAAATCGAATTTTGCGTTGTAAAACCACGCCGCTTTAATTTTATGTTCGCCGAAAAAGGCAATAAATTCGTCAAAGTCATTCGACACGAAAAAATGTTCGCCATCAGATATCTGCCACGCCCATACGCGAACGGTTGCGTGTTCGCGGAAAAACTTAGCGGGCTTTGTCTTCCCTAAATCTAAAAGAGTATCATTTGATACTTTTTCGTCGTCGATATACGTAAATGTTTCAGTATCGCAAGCAACCCACTCAATTTTATTGAATGAGCCGAAGTCGTTGTATAAAATCATTTTACACAATGCCAATCGGCAAATATTCAAGTCCGTAATAATCGATTAAAGCGTCGTAATCCTCGCTAAAAATGATGTCGGTAACGTCTTCACCCGCTTGCATTTTTTCACGGATTTCCTTGCCCCGCATTTTTCGTGCTTGCGTGAGCATTCGCGCATAGCGTTCGAGTGCGCCTGCCTTTTGCGATGGGGTCATGTTCGGATCGTTTAAAATTTGCTTAGCCTTTTCGGACGTTTCCAAAAGCCCGCCGAATTTATCGAAAATGTATTCGTTTATACGCGTTGCCGCTTTCGGCGATATCGTTGTTTTGCCCGTCGATTGCGATGTCGACGCTTGTATAAACTGCCTGAATTTCGACAGCGTGCCGCCGGTTTTCTGCGTTTTGAGCGTGTAAAAAAATTGTTGTGCGACGTTGCTTTTTGAACGCCCTAATTGCCTTTCGGCGTTCCTAACTTTGTTACGAAAAATGTCGTATTGCTTATTGTACTGTTCCGTAGTCCACCCCGTCAGCTTCTGAATCGCTTGTTTATACGTCTTTTTCATTTTTGTTTACCTCTTTTTAATATTCCAACGGATTATAACCGCCGTTTTCCGATTGTTGATTCTGATTTTGCCGTGTAATACAAAACCACGATGTTTCGCGATTTTGTAAAGCATTGATATATCTTGCATTATCCACTTATTCGCGCAACTGCGGGATATCTTTAAGATATCCGCAAGCGCGTTCGTTGTAATCCATTCGTTCATTCTAAATCCTCTTGTAAATGCTTGTTGTAATGACTTCGTCGCCTAAACGCCCGCCGCGAATGAATTTATGTACCTTATCGCGATATATAATTAAATTGCCGTCAGAACGCCATTCGCCAAGCGGTAGCGCGATTATACCAAAAGGAACATGTTCCGCCTCTCTATCGCGCCAAGCCTCACCCGATGTCTTTTCATAAAAGTTTGAATAAACGCAAATAACGCGTTTGCCGTCAAGCTCTTTGATTTCCTTTTTGCTCATTTTGTTGTACTTTGTAAATTTCATTTTATTTTACCTCTTTGATTATTGAATTTTTCAAAATCTCGCAAGCGATTGAATAATCGTTTTTGCTTATAAAATCATAAAAATAAAATTCGTCGAGCGTTTCGCGATAATACGAATGACGTTGTGCGTCGAGGTTTATTGCGAAAATTGCCATTTTTAAAAAAGCTTTCAATTTTTTTGATTTGATTTCGTTTAACATAATTGCCTCACTTTGCGGTTTTTACCCGCTTCATTTATTTTGTACCTTTATTATACACCCTTTTGCGTTCTCGGTCAATAAAAACGCATATCAACATCAAAAAAAAAATGCACAAAAAACAATAGTTGTTTTTGTGCATTTTAACTATATAAGATTAAACAAGCGTAAAACTTGCGTGATTCCCGGGGTAAAGCAGGTTCTGGTAATGTTTTTCTGCTATTGCGCCTTGGAACAGACCGCCGGTTTGTGGGCAAGCAGCTATCTGGTTTTGTATAAGGGCATTGCGCCGGAAACAGCCGCCGGATTTGCCAGCTTGTTTTATATCGGCATCACGGCAGGGCGCGCATTGTGCGGCTTTTTGACCCTGAGATTCAACGATGCCCAGATGATCCGTATGGGACTTTGCGGCATAGCGGTTGGTATCGCCGCACTTTTGCTGCCGTTGGGGCAGGCGGCAACTCTGGTCGGGCTGATCGTGGTCGGGCTGGGCTGTGCGCCGGTTTACCCCAGTGTGATCCACGCAACGCCGGAATATTTCGGCGCGGACAAATCGCAGGCGATTATCGGCGTACAGATGGCAAGCGCCTACGTCGGCAACTGTGTGATGCCGCCGCTGTTCGGATTTATTGCCAACCACACGACGGTTGCGGTTTACCCGTTCTACCTGCTGACGCTGCTGCTTTTGATGGCAGCCATGCACAAAAAGCTGCTGCAGACAAAAGCGGTCTGCGGCTGAACCAACGGGCAAAAACGCCGCCCCGAAGGACGGCGTTCTGTTTTGCTTTTTTATGAAACCATGCTACAGAAAAAATAAAACCAACGCAGGAGGCGTTAGATATGAACACGCTGGAAGCCCTTCTTACCCGGCGCAGCTGCCGAAAATTCACCGATAAACCGATAGAAAAAGAGAAGCTGCACCAACTGCTGCAGGCTGCCATGAGCGGACCGAGCTGTGTCAACGCAAGGGACTGGTCGTTTGTTGTGGTGACCGACCCCGAAAAGCTGGCACAGATGGCAGACGCCAACGGACGCCCGGCAGAGCCGTTGCGCAAAGCGGCAGCGGGCATTCTGGTCTGCGGGGATCTGCAGCGCGCCTTTCCGCCGGCTCAGGCGTATTGGGTGATTGACGGTGCCATCGCGGCGCAAAATATCTGCCTTGCCGCGCAGGAGCTGGGGCTGGGTGCGGTCTGGCTGGGAACGTGGCCCCAGCAGGACAGGGTAGAGGCGCAGAAGAATCTGTTTGCCCTGCCGGAGTCCATCGTGCCGCACTCCATTATAGCGCTCGGCTACCCGGACATAGATTTAACCGCCCCGCGCGAGAAACGCTATGAGGCTGACCGCGTTCATTTTGAACGGTGGTAAACCTTACGGCTGCGGCGTTTGCTCTGCACCCGTGTGCGGCAGCTCACACAGACTCTCGGGTCCGGTCAGCTTCACCTTGCAGATGACCGCACCGTCCAGCACATATTCCACCTTGGCGGTGGTGTCCTTCCCGATTTTATCGTACAACCGCCCGCCGCTCAGGCAATCCCCCAGCACGGTGTGGGGGCTGTTGGCAACATAGCCGACACAGCCAAGCCCCGGCAATTCAGCACGGATGGCTTCCTTGTCATAGCAGTTATCCGGCTCCTTGACCAGCTGGATTTTTTGCCCCACGGCAAAGGGCTTGCTGCCGAAATGATAGTGGATTCCCGTAATGGTAACAAATGCTTTCATAAAGATCCTCCTTGGTGATGAGCTTTTGCATTTCAGGTTCTTGGTATCTTTAGTATACAGCATCTTATGTCCCATAATTTGTACTATAAAAAAACTTACATACAGAAACATCCCCGCCGTTTTTACAAACAGCGGGGATGTGTTTATATTTTGGGTTGGTAGCGCATATCCGATACCGTGTAGATGGTGATAAATGCCTGCGGGTCCTCGCGGTTCATAAAGTTCATCAGCTTCTGGTACTCGGATTTGTCCACAATGGTAATAATTTCACGGCGTTTTTCCAGATTATACGCCCCGTAGGACTCATACACGGTGGCGCCGCTGTGCAGGTCGTGGATGATGAAGTGCCGCAGCGCTTCCTCTTTTTTGGTGATGATACAGACGCGCCGCTTGATGTTGTGGTCAAAGATAAAATGATCCAGCACCAGACCGTTGAAATAGGTTCCCAATACGCTGAGAACAACGGTCTTTTTGTCGTAGACCAGCGCCGCCGACAGTGCCACGCACATACCGGAAAGCGACATCGCCCGCCCCAAATCCATATGCAGGTACTTGTTCATAATCTTGGCTACGATATCCAGCCCGCCGGACGAGGCATTGCGGTTAAACAGGATGCTCAGCCCCACGCTGACCACCAGAATGTAGCACAGCACATCCAGCTCCTGGCTGTCGGTCAGCGAACCGATGTTTGGGAAAACGCGCTCCAGCACGCCGATAAAAAACGGCAGCAGAATGCTGGTGTACACGGTTTTGGCGCCAAATTCGCGCCCGCAGGTCAAAAAGCCGATCAGCAACAGCACAACGTTTAAAATCATCGTAATGGCAGACAGCGGCAGCGGCACAAAGTTGGACAGCACGATCCCCAAACCGGAAATGCTGCTGACCGATGTATGGCTTGGCACCAGAAAAAAATAGACCGCCGCCGCAATGACCGCCACGGCTGCCGTCAGAATACAAACCTCCTGCACGGCGGCAAGGGCGCGATTTTGTTTGTGATTTGGCATAGCTGCTTCTCCTTGACTTTGCAAAACTTTTTTTCTATTATAGTCGCTTTATGCAGAAAAGTAAATGAAACCACCGCATTCCAGCGAAAAACTGACGGCATTTTTCCAATTTTTAGAAAATATTCAGAAATCGATAACATTTGTGATATGTTATAATGTTATAATTACAAGGAAATATTTGGATTGGGATTTGCAGGGAGGAAGTCAGCAAACGCCTTTTTGATCTGTAAACACCGTGCAAAAAGAAACACTCTGTTGAAAGGTGGGCGTAGAATTGAATGTAAAACTGAAAGAAAAAATCAGCGAATCGCTGGCGGCGGTATTGCCGATCACCGGAATCGTGCTGATGCTCAGCATATTTTTGATCCCGATGGAGCTGGGCAGCGTGGTTATGTTTTTGACCGGGGCATTTATGCTGATTATCGGGATGGGATTTTTCCAGCTTGGCGCTGAAATGGCAATGACACCCATCGGCGAGGGCGTCGGCGTGCAGATCTCCAAAATGCAAAAGCTGCTCACCGTGCTGCTGATAGGCTTTTTGATGGGTGTTATTATCACCGTGTCGGAGCCGGATCTGCAGGTGTTGGCGGGGCAGGTACCCTCGGTACCCAATGCGGTGCTGATTTTTACGGTGGCGATCGGCGTGGGGCTGTTTCTGGCGCTGGCCATCGTGCGTATCCGGTACAAAATCAGCCTTTCGATGCTGCTGATCGTTTGCTATCTGGCGCTTATTTTGGTGTCGTTGTTTGTACCCAAGGAATTTCTGGCAGTGGCATTTGACTCCGGCGGTGTTACCACCGGACCTATGACGGTGCCGTTTATTATGGCGATGGGCGTTGGTCTTGCGTCCGTGCGCAGCGACAAAAATGCGGCGAACGACAGCTTTGGTCTGGTGGCGCTTTCCAGCGTGGGTCCGATTCTGGCGGTGCTGATTCTCGGCTGTTTCTTTAAGCCGACCGAGGCAGCGTACAGTCTTACCGATGTGGCAACGGTCGTCACCACGCAGGACGTTGCCCGCGTGTTTGCGCAGGGGCTGCCGCTGTACGCCAAGGAAGTGCTGCTCTCTCTTGTGCCGATCCTTTGGGTGTTTTTGATTTTCCAATGGTTTACCAAACGCTATCACGGGCTGCAGATCAAGCGTATTGTCGTTGGTTTTGGGTATACCTATATTGGTCTGGTGCTGTTTTTGTGCGGTGCCAATGTCGGGTTTGCACCTGTCGGTGCTTACCTTGGCAGGGAGCTGGCAGGGGTGCCTTTCCGTTGGATTTTAGTCCCGATCGGTGCGCTGATCGGCTACTATATTGTCAAGGCAGAGCCTGCCATTCAGGTGCTGAACCATCAGGTGGAAACGGTCACCAACGGTGCCATCTCGGTCAAAATGATGAACCGCTGTATGCAGATCGGTGTTGCTGCCAGCGTGGGTCTGGCGATGCTTCGCGTACTGACCGGCATTTCGATCCAGTGGTTTGTCATCCCGGGGTATATCATTGCCTTGGTACTGTCCCGTTTTGTGCCGGATATCTTTATCGGCATTGCCTTTGACTCCGGCGGCGTTGCCAGCGGTCCGATGACTTCGACCTTTTTGCTGCCGCTCAGCATCGGCGTGTGCGAAGCACTGGGCGGCAACCTGATGACCGATGCTTTTGGTGTGGTGGCGCTGGTTGCGCTGACGCCGCTGATTGCCATCCAGCTGATGGGGCTGGTCTACAAGCTGAAAACCGCAGGCAGGGTGCAGCCGGTACCGGCAGCCATTGCCGATGATTGCGATATGATCGTAGATCTTGAGGAGGGTGAGTAATATGGAACAAGAGAAAAAAGTGTCTTTTCAGTTGTTGGTGCTGATCACCACCCCCAAGCTTGCCGAGCGCGCGGCAGAAATGTTCCGAAAAGGGTCCCTGCCGCTGCAATACCGTTTTAATGCCGAGGGTACGGCGTCCAGCGAAATTATGGATATGCTCGGTCTTGGCAGCATTGATAAAAGCGTTTTGGTCAGTATGGTGCCCAAGCATCTGTCCCCGGCTTTGATGGAAAAGCTGTACACGGAACTGCAGATGCACAAAGCAAACAGCGGCATCGCCTTTACGATACCGCTGAACGGCGCAAACAATATGATTTTACGCATTCTTACCCACAATGCAGGAAAATACGTTGTGAATACCAGCGGAAAGGATGAAAACAGTATGTCTGAATCGAAACACTCTCTGGTGGCAGCCATTGTGAACAGCGGTTTCAGCGATGATGTAATGAAAGCCGTTCGCGCGGCAGGTGCCAAGGGCGGCACGGTTATCCGCAGCCGGCGCATCGGCAATCAGGAGGCAACGAGCTTCTGGGGCTTGAGCGTTCAGGACGAAAAGGAAATCGTTCTGATTTTAACGGAATCTGCCAACAAGGTGGCGCTGATGCAGTGTATGGGCGAAAGCTGCGGTATGCACAGCGATGCACAGGGCATTTTTATCTCCATGCCGATCGACTCTGTCACGGGAATGTAACAAATAGAATAAAACAGGGGGCGAGCCAAGGCTCGCCCCCCCCTGTTATTTAGCATAATTTCCGATTAAAAAATCACTTCAAAGGTCGTGCCGCCGTCGGGGTTATCCTTTACGGAAATACTGCCGCCGTGTACGCTGACGATCTCGCGCACAAGGGCAAGCCCCAGCCCCACACCGCCCAACGCGCGGCTGCGGGATTTATCAAGGCGGAAAAACGGTTCAAACACACGTTCCTTCAGTTCTTCCGGAATGCCCGTGCCGGTATCCGCAACCGTCAAGCGGATGTGCTTGTCCTGCCGGTCAGCCCCTACGGTGACGGTGCCGCCCGGCGTGTTGTATTTTATGGCGTTCTCCACAAGGTTGTAGACAAGGCGATACAGCAAAATATCGCTGCCTGTCATCGTCACGGCATCGCATTGTGCGGCAAGATGGATTTCCTTCTCCTGCGCAAGCGGTTCAAGGTCTGCCAGGACCTCCTCAACAAGGGCGTCCAAGGCGATCTCGTCATCCCGTGCCACGGTCTGCAATTCGCTCATATCCAACAGGGTCTTGACCATCTTGCTCAGGCGCTCGTTCTGCTCGGTCATCATACGGATGGTTTGCTGCGCACAGGCATCGTTGGTCGGATGCTCGGTCGAGTTGTACAAATCCAGCTGCAGCTGCATCACAGCCAGCGGGGTGCGGAATTCATGCGCTGCATTCGCTGTGAACTGCCGCTGCATTTTAAACGCCTCGGACAGGCGCGCCAGCATCCGGTTGTAGGAAACACTCAACCGGTTCAGCTCGGCGACGCTGCTTTCCTCAATGCGGGAGTCCGACAGGTTCTGCGCCTGCACCTCCTCGATTTTATCGGAAAATTCGCAGAGCGGCTTCAAGGCGCGTCCGCTTATAAAATAGGTGGCAACGCCGCCGGCAAGCGCCATCAGCGCCGAGAACAGCAGGCTGTTCTTTTTGTAATTTGCCTTGTTGTTGTAGACCTGCACCGAAAAATCGCTGACAAAATCATCCCACGCATCATCGGGGATGCCGATGTAAATTTCGGCAGAGGTGGCATTGCTGCCGTCGCCCAATTGCGTGTCCACCGTGTGCTGCAGCGAGTCAATATAGTAAACGCCGTTGCCGTAGACAAACAGCGTAAGGCAGCCGCAAATCACCGCAATGCACAGGGTGGTGATCAAGGTCAGCCGCCATTGCAGGGATAATTTTGTTTTCATACGCCCTCCACCAGCTTGTAGCCCTCGCCGACCTTGTTAAGGATCGGGTCATAGCCCAGCACAGCCTTCATTTTTTTACGCAGGGACGACATATGCACCCGGACAGAACCGCTGAAGCTGTCCACCGAGGCATCCCAGACGTGTTCGATCAACTCCTCTTGGCTGACGGGGCGGCCTTGATTCAGCAAGAGATATTCCAAAATACCGCTCTCCTTGCGGGTCAGGGGCAAAAGGGTATCCTTGGCGTAGGCTTCGCGCTCCTTGGTGTCAAAGCGTATCGCACCGCAATGCAGGCAAACATCCTTCTGCACAAATTTGCGGCGTGTCAGGCTGCGGATGCGCGCCTCCAGCTCCTGCAGGTGAAACGGCTTTTCCATATAGTCGTTGGCACCTGCGTCCAGCCCCTCGACCTTATCGGCGATCTGGCTGCGTGCCGACAGAATTATGACCTTGGTTTCATCGTTGGTCTGGCGCAGCTCGCGCAGGATATCCATACCGTCGCGCCCGGGCAAGTTCAGATCCAGCACGATCAGGTCATAGTCCTCCGCCAAGACATAATCCAACGCATCATCGCCGTTATAGCAGGTGTCAACCTCATAGCCTGCGGCATACAGGCTTTTGGCAATGGTATCGCACAATTCCTTTTCATCTTCCACGATCAGCAATCTCAAAATGTTTCTCCTAATCTTAACAAGGATTTTACACCTCCTATTGTATAATAACGAAGTCATCAGGTCAATACGAGAAAAAACGAAAGGGGCAGCAAATATCGTGAAGGCAAAAAACCTTGTGCAGCTTGCCTTGCTGGTCGTAGGGACGGGTATGGTCGCCTACGGTGCCGGCAGGGGAGAGGCTGCGGTCGTGCTTGGCAAAGCTATTAAACTGTGTCTGGAGTGTGTGGGAATTGGATAAAATCAAACAGTCGGCATCAAAAAAAGCGGCACAGTTCCGCGGGTGGATACAGGCAGCCGCCACGCTGCTTACGAACATCCACATCCCGAATTTGTTCAAGGGCAAAATTTATCAGGGCAGCGTCAAAACCGTCTGTGTGCCGGGGCTGAACTGCTACTCCTGCCCGGCAGCGACCGGTGCCTGCCCCATCGGTGCCTTTCAGGCGGTGGTCGGCTCGTCCAAATTTAAGTTTACCTATTATATTACCGGCATTATGATTTTGCTGGGTGTTACGCTGGGGCGGTTTATCTGCGGCTTTTTATGCCCGTTCGGTTGGCTGCAGGATCTGCTGCACAAAATCCCCGGCAGAAAGTTCTCGACAAAAAAGCTCAAGCCGCTGCGTTATCTCAAATACGTCATTCTGGTCGTGTTTGTGATCTTGCTGCCGATGCTTGCCACCAACTCCATCGGTATGGGCGACCCGTTCTTCTGCAAATACATCTGCCCGCAGGGCGTTCTGGAAGGGGCGATCCCGCTGTCGCTCAGCAATGCGGGCATTCGCTCGGCGCTGGGCAAGCTGTTCACCTTCAAGAGTGCGATCCTTGCCGCCGTCGTGGTGCTGAGCATTCTGTTTTACCGCCCGTTCTGCAAATGGATCTGCCCGCTGGGGGCAATCTACTCTCTCTTTAACAAGGTATCCCTTCTCGGCATCAAGGTCGAGAGTGATAAATGCGTCGGATGCCAACGCTGTGTTTCGGCGTGCAAGATGGATGTCAATGTCCTGAAAACACCGAACCATCCGGAATGTATCCGCTGCGGCGCCTGTATGAAGGCGTGTCCGAAGGATGCGATCCACTACCAGTTCCTGGATAAGGATTGCAGCAAAAAAACGAATGAGTAAGGAGATATTACCCTATGAAAAAGAAACTGAATGTTATTACCGCACTGGCTGTCTGTGCCGCTTTGTCCTTTACCGCCTGTGGCGGCAGCACCTCTGCAAGCAGTGCCTCTGCTGCAAGCAGCACGACCGCTGTGTCCGAGGCTGCTTCCGCAGATGCAAGCGCGACCATTGACGATTTGTTCCAGCAGGAAAACCAGCTGTTTGCCGACCACGCCGATGTCTGGAACAAGCTGTTCGGTATGATGGGCAAGAGCGATGCCGATGCCGACAGCGACTACGCGGACTTCCTGGCAGGTACCTTGGAAGCAAACAAGGACTCCTTTACCGAGGAGGAAATCGCCACCCTGACCGCCGACATCGAAACCATTCGCGGGATCGAAGCACAGATTGCCGCGCTGCAGAGCCAGGTTGATGCCTCCTCCGCTGCCGACAGCGCCGATGCCGCGCAGGAAGCTTCCCCCTTCAAGAACTTCTCCGCCACCGATTTTGACGGAAACAAGGTCGATGATACGCTGTTTTCCAACAATGCCGTGACCGTTATGAACTTCTGGTTCACCGGCTGCAAGCCCTGCGTCGGCGAGCTGTCCAAGCTGAACGAGCTGAACGAAACCCTGAAGGCTATGGGCGGCGAGGTCGTTGGCGTGAACACCGAAACCTTTGACGGCAACGAATCCGCCATTGCCGACGCCAAGAAGGTGCTGGAAAGCCAGAACGCAGCCTATCGCAACCTGTCCCTGAACTCGGACTCCGAGGCAGGCAAGTACGCCTCCGGCATTATGGCGTTCCCCACCACCATTTTGGTGGACCGCAACGGCAACATTGTGGGCGAACCCCTGCTGGGCGGCATCGACATTCAGGAAAACTACGATGCCCTGATGCAGCAGATCCAGAGCGTGGTGGATGCCGACAGCGCCAACCAGTAATTTCAACGTAAAATCGCAAAAAACAGTCCCCGTACGCTTGGGAGAAACAAGCGTCCGGGGACTGTTTTTTTATTCCTTTGCCTTGTCAGGCAGGGGATAGAAGGTGTTGTCCTTCTCGGTATACTGCCCGCCGCCCATATGGGGGCGGACAAAGGGAACGCCTTCGCGAACATAGAAGGTGTTGCCCTCAATCAGCGCATCCGGATTTTCCGAGGGGCTGATGGTGCCGCCCAGATCGTCATAGCTGACATTGCAGCGGAAGGTGTTGTGGATGGCTTCCTGCAGGCAGAACATCACGCAGCCGCCCTCGTTCATACGGCTGGTATTGTACTCGTACAATGTTCCATCACCGGAGTCGGCATCGTAAGCCATACCGTCCTGATTCAGCCGCGTATCAACGGCTTCATTGTAACGGAACCGTGCATCCTTGCACTTCCACGGCCAGATGGCAGCTGCCACCTTGCCCAGTCGATTGCCCGGCTCGCTGTATACGCGGTCGTTCATCTCGCAGGCAACGGAATCCGCAGTGTTATGCTCGACCAGCGGGCGCAGGGCATACATCACGGTAATGCCATCGCCGCCGGCAGCCTTGACATAGTTGTCGCGTACAACAATGTTTTGGTGACCGTATCGTAGGAAGCTTTCCTCTTGCAGCTCGGCGCCTTGGAACTGTGCATGAGCGTAGGTGTAGCCCACGGCAATGCCCCAGCGGCTGACGTTGGCAAGGCAGCAGCCCTCGACCAAAACGTCCGCAAAACGCGCCGCACCGGTGGCAGCTTCGTCCTTGGGCTTAAGGGCAGTCATATAAATGCCGCCGTTGTTCATATGCTTGTCGTAAACGTTGCCGTTTACATCGTGGATGCACAGGTCTTTCAGCGTGATACCGCTGCGCACACCCTTGTCCTTGGCGACAACTGCCACGCCGGTGCGCTGCATTTTGTCCGCCTGGGAGTAGCGTTCCCCCAACACGGACGCAGCACGGTTGGTGATCTCCAGATCGCGCAGGGTGATATAGGCGGCATCGTACAGCAGCACGGCGGAGGAAACATAGCCGTGATAGACGTGGGTGGGGGAGTCCAGCTCGCACCCGTAATCCTGATACCAGATACCCTGCCCGTCGGCAGCGATCAGCGGGGCGCTGCCTTCACCATAAGCACCGATGGTGATGGGGCAGCCTTGCGCACCGCTGCAGCAAAGATGCAGAAATTGTTTTTCAAAGCGGCAGCCGCGCATCAGCAGCACGGTGTCGCCGGGGGCAAGCGCCAAGCGGTTTACCGCAAACAGCGAAGCAAGGGCACGATCCTCGTGCAGACCGTCATTGGCGTCATTGCCGATCCGCGGATTCACGTAATATGTCTTGCACAAGGTTATCGTACACCTCCTCCCGCATACGTTTTTCGATGATAAGGCGCGATTCCTCATAGGAGAAGCTGTCCCCGAAATAGCGGGTGAACAAATCCCGGTTGGCGTCATACCACGCGCGGGTCTGTGCGTCGGTAAACTCCGGGCAGATGCCCAACGCGCGGATCTTTTCGCACGGCTCGACAAAATCCAGCTTGTAGCGGGTCAGCTCATATTGCAGGTAGGCGGGCGCGGAATAATGGCGCACGCCGTACACCGTTATGCCGTCCGCCTCACAGCGGGCAGCATCGGCGTTTTTGGCGGCGCGGCGCTTTTCCAGCGCTGCCGGGCTGTCGTCGTCGATCAGCCCCCAGCGCTTGGCGAGTGTTAAGCAGCCCTGCGCATAGCGCCATTCCTCGGGGGTCAGGCAGTATGTACGTTCCATCACTTGACAGCACCCGTAATGCCGTTGGCAAAGCTCTTTTGCAGGCAGAGGAAGATGATGGCGGTGGGCAGCGTGCAGATCAGAACGCCCAGCATCAGCATACCGTAGTCAACACTGTAGCCGCTCTTGAGGTTGGCAACCAGCATCGGCATCGTGATCGAGCTGTTGTTTTGGAAAACGATCTTCGGCCACAGATAGCTGTTCCATGCGTTCATAAAGGTAACGGTCATGGCAGCGCCGTAGGTCGAGCGCATAATGGGGATGAACATACGGAAAAAGATACCGATCTCGCTCAATCCCTCCAGACGCGCGGCCTCAACAATATCATTGGGGAAGCTGCGCGCCGCCTGACGGAACAGCATGATCATAAACGGCGTCGAGATGGACGGCAGCACGAACGCTGCCCAGGTGTTGACAAGACCCCAGTGGGAAATCATCTTGAACAGCGGGATCATAATGGCGACAAACGGCAGCATCATGGCCAGCAGCAGGATGCTCATCAGGATATCCTTCGCCTTGTCGTGGTAAATTTCAAAGCCGTACCCGGCGATGGAGCAGACCAGCAGCGTGATCAGCGTCATCAGAATGGCGTTGCGGAAGGAGTTGGACATAGCCAGTGCCAGATTTTGGTTGGCAATCAGGGACTTGAAGTTCTCGACCAGATAGGTGCCGGGAATCAGCTTGCCGCGGATGACATCAATGCTGGGGTTGGTGGCGCCGCACAGCATATAGTACAGCGGAAAAACCGACAGAAAGCTTGCAAAAATCAGTACGGCGTGCGCCAGAATTTTTTTACCCTTAGTCACGCTTGTCACCTACTTTCATCTGAATGGCGGACAGAACCGCTACCACGACCAGAATAAATACAGACAAGGCCGCCGCATAGTTGAACTTGGGCGTTTCCACAAAGGAAATGTTGTAAATATAGTGCGTCAGCGTCATAGTCGCCTTGCCGGGACCGCCGGCAGTCAGGTTGACGGATTCGTCGAACAACTGCAGCGTGCCGGAGGTGGACATTATGGCAGTCAGCAGAATGGTGGGCTTCAGCAGGGGAATGGTCAGGTGGATAAACTGCTGCACCGGGGAAGCGCCGTCAATGCGGGCAGCCTCGTAGATGGAGTAGTCAATATTCTGCAAGCCGGCGAGGTAGAACACCATATTGTAGCCTGTCCAGCGCCAGATCAAGGCAATTACAATGACCCAGCGTGCCGCCCATGCGTCCTGGAACCAGCTGACTGCCGGAATGCCGAAAGTCATCAGCACACGGTTGACAAGACCGTCGTTGGCAAACAGCGACTTAAAAATCATGGAGTAGGAAACCAGAGAGGTAGCGCAGGGCAGGAAGATCATGGTGCGGTAGATGCCCTTGCCCTTCAGATCGGGGCTGTTGAGCAGCTGCGCCAGGATCAGCGCCAGAATCAGCATGATGGGAACCTGAATCACAAAGTAGAAAACCGTGTTGAACAGGCACTGCTGGAAGGTGGCGTCCTTCAGAATGCGCGTATAGTTCGAGAAACCTGCAGACTGAACATTGCTGCCCATACCCTTCTGGAACGAGAGGATCAGAGCCTGCACCATGGGGTAAAAGCAGAATACGAATATCAGGATCGTAGCAGGCAGCAGAAACGCCCAACCGATCAGGCTGCGCTTTTGCTCCATATCAAGTCCTTTTTTCTTCATTGTATGATATCTCCTGATAAAAGCAAGGGCACGGCTTGCAAAAACTCTATCGAATGCAAACCATGCCCTTGGCAGATTGTTAAATGTTATTCGCAGATGGCGTCAGGATCAGCCTGCAATGTTGAACTCAACGGTTTCCTGCGCAGCCTTCATCTCGGCTTCGACATCGGCGTTGTTCTGCACAACGTTGGTGATGGCGTCCGTCAGAGCGCTGCGAACGTCAGAGTAGTAAGCGCCGCAATCGAAAGCGGGAACCTGACCGGCGAACTCAACGATGTCCTTGTAAACAGCCTGACCGCCGTAGAACTCGGAGGGCTGGTTGTAAATGTCGGACTTGGAAGCGGGCAGGTAGCTGGCGATCGCACCGGCATTGGGCAGCAGATCGTCGTACAGCTCAACGCTGGCACCGAAGGTGCTCTTCAGGAAGTCGTAAGCCAGCTCGGTGTTCTTGCAGTTGGAGGAAATTGCCCAGCTTGCGCCGCCGCAGTTGGCGTAGTTGGTAGCACCCTCAACGGTTTCCAGCTTGGGCATATTGACGACAGCCCACTTACCGGCCTGATCCTCAGCAGCCTGAATGCTGGACATGATCCAGCAGCCCTGGATGACACCGGCGGCCTTGCCGTCGTTCATGGAAGCAATGTACTGATCCCAGTCAGTGTACTCCGCCAGAATGCCTTTGTCAACCATTTCTTTGTAAACGGTCATGGCTTCCTTCAGGGCGGCGTTGTCAGCGATGTTGACCTTGCCGTCAACGATGGGGGAAGCGCCGGCGGACTGCAGCATCTCGATGATCAGCTCGGAACCGCCGCTGGAGGTCAGCATAGCAACGCCGTTGGCATCAACGACCTTCTGTGCCTTGTCCATGAACTCGGTCCAAGTCAGATCCTTGAAGTCGTCAACGGTCAGACCCGCCTTCTCGACCATGTCGGAACGGATGGCCATGATGGAAGCGCCGTTGTCGAAGGGGATGCCGTAGTGGTGACCGTCAACCGTAGAGTCCGCCAGCTTGCCGCCGGAGAAGTCGTCCCAGTTGAAGCCGCCGTTGTCCAGCTCGGTGTAGATGCCGGGGAAGTTGGCAACCATCTTGTGGAAGGAGTAGTCCTGCATCAGGAAGATGTCGGGCAGGGTGCTGTAGTCCTCGCTGGTAGCAGCGGTGATCAGCTTGGTTTCGATGTCGTTGTAGACGTTTTCTTCAATGTTCAGCTTGAAGTTGGGGTGATCCTTCTGGTAGATTGCCTCGGCCTGCTTCAGCGCGTAGATGTTGAAGTTGGGGTCCCATGCCCAGACGGTCAGGGTTTCGTCAGCCTCGGTGGCGGTGCTGCTGGTCGCGGTGGAGTCAGCGGGCTTGCTGTCGGGGGTGGTGGAGCTGCTGGCTGCACCGCCGCAGCCGGCCAGCATAGAAGCGGCCATGGCGGCGGCCAGAAGGGCTGCTGCATTCTTCTTTTTCATAGTAGTTTCCTCCTTGGAATTTCTCCATTCTATCTATAATGTATGCCGCGCACGGTGCGAAGCATAATTATCACGGGTTATTGGGCGTCGCTGACCCAGCGCATCTCACGCGGAGCCAGGGTCAGCTGGTCGATCAGCTTGCCTTTGATGTACAGGTCGGTCTTTTGCTCCTGCTCGGAGTTGTTGATGACTGCGATGCGCTTGGTTTCGGGGAAGACGGTGACCTCGGTGTCCACGTTGGTCACATAATAGTGCTTCATCTCCTCCGGCATACCGGCAGCGTAGTAGATGGCGCGCAGCAGGATACGGCAGTTCTGCGGGGAGTAGGGAAGCCCGGCGAAGTATACGCTGTGTCCCTTGCCGTATTCGTTGACGACCAGCTGGCTGTACTCGCCGTCCTGCGCAAGGATCTGGTAATGCTTGCCCTGCGCATAGATGCGGGTCGTACCCTCGCCAAAGTCGATGGCGCTGTCGATATCCTCCAAGATAAAGTGGTGCGGGTCACAGGTGTTGTATTTGTCGGTGCTTAACGAGAAGCCCATCTCACGGTCCACGCCCATCACATCGCTGAGCTGGAAGAACCGCCCCTGATGCTGGCAGGCGGTAGGCTCGCCCACGCCGATGAAGCCGCCGCCCTCGTCCACAAATTTGCGGATGGCGGTAACGACCTGCTCGTCGATCCAGTTTTCGGCTCCGCTGAAGGCGGTGTAGGCATCGCCCACGTTGATGATAACGCCTATATCCATGGGGATACCGTTGCGGATGTCATTGAAGTCGATGAACTCCACATCGAACGGCATACCGCTCAGGCATTCCAGAACGCCCTCGGCGGAGTAGGTTTCGCGGTGGTAAATCGAGTGATGCACCTGATTGCTCATCCACTTGCGCAAACCGCCCCAGCAGTTGAGGATGGCAACCTTGAACGGCGCCACGTAGGACTGGGTACCCTGCATATTCTCGTGGATCTGCCGGAACTCGCCGACCACGTTCTGAATTTCGTCGATAAAGCCGGGCCAGTTGCTGGCAAGCTTGAGGTAGCCGCCGTAGCCGATGCGATCCAGCGGGCTGCGCAGGATAGCACGGCGTGCCTTCATCCAGTTGGTACGCGCTTCGCCGATGGGATCGCCGCCTTCGGTGAACACATCCGGGAAGAAGTAGGGAAGCAGGCGACCCTCGGTGTACTTAACGCCCTTGATGTCGGAAATCATCCGCAGCGTAACGCCGCTGCCGACCGAGCCGACCACCGCATCCAAGCCGATGGAAGCAAAATACTTGCCGTAAGGCTCGGTGCCGATCCAGTGGTCACCAAGGAACATCATCGCTTCCTTGCCGTAGGAGTGGACAATATCGACCATCTCTTTGGCGAGTGCGCAGACTTCCTGCTGCTGGAATTCGATGAAGTCGCGGAACTCCTTGCTGGGAACGCGGAACATCGTGTTGTGGTAGCCCTGATCCACAATGAATTCGGGGCGGAACTTGTAGCCTGCCCATTTCTCGAACTTTTCGAGGATGTAGGGGCTGACGCTGGCGCTGTAGCCGAACCATTCAACGAATTTTTCGCGTTTCTGGTCGTCAAAGGTCAGCGTAAACTGGTGGAAGAAGGTGGTGAACCGCACCACGTCAATGTGGGGGTTCTCCTCGCACCAGCGGCGCAGCTTTTCTTTTACATACGCCTGCGTTTTGGGCTGGCGCACATCGTAGGTCAGCTGATGGGGGGTATCCTTCCAGTCGTTGGTCAGGAAGTTGTACATATGTACGGGGTCCCAGATCAAAAACGCCAGAAAGCTGACCGTGTACTCGTGGTAGGGGATCGTCTCAATTTCGACCTCGCCGGCAGGCTCATCGAAGAACCATTTGTCGGTGAGAACGACCTCGCCGGTCGTGCGGTCGATGACCTCCCACCAGCGCTTGGGATCGTCCAGCGTGTTGACCTTGAGCTGCTGGGTGTGGAAGCCGTCCATCAAGTGGATGCGCAGCTTGGTGCTGCGTGCGGTGTGGCGGTCACTGATCAGATACTCCTGCTGGACTTCGTCGGGGTTTGCTTCCGCCCAGGCGTTGTCCTTGCGGGTCGTATAATAGGTAGCATATTTTTTTGCGGGATCCTGCAAAAGCTCTGCCGGCATTTCCGTGCCGTCACAATCGCGCAGGGCGTCGGCTCCCAGCAGATTTTTCAGGCGCAGGGTTTCCTCAACGACGTCTGCGTCCGTGGGAAGTGTCAATCTTCCGAACTGCTCCATTTTCGTGTCCCTTTCCGATCCGGGCGCTGCGGGCGGTGCCTGCTGTGCCGGACGTTCTTTCTTTACCAACATCATACCTGTTTGGCAGACACTTGAACAGAGGGTTTCTTGTTGTGCATTTGCACTATCTTGCTATTTTCGGCAAATTTTAACGCATCTTCTTTAAACAAACGGAATAGTGAACAAAAACAGACAGTATCTCTTGTGCAATATGCACATTACTGTATAGATTTACCCCACTAAAGAGCAAAAAATACGGAAAACGTGCATTTTATGATAAAATAGCATTGCAACATCGTTTTAAATACGTTATAATAATAACAATCAGACACCTATGCCGCAGCATTCCTTGTTATATTTTGCTTTTTATTTTACTTATGTTGCGTTTCAGATTTTAACCATTTTGTCATAATTTGAAAAAGGTGGTTTTCTTATGAACACACGGTACGAGTTCGATATGGACGTACCTCCGCGCGAGGCGATCCGGCTGATGTATGTCAGCAAAAGCCGTTTCGGCGGAGATTGGAACTCCGTTCCGCACACACACTCCTGCACAGAGGTATTTTACTGTGTGAACGGGCGCGGTCAGTTCAATGTCGAAGGCAAAATGCTGGACGTTGCGCCCGATGATATGGTCATTGTAAACCCGCGCACCCAGCACACCGAGCTGAGTTATCAAGCCAACCCCTTGGAGTACATTGTGCTGGGCATTGAAGGCGTGGAGGTACTGTTTAACCAAAAGGATCAGGGCTATACGATGGTGAAATGTGCCTCGATGCGGGAGGACCTTTTGGGACTTACCAAGATCCTGCTGAAGGAGATCGACGCGCGTGAGGATGGCTGTGAGATGATCTGTCAGGATCTAACAGAGGTGCTTCTGGTTAAAATTGTGCGCAGCGCTTCGCTTTCTCTGCGTATCAGCAAGCCGCCGTCTGAGAGCAAGGAGTGCGCTGCCGCCAAGCGATACATCGATGAAAATTACAGCCGTGCCATTACGCTGGACACGCTGGCAGAGGTTGCCCACGTCAACAAGTATTATCTTTCGCACTCTTTTAAAAAAGAATATGCGACTTCTCCCATTGATTACCTGATAAAACGCCGCATTACCGAGGCGAAAGCGCTGCTGACTAGCACGGATTTCAGCCTGACCCAGATTGCAGAGCAAATCGGCTTTGGCTCGTTGGCGTATTTTTCCAAGTGTTTTCACAAGGTCGAAAACATCAGCCCGAACGAATATCGCAAGACCGCCAAGAAAAAAAACACCTGACAAGCGCTGCGTTACGCTGACACGAACCCGCACAGCAACACAGCCCAGCAGACAACTCAGCAGCCCAGCAGCACCGCTATTCCGACGACACTTCATTTTTTCTCCCCCCCTCCTGCGTTTCGCTAAATTTATCTTTAGCGAAGTTTTGTATTTGACCGACCTTTGCGCGGTAAACAGCGCTGCCTGCCCGTTGAACGTTGTCCCACCTGCCCGCAAACGCAGCAGCCGGAAAGCCATCCCTGCCGTAATATAAAAATAAAAAGGTATCCGCCGTACAGGAATTTTCCGGTACGGCGGATACCTTTTATACTAAGAGCTTGTGTTTATTCTTCTATGGTGATTCTTGTAATAACCGGCATATCGATCGGTTTATTCCAAGTTTCGGCACCGTAGGTGGGTTGGCCGGCGATGGCATCCAGCACATCAAAGCCGCTTTCCATCTCACCAAACGCCGCATAGCGACCGTCCAGCTTGTGGGCGTCCTTATGCACCACAAAAAACTGGGTGCCTGCTGTGTCGGGGGCATCGTCGCGCGCCATCGAAAGCGCACCGCGGATGTGCTGCAAGGGGTTAGGCACACCGTTTTCGTCGAACTCCCCTTTTATATGCCAGTCGCTGTCGGTCATAATGTCGTTGTCCGGCGAACCGCCCTGAATGACATAGTCCTTGACGATACGGCACCAGCACAGCCCGTCATAGAAGCCGCTTTTTGCGACCTTGACAAAGTTTGCCACCGTGATGGGGGCATATTCGGGATACAGCGTGAACACCATATCCCCGAAATCCTTCGTTTCAATCGTGCAGCGCATCAGGAAACCTTCACATCCTTGAAGTACAGACCACCGGAGGCATTCATAAAGTAGCCGCTGATGTTGTCATGCATCAGATAGCTGTTGGACTTGTAGTACAGCGGCAGGCAGGCGTAATCATTGGAGACGATCGCATCCGCCTGCATGGTCAGCTCGGCTGCCTTGGCGGGGTCGCTCTCTGCCATGACCTGCTCGACCAGTGCATCGTAGTCGGCGTTGGAGTAGAAGGCGTTGTTGGTGGAGTCGCCGGTCTTGAACAGAGGCAGGAAGCTCATGGGGTTGACATAGTCGGCGCTCCAACCCATGGCGCAGACCTCGTAATCGCCCTTGACGACACTGTCGTAGAAGATGCCCCAATCGGCAGAGGAAACCTCGACGTTGATGTTCAGGTTGTTCTTGAACATTTCTGCCATAGCTTCGACAATTTTCTTGACAGTATCGTTGTCATAATAGCTCAGATGCAGCGTGGGGAAGCCTTCGCCGTTGGGATAGCCTGCCTCGGCAAGTGCAGCCTGCGCAGCCTCGACATCCGCAGTGGCGGACAGACCGTAGTCGCTGCGGCCTTCGGTGATATCCTTGCCGTCTACAACGTAGCCGGGGGCAAGGAAGCTGTAAGCGGGCTGGGCATCGACCTGCACAACGTTGTCGATGATGGACTGGCGGTCAATGGCAAGGCAGAGTGCCTTACGAACCAGAGGATCGTCAAACGGGGCGGCAGAGCAATTGATGTTATAGTAGACAGTGCCGTAGCTGGGGCTGGTCTGCACACCGGCCTTGTCTGCCTTCAGACGGGCGTAGTCGGAGGACGGGATGGAGATCACACCGTCAACCTCGCCGGACTCATAGGCGGTCAGAGCGGTGGCCTGATCGAGGACATAGCGGAAGGTCAGCTTGTCCAGCGTGACGCTGTCGGCGTTCCAGTAGTTCTCGTTCTTTTCGAGAATGACGTTCTCGTTCATGCTCATACCGGTGACCTTGAAGGGACCGTTGCCGACATAGGTTTCTGCCTTGGTAGACCAGGCGTCGCCGTTGGCTTCTACGGTGGCTTTCTGGATGGGGTCATACACCCACATGCTCAGCACATCGATGAAGTAAGAGGTCGGCTGCTTGAGGGTGATCTCCAGCGTCTTGGCATCGACTGCCTTTACGCCCAGATCCTCTGCCGTGCCGGTGCCGTCATAGAATTCCTGCGCACCCTTGATGTAATCCGTGACCATGCTGACATACTGTGCGCCGGTGGCGGGGGTCAGAACGTGCTGGATGGAGTAGACAAAGTCCTCGGCGGTCAGGTCGGTGCCGTCGCTCCATTTCAGACCGTCACGCAGGTGGAAGGTGTAGGTCAAGCCGTCGTCGCTGATATCCCACGTTTCGGCACTGCCGGGCACAACGGCGCCGGTGCTGTCATAGGTGACCAGTCCCTCGAAGCAGTTCAAAATCACATACTGCGCAAAGGAGTTGTTGGTCACGGTGGGGTCCAGACCGTCCGGAATGTTGTTCAGCACAAACGTCATTTCCTGAGTGGCAGGCTCTGCCGAGGTCACTGCGGAGGCAGGCTCACTGGCAGCGCTGGAAACATCGGCGATGTTCTGGGGCTGACTGCTGCCGCCGCACGCACTGAGCAGCGAAACAGCCATTGCGCCGGCAAGTACGGCGCTGAAAGCTTTCTTTTTCATGGTATTCCCTCTCTCTACAAATTTATGTTTAACGCAAGACGCGGTAAACCTTAGTACAAATGGCACGCCACAAAATGCCCGGGGGCAGCCTCCTTCATCGCGGGGGTCTGCTCGGCACAGATGGGCTTGGCGTAGGGGCAGCGGCTGCAGAAGCGGCAGCCGGGCTTCGGGTTGACCGGGCTGGGCAGGTCGCCTTCAATGCCGGCGTTTTCCTGTGTGCGGGCAAGCTTGGGGTCAGCCACCGGAATACAGCTTAAAAGCCCTTGGGTATAGGGGTGCAGCGGGTGGTCGTAAATTTCCTTTGCCTCGCAGGTTTCCACCAGCTGCCCCAGATACATAACGCCCACATCATCCGATACATAACGTACCATCGACAAATCGTGTGCAATAAACAGGTAGGATGTCCCCTCTGCCTGCTGGTAGTCGCGCAGCAGGTTGACGATTTGCGCCTGAATGGAAACATCCAGCGCGGAAATGGGTTCATCGCAGATCACCAGCTCCGGGTTCAGCACAAGGGCGCGGGCAATGCCGACGCGCTGGCGCTGACCGCCGGAAAATTCGTGCGCATAGCGTCCTGCGTGTTCGGCGGTAAGCCCCACGCGCTCCAGCATGGCAAAAATTTTGTCGTCCATATCCTTCCGGGACTGGCAGATATGGTGTGCCTTCAGCGGCTCGGCGATGATATCCCGCACCGTCATACGGGCGTTCAGCGAGGCGTAGGGGTCTTGAAAGATCATCTGCATTTTGCGGCGGATCGGCTGCAGCTGGCGCTGGCTCATATGGGCAATGTCCTGCCCGTCCAGCAAAATCTTGCCGGCGCTCGGCTCATAAATGCGGATGACCGTGCGCGCGCAGCTGCTTTTTCCGCAGCCGGACTCCCCTACCAGCCCCAAGGTGCGTCCGCGGCGCAGGGTAAAGCTGACATCGTCCACGGCGTGGACTTCTGCCTTGCCGCCTGCCGGGAAAAACTTTGTCAGATGCTCGACCTGCAAAATCGGCTGTTCCATTTACCCGGCACCTCCTTTCGCCTTGGCTAGTTTTTCATGCAGGGGGTTGCCCTCTGCGGGGGCATCGGGCTGCAAAAGCCAGCAGCGGGCGCTGCGGCTGCCCACCTCCACAAAGGGCGGACACTCCTGCGCGCAGATGTTGCGGGCATAGGCACAGCGGGATGCGAAGGGGCAGCCCTTGGGCGGGCGGGTCATATCCGGCGGGCTGCCGGGTATGGATTGCAGCCGCTCGTTTTTGTCCTTGTTCAGCCCCGGCACCGATGCCAGCAGCCCCATGGTATAGGGGTGCAGCGGGTTTTCAAACAGGTCATAGATGTCTGCCTGTTCCATAACCAGCCCGCCGTACATCACGACCACACGGTCGCAAAGCTCGGCAACCACGCCCAAATCGTGGGTGATAAAGATAATGCTGGTGCCGTATTCCTGCTGTAAAGCGCGCATTTGCTTTAAAATCTGGTGCTGTATCGTTACATCCAGCGCTGTGGTGGGTTCGTCCGCAATCAGCAGGTCGGGGTGGTTGGCAAGCGCCATAGCGATCATAACACGCTGGCGCATACCGCCCGAAAACTCGTGCGGATAAGCTTTCAGCCGCTTTTCCGCTTCCGGGATGCGCACATCCTTGAACAGCTGTAAGGTCTTTTCCTTCAGCTCGTCAGGCTTGATGTCAGGATGATGCACCCGAATCATCTCCGCCACCTGCTTGCCCACCGGAATCAGCGGGTTCAGGCTGGACATCGGGTCCTGGAACACCATCGCAATTTTCTGCCCGCGGATTTCCCGCATCTGACGGTCGCTGACCTTGGTCAGGTCGGTACCCTCAAATTCCACCTTGCCGCTTTTGATGCGCGCTGTGTCCGCCAGCAAACGCAGCACAGACATGGAGGTCACGCTCTTGCCGCTGCCGCTCTCACCCACGATGCCCAAAATTTCGCCCTTATGCACCGTAAAGCTGACACCGCGCACGGCTTGTACTTCTCCGGCCGAGGTCATAAACGAGGTTTGCAAGTCCTCGACCCGTAAAATCGGTTCGCTCATTGGGATTCCCCTTACTTTTTCAATTTCGGATCCAGCGCGTCGCGCAGACCATCGCCCACAAAGTTGAAGGCGAACATAATGGCGCAGATCATCAGCGCCGGGAACAGCAGCTCATGTGGGCTGGTGCGCAGATTGGCCGAGGCATCGTTGCACATCGTGCCAAGGCTTGCCAGCGGCGGCTGTAAGCCAATGCCCAGATACCCCAAAAATGCCTCCATAAAAATGGCGGAGGGGATCAGCATCGTCATGGTGACCAGAATGGAACCCAGCGCGTTGGGGATCAGATGCTCCAGCAGGATCGTTTTGGGCGAGGAGCCGATGGTCTTGGCAGCCAGCACAAATTCCTGCTGCTTCAGGCTTAAAATCTGCCCGCGCACCACGCGCGCCATATCGACCCAGTAAACGCTGCCCAGCGCCACAATGATGCTCTGCAAGCCGGAGCCAAGCACCTGCATAATCAAAATTACATACAAGGTCAGCGGAATGGTGGAGATGATATCCACAATACGCATCATCACGGTATCCACAGCGCCGCCCGCGTACCCGGCAATACCGCCGTACAAAATGCCGATCAGCATATTGACCAGCGTTGCCATCAAGGCAACCATCAGCGAAATGCGGGTGCCGTACATCAGGCGGGTCAGCACATCACGCCCCAAGGAGTCCGTACCCAATACGTACGAGCCATTGTGGATGAGCCGCGAAGGGTAAATGTTGCCGGTAGCTTCGTCCGCCACAACGTAGGTGCTGCCGCCGTAGTACAGTGCCACCTCGGTGCCTCCGGCATCGTAGATGGTCATGCTCTTGGCGTCCTCCTCGCGCACGCGCTTGAGCTGCCCCTGCAGCTTGCCGTGTTCATCCACGCGGACGAGCTTGAGCGCCGTGGTAATATAAAGGTGGCCGCCGTCCGGCGCTTGATAGACCTTCATGATCGGCGGAATGTTGACGACCTCCAGATTTTGCTGGGCGTAGTCATAGGCAGTAAAAAACGGTCCGACCAGCGCAAACAGCGCCAGAACCAAGATCAGAATAAACCCGGCGATGGCCGTGGGCTTGTGCCGGAAGCGGAACCAGACATCCCCGGCAAAGGTGCGGCTTTTCGACCAGATTTTTTCACGGTCTGCGGTCTGCGCTGCCAGCGGTTCCCACTTGTTTTGTGCGGTGATTTCTGCCATAGTCCCTCTCCCCCATTATGCGTCGAACTGAATGCGCGGGTCGATCAGGCAGTAAAAGACATCGACCAGCAGCACCATCGCCATCAGGAACGCCGCAAAAAAGACGGTAACGCCCATAATGGTCGTGTAGTCGCGCTGTGTAACACTGTTGACAAAATAGTACCCAATGCCGGGTATTGCAAAAATCTTTTCAATAACAAAGCTGCCGGTCAAAAGCCCTGCCACCGTGGGTCCCAGCACCGTAATGACCGGGATCATGGCATTGCGCAGCGCGTGTTTGGTGACAACGGCAAATTCTGTCAGCCCCTTGGCGCGGGCGGTACGGATGTAATCCTGCCCCATAACCTCCAACAGGCTGGAGCGCATCAGACGCGCCAGATAACTGACTGAGTACCCGCCCATTGCCACAACAGGCAAAATGTAGCTTTTCCAGCTGTCCAGACCGAAGGTCGGCAGTACATTGAGCTTGAAGGCAAACACATAAATCAGCACCGAGGCGATGACAAAGGACGGTATTGTGACGCCGATGGTCGCCACTGCCATAAGCAGCATATCCTGCCAGCGGTTGTTTTTCAGCGCTGCCAGAATACCCATGGGGATGCTGGTCAGCAGTACGAAAATCAGGGTGACCAAGCCCAGCTTGGCAGACACCGGCGCGCCCGTGGCGATAAAATCGTTGACCGTCTTGCCTGTATATTTATACGAAGGTCCCAAATCGCCGTGCAGCAGGTTGCCCAGATAATTGACAAACTGCACCGGCATGGGCTGATCCAGCCCATACTTGGCCTCCATCGCTGCCAGAACTTCCTCCGACATACCCTTGGGGTTGGTAAACGGTCCACCAGGTATCGCGTGCATCAGGGTAAAGGTCAGCAGAATGATCATAAACATGGCCACCAGCATGGTTCCGATGCGTTTTACAATGAATTTCAGCATTTGGTTTCCCCTCTTTTTCGCCAAACGATTTGCATCCGTGTTCGGCGCGGCGGGAAAATGTTTGCCCACAGCGCACATTTGTTTTTAGCATAAAGGCGCCGCCCGGATCACGACAGCGCCCTTTTGTTTGGAATATGTCGGTATTATACACCGAACGGAAACGATTGTCACCCTTTTTTGCAATAAAATACAGGATTCTGTACGGTTGCACAAAGAATTTCGAACATCTCGTTTTACTTTTGTTCTTTAATGCCTTAAAGTGGTTTGTGTGTCAATTTTGTTTATATATCCTTGCGTCATATGCAACGCCCGGCACGTGCCGCAGCTGCCGAAAAGGGTTGCCTTCGCCTTATAGCCATTCATAGGCAAGGCGCGGTGTGCCGTCATCTGTGATAATGACCCCGCAATAGCGGAACCCGTTTTTGGCAATGGCGCGCTGCATAATCTGGTTGTCCTTATGGGTGTCTATGCGCAGATGACCGCACTGCGTTTTGGCAAACGCCACCGCTTGGTTCAGCACGCCGTGCCGTGTGCCATCGCCTGCCACCCGGTGCAGGGTGGCATACGGCGCGTCCGACAGCCACGCACCGTCAATTTCTGCGTAGGTCGGGTCATCCCCGAGGATCAGTGCAAACACGGCGTGAACCCCGTCATCCTCCTGCACATACAACTGCCCCGCTGCTATATCACGGCGCAGCGTACTTTCGGCAGGCGTACCTTCCTTCCATTGGGTCGGGTTGCCGGTGTTGCGCATAAATTGCCGCGCGTAGGCGTAAATTTCCAAAATACGCGGCAGATCGTCTAAGTTTGCCTTTCGTATCAACACAAATCTCCCCTTAGTCCTCGGCACAGCCCCGCCTTATTTGACGATATTCTTGACCCAGATGCCCTTTTTCAGCAGCACAAAGCCGATAACGCACTTGATCAAATCGAGGGCGTTCGCCGCCAGGAACACCGTAACGATCGGCATGGAAGTAAAATGCGCCAGCACATAGGCGACCGGCACCGTGACGCCGCAGGTAAAGCAGCTGTCAAACAGGAAGGTAATAAAGGTTTTTCCGCCGCTGCGCAGCGTAAAATAAGCGCAGTTGGCAAAGCCGAACAGCGGCATGCACAGCGCCACCGCACGGATCAATTCGGTGGACAGCAGACGGATGGATTCCTCGGTGTTGTAAATCTGCGGGATCAGCGGCGCGCACAGGCTCAAAAGCGAACCCATAACCACGCAGCTCATTACGCTCAGGCTCAGCATACGCCAAGCGGTGCGGCGCGCCCCCCGCATACGGTCGGCACCCAGTTCCTGCCCCACCACGATGGCTGTAGCATTGCCCAGCGAGAGAAACACCTCATTGAAAATCTGCGAGATGGTGTTGCAGATGTTCAGCGCCGCAACCACCTGTATGCCGCGTACCGAGTAGCATTGCAGTAAAATTGCCTGTCCCATGCCCCACATCAGCTCATTGAGCAGCAGCGGCATGGAGCGCAGCAGGATGTTTTTGGCAAGCTCTGCCGGAATGTGCATACTGGCATAGACGCCTTCAAAAAACGGATAGCGCTCCAAGCTTCTATGGGCGCCCACCACCACAACAGCAAGCTCCACAAAGCGGGAGAGAACCGTGGCAATTGCCGCGCCCGCCACACCCATACGGGGTAAGCCGAACAAGCCGAAAATCAGCAGGGCGTTAAACACAAAGTTGACGACCATGGCAATCATACTTGCCTTCATCGGCAGCACGGTCTGACCGCTCTCACGCAGGGTCCCCGCATAGCATTGTGTCAGGGCAAAGGGCACCAGACCTACCAGCATAATGCACAGATACTGCCACGCATAGCCCAAGGTCGCTGCCGCGTCGGCGGGCGCCGTGTCCGCTGCAATATAGGCGCCAATCAGGTTCTTGCCTGCAAACCCGAACAGCAGCATCCCGCCCACGGTAATGATTGATGCCACCAGCAGCTTAAACCGGAAGGTATGCCGCACACCCTCCATATCACCGCTGCCGAAATACTGTGCGCCAAACAGCCCGGCGCCGGAGGTACTGCCCCAGATCGCAAGGTTGTACACAAAAATCAATTGTCCCACAATGGCAACGCCGCTCATGGGCAGGGTTCCCACCTGCCCTACCATAACATTGTCCAGCAGGCTGACAACGTTGGTCAGTGTATTTTGCACAATGATGGGCAAAACCACCGCCAGCACATGACGGTAGAAATTTTTATCGCCGAAAATGCACTCTCGCAGTGTGAGCTTTTCGGTTTTTTCCATGTCAGATTTTCTCCTTACTTTTCTTGCGTGCGATTACTGCTCCATCGTGGAGATGTCGGTGCCGAAATACTTCTCGCTCAGTTCCTTCAGCTCGCCGGACTCACGCATTTCCTCGATCGCCTTGTCCACAGCCTCGCGCAGGCTGGCAGAATCCTCGCCCTTGCGCAGGGGAATCGCCACCTTGTTGGCATCATCGGTCAGCACGGCAATCTTTGCCTTGGCATCGGGGTGTTCTTTCATATAGTCGTAGTAGGTCATTTCCGCATTCAGGGTCGCGTCAATGCGCCCGCTGAGCAGCAGCTCAAAGGTCTGGTTCAGGTCATCCACGCCGGTAACCTCCGCGCCGTATTGCTCTGCCAGCTGGGCATAAGTGCTGCTGATGGTGTTGGCGGTGTGCTTGCCCTTGAGATTCTCCAACGTATGGATGGTATCGTTGTCGCTGCCCACAATGACCGCCGTGCGGTTGTAGGCATACGGGGTGGAAAAGTCGTATTTTTCGCTGCGTTCCTCGGTAATGTCCACGCCGTTGACCATGATGTCATAACGCCCGGCATCCAGACCCGCCAACAGACCGTCCCATTCGCCCTCCACAAAGGTGGGGGTAACGCCCAGCTTTTCGGCGATTTTGGTGCCGACCTCCACATCGTAGCCGACCAGATTGTCGTTTCCATCGTGGTAGGTCCACGGCGCCCAGGTACCCTCCATGGCGATAACGATGGTGCCGCTCTCCTGGATGCGGGCAAGCTGATCCTTGCCGGTGGTTTCGGTCTTGCTGCTGCAGCCTGCCAAAACGGCAGTCATACCGGCGGCGAGCAGCAGGGCGGACAATTTCTTAGCAAATACTTTCACAATAAACTCCTCTGTTTGTAATTTTGTAAAAACTCCTGCGTCCGGGGTTGAACAGGATTCGTAAAGAACGTTTCTGCGTCATTTTGTTCCACAATAACGCCCCCGTCCATAAAAATAACGCGGTTTGCCGCGTGGCGGGCAAAGTCCATTTCGTGGGTGACGACCAGCATCGTGCGCCCCTCCTGCGCCAGCTTGCGCATAACGGCCAGCACCTCACCGGTCAATTCCGGGTCAAGCGCCGAGGTCGGCTCATCAAAATAGATGATCTCCGGGTCTGCGGCAATCGCACGGGCAATCGCCACACGCTGCTGCTGCCCGCCCGAAAGCTGGCTGGGGTAGGAATCGGCACGATCCTCCATGCCGACCTCCACAAGGGCTGCGCGTCCGATTTCCTCCGCTTGGACGCGGGGCATTTTGCGGGCGATGATCAGCCCCTCCGTCACATTTTGCAGCGCCGTTTTGTTGGCAAACAGGTTGTAGTTCTGGAACACAAACCCCGTGCGGCGGCGCAAAGCATTTATATCCGCACGGCTTGCGCTGTGCAGCGTCAGCTGCTTTTCGTCAAACAGCATCGTGCCGGTATCCGCACGCTCCAAAAAGTTCAGGCAGCGCAGCATCGTCGTTTTTCCGCTGCCGCTGGAACCGAGAATCGCCACCACATCGCCCTTGTTCACATCCAGGTCAACGCCCTTCAGAACCTCCAGCGTACCAAAGGATTTTTTCAAATTACGAACCTGCAGCATGGTATCAACTCCTTTGTGCGCCGTGTTGGTTCAGCTTTTTTTCGCCCCAAGCCTGCAGACGGGTCAGCACCGTGCAGAACAAAAGGTAAATCAGACCAACTTCTATGTACAGTGCCAGCGGCTCATAGGTTCTTGCCACGATGCGCTGGGTGGTCATAAACATTTCCGTCACCGTGATGTTGGCTGCCAGCGAGGTATCCTTGACCATGGCAATCAGAGAGCTGGCCAGCGTAGGAAACGCCGTGCGCAGCGCCTGCGGCAAGATGATGCGCCGGATGATCTGCAGGTAGCTCATACCCACGCACTGCCCTGCCTCCAGCTGCCCGCGGGGCACCGATTCCAGCGCTGCGCGGATCGTTTCGGCACAATAGGCGCCCTCGTTGATGGAAAACACCAGCACCGCCGCCGGAAACGGTTCGATCAAAATCCCGACGCCGGGCAGCCCGTAAAACACCACAAACAGCTGCACCAGAACCGGCGTGCCGCGAATGATCCAGATATACAGCCGTGCCAGTTTTTCCAGCACCGGCACATGAGCAAACTGCACCAACGCCACCGTGACAGCAATAACCAACGCAAACCCGAAGGACAAAATCGTCAGCGGAATGGTGACCGTAAGCCCCGGCAGCAAAATTGTGCCGAAGGAATTTATCAGAATGCGCGCCAAACGCTCTGTCATAGCTTTCCCCTTTCCCGTTTCATTTTGACCCAAAAACGCACGGCTCGCCCAATGTCAAGCCATGCGTTTTCAGGCAGTATTTTATTCGGCGCCGCGCCTTGCAAAGACAACGGCGACTGTCTTAAACAGAATTCTGATATCACCCCAAAAAGTCCAGTTGTCGATGTAGGTCGTATCCAGCTTTACGACTTCCTCGAAATCCTCGATGCTGCTGCGTCCGCTGACCTGCCACAACCCGGTAATGCCGGGCTTCATGCTCAGGCGGCGCTTGTGGTGGCTTTCGTACTGTTTGTACTCGTCCAGTGTCGGCGGGCGGGTACCCACCAAGCTCATAGGTCCGCGCAGAACATCAAAAAACTGCGGCAATTCGTCGATACTTGTCTTACGGATGAACTTGCCCACCTTGGTAATGCGGGGGTCGTCCTGCATTTTGAACATAAGCCCCGTCATCTCGTTCTGGGACATCAGCTCTTTTTTGCGCTCCTCGGCATCTATGTACATACTGCGCAGCTTGTGGATATAGAATTCGCGACCGTTGAGTCCCACACGCTTTTGCTTAAAGAACAAGGGACCCGGGCTTTCCAGCTTGAGCGGAATCGCCACAATCGCAATGATGGGGATGCTGATGATGCAGCCCACAATACTGCCCACAATATCCAGCGCGCGCTTCAGAATCTGGTCGGTTATGCTGAGCTCCACCGTGCCGATGGTCACCATATTATGCCCCGCACAGCGTCCCAGCGTGCGGCTCATACGCGCGGCACTGGTTTCGCTGCAGCAATCCTGCTCCAAGCGGTTCAGCGTGGGCAGGCTGAAATGCACCGTAAGCCCCATGCTCTCCATCTCCTCAAGGAACGGAACAAAGGAACTTCCGCTGTCCATCGGGATATCCACATAGACCTCATCCAATGCCGTGCGGCGCAGCCAGTCCATAAAACCGGCGTAGTTGGCAGCGATGGGAACCCCCGCAATTTCCTGCCCGATCTCGTCGTCGGTTGCTTCGGGAATCGCCAATCCCACAATGCGGTTGGACCAATCCTGATACAGATCATGAATCATATTTTCCGCATGGTCGGCGGTCGTAATAACGCCCACCAAACTTTGCAGCCCCCGCATTTTGTAGGTGTTCTTCAACACTTCCTTGAGCGCAGCATGGGTAGCGGTCATTGTGAAAATGTTGATGACCGGCACAAACAGCAAAAAGTAGCGGGAATCCAGCATAGCTGCCTTTGTCATGGCAAGCCCTGCGGAATTGATAAGTCCCAACAACAGGTTGAATTTTACTGCTTTGACAAAATCGCGCCGCAGGGGACGTGCGACAATATCCCCTTTCTGGTCAGTCAAAAAGAACGAGCAGATATACGCCAGCGTCAGCAGCAGCATCGCCCACAGAAAATCGCCGGATTCATATTCCCTCATTTTTCCAAGTATGCCGTCAATAATCCCCCATGCCAGCCCGATGCTAACAATCAATCCGATAATATCCGCTAAGAAAACCCCTATATATTGGATTTTTTCTCTCCTGTTGTTCATTGTCCTTCTCCCTGTATTTTCGTTATTGCACGTGGCTTTCACAACAATTCACAGTTCCTATGATTTTATCATAAATTCACCACTTTTTCAAGTAAATATTTTATTACAGTCTTGTCGTCAAATACGCCCGTCTTACTTGCCAAAAGCTTCTTACTTCTGGTATAATAAGAAAAAAGTCTTGGGGGAGGACTTCTCTTGTTTGAATTTGCGAATTTTCTGCTGTTTGGGCTGTTTGCAGCAGGCTCAATCAGTCTGCTGCCTGTCGTAAGCCGTAAGCAATCTATCCACGCTTGGTGGAGTGACGAAGCACTTTTGTTCGGCAACTGGGGAATTGTCTACCGTGAAAAGCTGGGGCGTATTTGTTTTTATGCCGCTTTGGGTCTTTATGAGTTTGCCATGTTGTTTTGCTACAGCTCGGTAAAATGCTTGGCACCCGAACTCATGGATTCCTTTTTGGATGTTCTCAGCAATGGTGTCGCGGTTCTTCTGGCAGTAAAGATTCTTCTGGGGACACGATATGCCGGTCAGAGCTTATTGGTCTCCGGCATACTGTATTTTATTGCTCGCTGGGTACATTTTAACGCCCACTATATCTGGTGGATTTGGCTCATATTTTTCATTCTTGCCTGCAAGGATGTATCGATCACCCTCTCGATGAAGACTCTGCTTGCAACCGGCATTCCCACATTTTTGCTTTTCTCGATCCTGTGGGCTTTCCGCTGCATCCCGGATTACTCCAGCGATGGTCGTATGGCGTTCGGTACGGTTCATCCCAATGTGGCCAGCGGCATTCTGCTGGGATTTCTTCTGGCTTGGCTGATAATCAAACGCCGCCATCTTAGCTGGAGTGATATCGCCATAACCGGTCTCTATATGGTCTTTTGTGAAATTTTTCCGCATTCCCGAACAGCCTTTGGCGCCGCCGCCGTTTTGCTCATCCTTTTACTGATTGTCAAGCTGTTGGAAAGTCGAAACCGTCTGCGCCCTGCTGGCAGACTATTCGCTGGCTTGCTGACCACCTGTGTACCGCTGACATGCTTTTTGAGCTTTTGGCTTCCTGTGCTTTTTAATGATGCTGCTTCTCCGCTCAACCCTTTCGTGGCGAAATTAAACATCGCATTGACCGGACGCATTCATCTGACTGCGCTTTCCATGGAATACTACCCCATCAAGATTGCCGGGCAGATGCTGGATCGTATGCAGGCAAACGATTTGTATCTGGATAACGTGTACGCCTATATGCTGTACGCACTGGGACCCGTTATGCTATTTCTTTGCTGCTGCCTTGTTATGTATGCCATTTATCAGTATGCGCGGATGGGGCAGTGGGTAATCACCTGCTGCTTTATCTCCATGGTTGCCTACAGCTTTGCCGAGAATCAGGTATTGCGCTTGCAGGTAGCCCCTCTCAACTTACTTTTGGTCGGTGCAGTCTTTGCCTTGCCCGCAAAACGCTGGTTGCCCGACACACAGGATGCATAAAAAACTCCGCACACGAAGCAATCGTGTGCGGAGTTTTTTTGCGCAGCCTTTTCCGTTTACGCCAACCCCAGCGTAATGGCGTTGACCGCCTCGGTCAGGCTTACGACATTGCTGCGCGAGGCGAATCCCAAGGTTGTTCCGTTCAGCGTGACCAGACAGTTTTCGCCGTCATACTGTTGAATTGTCACCGTCAATTCCGGGTGTTCCTTGTTATCCAGTGTTACGGTAAAGGCAAGCTCCTGCTTTTTATCGGTGGTTTCGCGGTTATATTCGCTGATTTTCAGCCCGTCCACCGCCTGTTTCACGGCATCAAAATCCACCTCATCCCCGTTGATGGTAAAGGTGTCGCCCTTATGCTCGACCGTGTAGGTAGTACCGTCCACCGTGAACGCCATGCTCTTGACGGCATCCCAATCCAAGGACAATGCCTCGTCAGGACGCAGTGCGTCGGCATCGGTGGCTGTCAAGTCGTTGTACTCCTCCTCCGTCAGCTTAAAGATGATTTCACTGTCGTTCATACGGGCGTAGCAGGCATCGCCCTTTTTGCCAAGCGCCAGCGTAAAGCTGCCGTCCGTCTTGTCCTGTGTGTACTGCACGGTGTATGTTACGGTCGGGGTATCCATACCGTAATCGGCAAGGTTTTCCTGCGATGCGCGGTAGGTTACGTAATCATCGGTAGGCAGCGCTGACATATCACTGAGGAAATCCTTGATTTTCTGGGTCGAAAGCGCTGTGTAGCTGTCGCCGTCCACCGCGTAATAATCGTAGGTGTCGGTGTACAGCGGGGTTGCGTCCGGCAGATACTGCGCGGTGAATGTCGTTTCCCCGGCTGCCGTGATGCCGGTGATGGTATCATACGCCGGCACGCTGTCGGCACTCAGATATTCGTCGCGGTCGGTGGAAAGCTCCCCTGCCACATCGTCCGCAATCAGGTAAACCGTACCGTCCCCCAAGGTCACATAGCGCTTGCTGTCCATCGTCGAGTAGCTGCCGAACTTCACCACCGTGTCACCGTCAGCCGTTGTCAGTGTGACGGTCACCTCCGGCGAATCCAGTCCATACTGCCCGTAATCCTGTACATCGCCAATTTCAAACCCGGCGTTCAGCGGGGCAAAGCGCTGCAAAAGCTCCTGCAGCTTTTCCTGATCCACCGGGAACGCCGCGTCATCGCTCTGCTGCCAGACGTCGTCGGTCTTTTCGTAGGTCAGCGTTTTTCCGCCGGATGTCCAGCTGATTTTGGTCACGCTGTCGGTGTCCATATCCACAATGTCTTTATCGACGGTCGTGATTTTGTCGATATGCTTCTGCACGCCGGTCACCAGCAGAATGACCGCGCAAAGCCCTGCCAGCACGCCCAGCAAGATCAAGAGATTCTTTTGTCGTTTCATACCGTTTTCCTCCTGCGCAGAACCTCGTCAACACCCAGCAGCAGAACCCCCAGCGGGATAATACCGATCAGGCAGACCTTCAGCCAGTTTGCCGCGCCCGAGCTGATGGTCAGATAAGTGTTGTTCAGGGACTTGCTGCGGATGGACACGGCATCGTTTTTGCCGATCATCCAAGAAAGTGCGTTCATAACCAAATCCATATTCGCACCGGACGAGTAGGAGTTGTAGGTGTCCTCCAGCAGATAGTCGCTTGCCACCCACACCATTTTACCATCCTGCGCATTCTGCACCGATACCGCCAGCGCATAAGGTCCGTCGGTGTCGCCGTCCTCTTTTTCATAGGTCGTCATAGCGTAGCCCGCTTTTTTGGCGAAGGACTCTGCCGAGGTAGTAAGCAATGCCGTGGCTTGGCTGCCGCTGACGGTCAGCCCCTGTGCAATCGGCACAATGACGTGATACGCGCCCTCGGTCAAGGGGTCGGTGATTTCAGAGGAAGCAATGTCCGGCATCAGCACATAGGGTGCGCTGAAGGCATAATGCTCACGATTGTTATCAACAACCACGCCCTCGGCAGTGGTCACGCCGTAATCCTGCAAGAGGGTTTTGAGGTTCGTTAGTTCGGTTTCCTTCTGCGGACCCGAAAACACCATCAGCTTGCCGCCGTTTTGCAGGTACTGCTGCAAAAGCGTCAATTCCTGCTCGGAAATATCGCTGGTCGGGGCATTGATGAGCAGGGTGTCGCAGTCCTCGGGGATAGAATCCACGTTCAGCAGCGAGAAATCCTCCGTCAATTCATAGTTGCTGCGGGTAAGCTGGCTGCGGAAATTGTCCGACAGTTCCTGCTCGCCGTGACCGCTGAGCAGATACACCTGCGGCAGGTCGTCGCTGACAACATAGTCGATGGCGGAAGTGATCTGCCCTTCCCCGTCAAAGCTCTGGGATACCGAGCCGGTGGTGTAGTAGGTGCTGCTGTCTACCTTATATATATCAGTGTAGGGGATGTAGCGGCTCTTGTCCCCGCACGCAACCACAAGGGAATTGTTGGTGACCTTTTCCTCGGTATACTGCTGGGCGAAGGTCGGGTAGACATCGGGGTCCTTCTTGGTTACGGTAATGTGGTCAGAAAGATCCTGATACCGATCCAGCAGCTTATCCAGCACAGTGTTTTCTTTGCCCGCCTGAACGATCCAGTAGATATCCACGTCCTTGCTCAGGTTGGTGGCAACCACCTTGGTGTCCGCCGTAAGAGAGTACAGCTGCGATGCGGAAATATCAAGCTGGGTGTATTTAGAGGGCAGCACCCCCGCCAGCACATTGACCGCCACCAGAATCGCCAGTACGACCACACCCAGTGCAAAGCTGTATCCGCCCACCTTGGCGGTGCGGGTGGTCAACGCCTGTTTATTTTGGGCGGTCAGCTGCCGCCATTTTTGCGTAAACTTGTTTTTCATCCGTTATACCTCTTTTTCTCCCAGACCTGCACACAGAGGAACAGGAAAAACACCGCGATGCTGGCATAGTATACGATGCCGGTGACATCGAACACGCCGTTGACAAAGGTATACAGCCGTTCAAAGGGCGACAGCTTCTGCATCATATCCGGCAAAAGCCCGGTCAGCGCCTCCGGCTTGGCAAACCAGGTCACCACAAGCGCCACAGCACCCGCCAAAAAGACCCCCAGCCCGGCAACGTCGGAGTTGGTCAGCTTGCGCACCAGCAGCCCCAGCAGGGCTGCCAGAACGACCAGCACGACCACGTTGAACACTTGGGAGGAAATGTAGTTTGCCAGCGTAGCGCTGTAATACAAAAACAGCATGACCACCACGCCGATGCCCGCCGCCATACCTTGGGATTCTGTCAGCGAGGAGATAAACATCCCGATGGCGATCAGTGCCAGCCCCAGACAGATAAAGGCAAACAGCGCCCCGTAGGAGGTAGGCAGATACACATCGCCGTAAAACGAAAAGATAAAGGGGTAGACACACGCCACCAGCATAGGCAGCACAAAAACAAGCGCCATAGCGAAATATTTTCCCAATACAATATCGGTGGAGGTGATGGGCAGCAGCGAGAGCAGCTGGTCGGTCTTTTGCTTTTTCTCCTCAGCCATAACACGCATCGTCAGCACCGGCACCAGCCCCACAAAGGCAATGCTGAAGGTCCCCAGTGCGTACTCGAAGTTTGCCATAGCGCTGTTGATGTTATACAGCATCGCACCGATGCCGATAAATTCCAGCAAAAACGCGGCAAAGACATACGCCATCAGCCCGTGATAATACAGCGAAACCTCATGCTTAAATACCGCTTTCATCTGCTGCATCCTCCTTTCCCGGCAGGGTCGGCTCATTTTCGGTAAGTTCTATAAAGATGTTTTCCAGATCCGCTTTCTGCGGCGTCATCTGCAAAAGCGGGGTTTCGGCTTTGGCAAAGGCAAAAAAGATCTCCTTGGCAGCCTCGTTGAGTTCCCCGTTCACAGTAAGCGTCGCGCTGCAGGTGCCGTTTTCGTTCTCGGTAAATTCCGGATGCCCCGCAGCGGGCAGCGCCGCCAGAATGGCAGCCATTTTCTCCTGCGCGCAAGGGGCGCAAAGGGTCAGCTTGCTGCTGTTGGCAAGCGTTTTTTCCAGATTTTGCGGCGTATCAAACGCCACCAGCTTGCCGTGGGCGATAATCAGCACGCTCTCGCAGATCGCCTGCACCTCGCTGAGAATATGCGAGCTTAAAATGACGGTGTGCTTTTGCCCCAGTTCACGGATCAGGTCGCGGATCTCGATGATCTGCAGCGGGTCAAGACCGACGGTCGGCTCGTCCAGAATGATATACTGCGGGTTGCCCAGCAGCGCCTGCGCAATGCCGACACGCTGGCGATACCCCTTGGACAGGTTGCGAATCAGCCGATGGCGCATTTCGGTCAGGCGTGTTTCTTCCATCACGCGCGCGACCTCCTGCGGGATCTGCTTGGTCGGCACGCCCTTTGCTTCGGCAACAAAGCTCAGGTATTCTGTCGGTGTCTGCTCGGTGTACAGTGGCGGAATTTCCGGCAGGTAGCCCAGCAGCTTTTTGGCTTCCCTTGCATCCTCAAAGATATCGCGTCCGTCGATGCTTACACAGCCCGCCGTGGCGGCAAGGCAGCCGGTCATAATATTCATTGTGGTGGATTTCCCCGCGCCGTTCGGTCCCAAAAAGCCGTAGATATGTCCGTTTTCGAGCGTGAAGGATATATCGTCCACCGCAGTGAAATCGCCGTATTTTTTGCTCAAGTGTTCCACTGTGATCATATACGCACCTCCTGAAATTTCCATTTAACAGTAGCACGCAATTCTGAAAAACATTTGATGAAGCTGCTAAATTACAAGGAATTCATGGTACAAACTTCTTAAGATTACTTGAATCACGTTTAGATAACTTAGTTTATCGTATGGGATTTGCTCAAACTAGAAGAGCTGCTAGACAATTAGTAAACCATGGTCATATCTTAGTAAATGGAGAATGTGTTAATATTCCTTCATATACTGTTAAACCTGGCAGTACAATTTCTGTAAAAGAAAAATCACTTAAT